>Ga0325400_1000910_pt1 | contig 23358 bp, 15 predicted proteins | sample PopdelMetagenome_2_FD_205662 | JGI IMG/M metagenome (GOLD analysis project Ga0325400, IMG submission 205662) | Populus deltoides microbial communities from Bellville, Georgia, United States - Xylem-PdKOR-R1 | ecosystem: Host-associated > Plants > Phyllosphere > Stem > Wood/Secondary xylem...
ACAACAGCTGTCTCGATGATTTGCTCAGTGAAATTGGAATAGCAGTGCAGATACTGTTTACCTCTAGATAGACGAGAAGACCCTTTGCAGCTTTACTGTTACCAACTGAAACAAAAAATAATACAAGAATTATAAGAGTATAAGGTAGATAAATATGAGGTAATCCCTACCTGATAGGAGTATACTTACTATAAAAAGCTTTACGGCACCTAAAATGAACCTCCCTAAAATATATCAACAGTGAGACACCTTTATTTACTTTATTAAATTTATTGGTTGGAAGACAGTTTATGCGGGGCACAGATCCCATAAAAAGTACCTGGGTATATCCAATTTCCTTAAGGTAAATACGTATGTTTTATACGTAATATTTTAATTGGTTATTAATTATAATATAATTATTCAATTATAATTGTTTTAAGTACAATTACAAATTTTTCAAGTAAGATTTTAACTATGCGGTGAATAGTTGTATTAGTTATTTTATATTTATAAAATGATTTAGTTGTAGTACAATGTACTATGATGTTTAATAATACTGTAAAAGTTTAATGGCTTAATCTTGCTTTACTGTGAGACATACAAGTCTATCAGTCGCGTAAGCGGGGCATATGATCGCAAGATACTGAAAGGAAAGGTCTTGGATTTTTGAAAAAGTTACGCTAGGGATAAAATTGTCCTTCCATATTAAATAATATGGACTAAAACTGGGTTAAATTCAAAAAAAACTAAAAAGTTAATTTGAAGCGAAACTTTGTCTTTATAAAAATACAAAGAACGTTCAACGACTAAAATCCAGCATTTAATAAATCTAGATTAATTTTTCTATTATTAATTTAATAGTAATTTTTCTAATAGAGATCAAAAAAATGATAATAATAAAAACCTATAATCATTATTTTAGGTTATTATAAAACACCCCTAAAATTGTTGTGTTTTTTGCTAAAAAAAAAAAAAAAAAAAATTTAATGAATCAAGAAAAATACAATCAAAGTATAATAAATAATAAAAATAATGAACAAATAAAACCTAGACATTACCCTTCTTCTGTAAGAGAGTGAAATAATAGTATATATCTTTATAATAAAAATAATTTAAGTTTAATACCAAGTATTAGTGTTAATGCAAATAAAATAATAAAAGGTTATTTCAATCTTTTTAATAAAGATATAGAAAAGAACATAAGAACGAAAAGATTATTACTAAGATTTAGAAAACTTTCTTCCAACCGAATTTATTTGAGTAAAGCAGAATTTAAACATAGTAATAATAATGTATTAATAAATATCTATTTATTTAATAGACAAAAGCATAATTATTTATTAAAACTAAAGAATATATATTTAAAAAATATATTCAAAAAAAATACTAATATAAATTTTATAAAAATATTTAAATTAATAAATAGTAAAGCTTTATCTTGTATAAAAGAAATAAATAAAAATAAAAATTTATTGATAAAGGCTTTAGATATATTAGAAGAAAAAGAAAAATATAAGATAAATACTTATAAAAACTTATCTCACTATGGTATATTTATTTATAAAAAATTAGTAAATTTAACTATGAAAAAATTACGTTTATATTTTTATTACAAACAGCTTATACATATAAATAAATCTAAATTAAACTATAATTATTTAGGTTCATTAAAAAAGCACCTAGAATTATTATATAATAAAAATGTAGAATTTAACTTAATAAACTTAAAACGTTTTTATTTGAACAGTGATATATTATCTGAAAGTGTAAAACTTAAGTTAACTAAAAATAAAAAAAAAATGCGTAAAATATTAAATAAGTTAAAAATAAAAATAAAAATTTATAAAAAAAAAATTTTTTTAGGTCTTAACAATAAAGCACAACAAAATATTATAAAATCCACTAGTCTATTGAGAAAAAAAATAATAAATAAATTGAAATATAGACATGTAACTGGTTTTAGATTAGAAGCAAAAGGAAGACTAAGTAAACGTTACACTGCTTCCCGTTCTGTTTATAAATTAAAATATAATGGTAATTTATTAAATATAGACTCTTCTTTTAGAAAAATATCTTGTGTTATTTTGAAAGGAAATCTAAGATCAAATTTACAATATACTAAAGTAGAATCTAAAACAAGAATTGGTACATATGGTTTAAAAAGTTGAGTTAGCTCTAATTAATAAAAAAAAAATACTGAACCGTAGTGTAAACTATGGTTTTTTTAAATGAAAAAATAGTCTGAACCGTAGCGTAAGCTATGGAATAATAAACAATTTATTGTAACAGATATGAACAGGCTAATGAGCGCAAGAGAGTACAAATTGAGTGCGCGGTTTGGCACCTCGATGTCGGCTTAGCTCATCCACATGAACGCAGGAATCATGAAGGGTTCGACTGTTCGTCGATTAAAGAGCTACATGAGTTGGGTTTAATACGTCGTGAGACAGTATGGTTTCTATCTTCTAGAGGGATTTAAAGTAAAATAAGGATAGACCCCTTGTACGAAAGGAATTGGGTATGTTGACCTATAGTTTACTTGTTGTAATTATAAAGTGATAGCTTTTTTACTAGAAAGCTCTGTGATACATCAAATAAACTGAAACAGATGATGGAGTTGATCAGGCTTTATTTTTGCATGGCAAGAAAGCCACGTCAATTAAAGATAAGCGCTGAACGCATATAAGCACGAAGCTTACTTTATTATACTTTTATATTTGTAGTAAAACATTACAAACATTATAGGCTTTAGTTACAAGAATTTTGCGATTTTTAGATATAAAGTACTAATTTTAATTTACTAAATAGTGTAATTATCTAGGTTAAAAAAAAGAAAAAAGCCTGGTTAGCATAAAAGTAATGCTACCGTTTTGTAATCGGTGGAAGTAAGTGCAATACTTACACCGGGCTAAAGCGGATTGGTGCAATGGCTAGCATAATGGACTCATGATCCATAGATCTCGGTTCGAATCCTTGGTCCGCTAGGGCTATATAATTTCTACTTTTTAGCTAATACTTTTATATTTATAAATAATATAGGATGCTCTAAACAAGGAAAAAAAAAAGACCCAGTCGTCAAGTTAGGTTAAGACATAACATTTTCACTGTTACACCGTGAGTTCAAATCTCACCTGGGTTATAGGGAAATTAGCTCAATGGTAGAGCAGTTGCTTTACACGCGAAAGGTTAGGTGCTCGAATCACCTATTTCTCAAATAAAAAAAAGATTATTATAACCAAATAATACTTTCTATATAGACTTGTTACCATAAATATTTACCTTAAACTTTGCATCAGATAATTTTTATAAGTAGAAAAAATAAATTTATTTTTTCTATAAAGGGGATATAGTATAATTGGTAAAACACCGAAGTTGCATTTCGGGATTTCGGGTTCGAGTCCCGATATCTCCAAAATGCCTTTTTCTTAAATTAATAGGCTTATTAAACAGTTAATTTATAACATAAAAATAATAGAAATACAGACTAAAAAAAAAAAAAATTTTTTTTTTTTATATAAAATATCTATGTTGTACAACAAGATTTATTACTGTAGGTGCTTATATATTAAATGCAGAAAGAACAAACAAATAAACAGGTATATTTATAAAAGCTCGAGAAGCTCAATTTGGTTGAGCGGAACACTGAAGATGTTTAGGCTGTAAGTTCAAGTCTTACCTCGAGCAATAGGTGTGCTGAAAATTGGTAACCAGGTTCCGCTTAGGACGGAATAGTTTTAACTTTGCAAGTTCAAGTCTTGTCACCTATATTATATGTTGTCGACTAATCGGTAAGTCATAAATTTTTGGTATTTACTATTGGGTGTTCGAATCGCTCCAACATAATTAAAAACGGGGTAATTTAATGGTTAGAATCATGTGCTACGGACACATTAATACAAGTTCGAATCTTGTCCACGTTTATTAAAAACGGAATATGACGCAGATGGTTTGCATTTTGATTGCAGATCAATAATTAGAAGTTCGATTCTTCCATATTCCTGTAAATCTAAATATAACTATTTGGAAAAAGCCTTTATAGCTCAAAGGTAGAGCGAAATACTGTTAATATTTAGGTTAGGTGTTCGAATCATCTTAAAGGCGAAAAATTAATAAAGAGATCTTAGTTTAATGGTAAAACATGCGACTTTTAATCGTTATAATAAGGGTTCAAGTCCCTTAGATCTTAAATTATTTTATAAATTTTTATAAGAAAGGCTATAGCTTAATAGGGAGAGCCAGCTGCTCATGACAGCTTAGGTGAGTGTTCAAATCATTCTAGCCTTATTAAAATTTAAAGTAAAAAAGCCAAGATAGTTCAATTGGTTAGAACATTAATTTCATGCATTAATAATGAGAATTCAAGTTTCTCTCTTGGTACTAATATACTGGCCATTTCTATTTCTTTAGAATAAATTACACTGTAATCGGGTATTTTAAATTATTAAAACAGGAAGGGTCCGTTTGTTGGTTGACGGGTTGAGCTGTAAACTCAATAGCATACTGCTGTCGAAGGTTCGAATCCTTTTCTTCCTATTTCTTATTAGCTTAATGGTAAAGCAGAATACTTCTAATATTCATATTTAGGTTCAAGTCCTAGATAAGAATGGGGGTCTCTAACCCCATCAACGTTATTTGCTTTAGGTTTCGTTGTTATGTTCACAATTAGAGGGGCATTGCCCCGTTTTATCAAATTATATGGTAATAAAAAAAAACAAAATGAGAATTTTAAAAAGTTAATTTATTTAAATTATACACTATATTTAATCCCAAAAATTAAATACATTAGTTAACTAGGGGATAATTTATCCACAATATAGAAGATGAAATATTAAAAAGTAAACTCTAATATGCCACAACTTATACCATTTTTTTTTGTTAATCAAGTATTATTTAACTTTTTTATGTTATTTATAATAATATATGTATTCACTAAATATTTATTACCTAGATTTGTTCGTTTATTTAAGACACGTTTACACATAAACAGTTTATAATAAAGCAATATATTAAAGGATACAAAAATGATCCTAAATTATATATATGTTATTCATTTTGCTTTAACTTTCAATAGGTCGCACGATAAACATCCGTATTCTAAGTGAAAGCCTAAATTATTGGATTAACATAAAATTTAATCCACACTTGGATAATTTATATAAGCTACACCGTAATATAACGATTTATTTACGGATAATTATATTTTACCTATCTTTAATACTAATAAAAATATTTAGTTATATTATGACTCGATTTATTCTACAGATAAACTGTACAAAGAATAATATATACTGTATTCCTTTTTTATACGAAAGATATGGCATACTTTGAACATTTTTAATAACACAGCAAAAAACTTTTCTAAACCTTTAAGCAAAAAAAAAAAAAAAATATTATGTTAACATTAATAATTAATTCACTAAGTTGGGCTACACATGGTACAATAAATGATGTGCCGGAACCGTGGGGTTTATTTTTCCAAGATAATGCCACTCCACAAATGGAAGGTTTAGAAGAATTGCATAATAATATAATGTTTTATTTAGCGATAATTTTATTTGCGGTAAGTTGAATAATGTTATCAATAATATTAAATTATAGAAAAGCAAAAATCTCGAATAAATATGTAAATCATGGAACATTAGTAGAATTAATTTGAACTATAACTCCTGCGCTTATATTAGTATTAATCGCATTCCCTTCATTTAAACTTTTATATCTTATGGATGAAGTGATAGATCCTTCTTTAGTAATATATGGAGAAGGTCACCAATGATATTGAAGTTACCAATATCCAGATTTTATTAATAATGATGAAGAATTTGTGGAATTTGATTCATATATAGTGCCGGAAAGTGATCTTGAATTAGGTAAATTAAGAATGTTGGAGGTAGATAATCGAGTAATTATACCCGAGTTAACACACACTAGATTTATAGTAGGAGGAGCGGATGTGATACATTCTTATGCCTGTCCATCATTAGGTATAAAATGTGACGCTTATCCTGGAAGATTAAATCAATCTTCAGTTTATTTAAATCGAGAAGGAACTTATTTTGGTCAATGTTCTGAAATATGTGGAATTCTACACAGTTCTATGCCTATTGCAATACAATCTGTAAATTTAGAAAAATTTTTGTATTGATTATATGATCAAATAGGAGGTTAATCTAATTTAAAATGAGAAATGATATTAGTGGAATAGTAATAAGATAAATAAGAAAAAAAAATGTTAAATAGTTTACCATTATGAACTAGTAGTCCACTAGATCAATTTACAATAAGAAATTTATTTAGTATAAAAGCCGATTTATTAGGAAATATACAAATATCTTTAACTAATATAGGATTATACTTAACAATAACAACTATTATTGTATTTATGTTATATACATTAGCCACAAATTACGAATTAACTACTCCAAATGCTTGATCATTAACAATGGAGTCTATTTACGCAACGGTTTTTAGTATTGTTACAAACCAGATAAATGCAAATAAAGGTCAAATGTTTTTTCCTTTAATAAGTGCTTTATTTATTTATATTTTAATAAATAATTTAGTAGGTATGGTACCTTATAGTTTTGCACCAACTTCTCATTTTATATTAACTTTTTCTATAAGTTTCACAATTGTTATTGGTGCAACAATATTAGGATTCCAAATACACGCACTTAAATTTTTCTCTTTATTAGTTCCTTCTGGATGTCCATTAGGATTATTACCATTATTAGTATTAATAGAATTTATTTCTTATTTATCTAGAAATGTGTCATTAGGTTTAAGATTAGCTGCAAATATATTAAGTGGACATATGTTACTTAATATTTTATCAGGATTTACTTTTAATATAATTAATAAAGGTTTAATTTATTTCTTTTTAGGATTAATACCATTATTATTTATAATTGCCTTCTCTGGATTAGAAATAGGTATTGCCTTTATACAAGCACAAGTATTTGTTGTGTTATCATCTTCTTACATAAAAGATGGTTTAGAATTACATTAAAAAAAACAAAAAAAAATAAAATTATTTGTGTTCTAGTTTAGCATAAGATTAATACTCAGGAAAGTAAAAAACAAATTAGATATATGTTTTTATTTATATTACAAAGGATAAATTTTTTTTTGTTTTAAAGAAAATAAAATTTTACTAAGCTAAAAAACGAACCAAAACAATATATTTTGTCTTATATAGGTAGATGCTATAATACAGGAACTTTCTTACCTAGTACCAATAATTTTATTTTTTTTTTTATAAACCATTTTGTCTTAATCTTTTCTTATTTAAATAAGGAAAGATTAAAAAACAAAAAGATATCCTAATTGTTATATATTTATATATATATATTATAAGGTAAGGGTTAGGTAAAATAGGTATAGAATGTAAAAATAAAGTAGATTGAGGCTAATAACCCAATGTACCGTTCTATCCGTAGGGCAAAAAAAAAAACGGCTATATGTTAATGGTAGACAATTTCTCTTCCAAAGAAAGAGTGTCGATTCGATTTCGACTGGCCGTAGAGTTAGTAGTTTTAATTGGTAAAATGTTTCCTTGTCGAGGAAAATTATGCCGGATCGAAGCCGGCCTAACTCGTAAAAAAAAAAGGAAAAGTCGCCATTGGTAGGGCAAGATATTTGCTAAATATTGTGTTTTACACCTAGGTGTTCGATTCGCCTCTTTTCCGAATAAACCTAATATAAAAAGGCTATAATTTAATTGGTAAAACTAGAAACTTTCAGCACTCAGTTTAAATCTGAGTGCTTTTAAGATTTTTTAGACAAAAAAAAAAAGAGTATAGTTTAATTGGCAAAATTAGAAGCTTCAAACTTCCAGTTCTCAGTTCAAATCTGAGTGCTCTTGTATAGATTCTTTAACTTAAGGGTAGAGTGCGTTCGTGATAGGGATGTGGTTCAAGTTCAAATCTTGAAAGAATCAAAAATATGAAAATTTTTATATTTTATACCCCTATAAGTAGTATATACAATGTTCAAAAAAGCTTAGGCTTTTCAGAAGGGCCAAAAACAAATGAAGTATTTATTTCAATGTGCAAATTTTACAATTATAATGCATAATAAAAAAACAAAAAAAAAAATTAAAGCAAAAAATAATCCAATTATAAAGACTTTTTTTTTTACTAAGGTCTACCGTTTACCCGTTATAATAAATAGCTTAAAAAGCTATATATCCCTTGTAAGCTAAAATCTTGTTATTTGAATATAAAAAAAGAAAATAGGGTGTATGGTTAAGGGGATAATAAGAAGTAATTAAAAAACTTTATATCCCTTGTGAGTTCAAATCTTGCCACCTAAAAAAATTATATTTCACCGCTTACAATAAACCAACTATTTATTGGCCAAATATAAAAACAAATATTTAATCTAATTTAAATTAAATATTTAAGGTCTAAATTTCATAAACAACTAAGCAAATTATAGGGTTATCCTGTAAAGTTAAAAGCCAGCACAAAAAAAACAAAAAAAAAAATAATTATCACTTCCCGCATTTGAAGTATATTTTCACTCTTTTTACCTTTACAGGTCAAATAAAAAAAGAAGTAATAATATATAAATTAGATTAATATATACTATTTAACTAAATGGGTAATGGATTTAGGCACTTTACTTTACCTAGAGCTAACTTCATAAATATGAATCGTGAATCAAGTAGTATAGCTGTAAATGAAGCAAATAAAGGCGAAGAGAAACAAACTGGGAAATTTACTAGTATCACGATGTGAAAAGAAAGATGATTTTTATCAAGTAATGCAAAAGATATAGGAACATTATACTTGATCTTTGCTTTATTTGCAGGTCTAGCCGGAACTTCATTTTCTGTACTAATAAGATTAGAATTATCTGGACCCGGTGTGCAATACATAGCTGACAATCAATTATATAATAGTATAATAACTGCACACGCAATAGTGATGATATTCTTCATGGTGATGCCTGCCTTAATTGGAGGTTTTGGTAATTTTCTTTTACCCTTATTAGTAGGAGGACCTGATATGGCTTTTCCTAGATTAAACAATATAAGTTTTTGGTTATTAATACCAAGTTTTTTACTATTTATATTTGCTGGAATGATAGAAAATGGAGCTGGTACAGGATGAACACTGTATCCCCCTTTATCTGGATTACAAAGTCATAGTGGACCAAGTGTAGATTTGGCTATCTTTGCTTTACATTTATCAGGTGTAAGTAGTTTATTAGGGGCTATGAATTTCATAACAACAATATTGAATATGAGAAGTCCTGGGATAAGATTACATAAATTGGCTTTATTTGGATGAGCAGTGGTGATAACCGCGGTATTATTATTACTATCTTTACCTGTACTAGCAGGAGCAATAACAATGGTTTTAACCGATAGAAATTTTAATACATCATTCTTCGAAGTAGCAGGAGGAGGAGACCCTATATTATACCAACACCTATTCTGATTCTTTGGTCATCCGGAAGTTTATATATTAATTATACCAGGTTTTGGTATAATTAGTACAACAATATCTGCCAGTTCTAACAAAAATGTTTTTGGATACTTGGGTATGGTTTACGCTATGATGTCAATAGGAGTATTAGGTTTTGTTGTTTGATCACATCATATGTACTCTGTAGGGTTAGATGTTGATACTAGAGCTTATTTCACTGCTGCTACATTAATTATTGCCGTGCCAACGGGTATTAAAATATTCAGTTGATTAGCTACTACATACGGAGGATCTTTACATTTAACTCCCTCAATGTTATTTGCTTTAGGTTTTGTTGTTATGTTCACAATTGGAGGGTTAAGTGGAGTAGTGTTAGCTAATGCATCACTTGATATAGCTTTCCATGATACTTATTATGTTGTAGCACATTTTCATTATGTATTAAGTATGGGAGCCGTATTCGCTTTATTCAGTGCATGATACTTCTGAATACCAAAAATTACAGGGTTAAATTATAATATGATGTTAGGTAAAGTACATTTCTTAATAATGTTTATAGGTGTAAATGTAACATTTTTCCCTCAACATTTTTTAGGTTTACAGGGAATGCCTAGAAGAATAAGCGACTATCCTGATGCTTTTGCAGGTTGAAATTTTATAAGTAGTCTAGGGTCAATCATAAGTGTAGTTGCAACAGTACTATTCTTATATATCGTTTATATACAGTTAGTAGATGGAACAGCTAGTGTGAGATATCCTTGAAATACACCTCAGTATTTTACAGATTTATTTCAAACTTTATTCAACCGTGCCTTCAGCTCAATAGAATGAACTCTAAATAGTCCCCCAAAACCTCATGCATTTGTTAGCTTACCACTACAATCTTCTTTTATGGTTTAATTTTGTTTTAATGAATTTATTTCTTTAAATAACTAGTTTTCTGAAGTAATTAATGTATTATCGAATTATTCAAATTTTATTGATATTTATATTTTGCTTTATTCATAATATAAGTTTTTTTACGTTTTTTCTATAAAAAAAAAGGTAAATATAGTTTAAAGGTAAAACGACTATTTGTGGCATAGTATATCTTTGTTCAATTCAAGGTTTTTACCCTCCATTGATATAAATTATATATTCTCTGTTAATGATAAATATATTACAAAATATAAATATACAACTCAGAAATTATTAAATATATCTTAACCTTTTATAACTAAAACATAGTAAAAAAAAAAATATATATTAAAATTATTATAACAATAAACTATATATTTTATCTAGTACTTTATCGATAATATTTACTTATTATTACATTAATAAAAAAAATAAAGTCTATGCAAGGGAAAATTAACCAGCTACAGGTGCGTAGGTCTTAAAAAAATATAAAAGGTTAAGGCTATGGAAATAGATACATTTTCGGATATCTTATTTTTATTTAATTAAAAGGGTAGTAATTCTTAAAAAAAAAGGTCATATTACTTAACTAGAAGTAGAAATTTAAATTTGTTTTTTTTAGACAATTTCGGATTAAACATAATTAATCAGTAATTATTTATGAGATTATCACTAGTACTGTTTTTAATAGGTACATTAGGTTTTGTATTAAATAAAAAGAATATAATTTTAATGCTTATATCGATAGAAATAATGCTTTTATCTATAACTTTTTTAATACTATTAAGTTCTTTAACTATAGATGATATATTAGGTCAAACTTTTTCTATATATATAATAGCGATTGCGGGTGCGGAATCGGCAATAGGTCTAGGTCTTTTAGTTGCATTTTATAGATTGCGTGGGTCTATTGCTATAGAAAATAAATAATGTATTTAGCATTAATAGGTTTACCAATATTATCATCAATAGTATCCGGATTTGGAGGTAGAAAAGTCGGAGTTAGCGGATCTCAATTAATAACATGTACATGTGTTACTACAACAACAATTTTAGCTCTTTTAGCTTTTATGGAGGTCGGGCTAAATAAAAGTCCAGTGAAAGTACATTTATTTAGGTGAATAGATGCAGAATACTTAAATGTATCTTGAGCCTTTAATTTTGATACTTTAACCGTATCAATGTTAATACCGGTTTTGATTATATCATCTTTAGTACATATTTATTCAATAGGATACATGAGTCATGATCCTCATCCTCAAAGATTTTTTAGTTATTTAAGTTTATTTACATTCATGATGATAATCTTAGTAACGGGAGATAATTTTTTAGTTATGTTTGTAGGTTGAGAAGGAGTTGGGGTATGTTCTTATTTATTAGTAAGTTTCTGATTTACAAGAATTGCCGCAAATCAAAGTTCCTTGGCTGCCTTTTTCACAAATAGAGTGGGAGATTATGTATTGACGGTAGGTATGTTTGCTATTTTATGATCTTTCGGTAATGTAGATTATACTACAGTATTTTCATTATCACCTTATTATAGTGAAAGCGTTATAATATTTGTTGGTGTATGTTTATTAATAGGGGCAATGGCTAAAAGTTCACAAGTTGGTTTACATGTTTGATTACCTATGGCAATGGAGGGACCAACTCCAGTTTCGGCTTTAATACATGCCGCTACCATGGTTACTGCAGGAGTTTATTTATTAATGAGAGCTTCTCCATTAATAGAATATAGTTCTACCGTATTATTATTATGTTTATGAGTTGGTGCAATTACAACTGTATTCAGTTCTCTTATAGGTTTATTTCAACAAGATATAAAAAAAGTTATAGCTTATTCAACTATGAGTCAATTAGGTATGATGGTTATAGCAATTGGTTTATCTTCTTATACGCTTGCTTTATTCCATTTAATAAATCATGCCTTTTATAAAGGTTTATTATTTTTATGTGCGGGTGCAGTAATACATGCAGTAGCAGATAATCAAGATTTTAGGAAATATGGGGGTTTAGTTTCATATCTACCTTTAACTTATTCACTTATGTTAACCGCTTCACTTAGTCTAGTAGCATTTCCTTTTATGACTGGTTTTTACTCTAAAGATTTTATTTTAGAGTCTGCATATGGTCAATACAAATTATCTAGTATTATCGTATATTTTATTGCTACAATAGGTGCTATGTTTACTACACTTTATTCAGTTAAAGTTCTTTATTTAACTTTTTTAACTAATCCTAATGGTTCACTAGTTAATTACAAATACAATAAAAAATCACGTCCTTCCGCAGAAGGAGACGTATATATGAGTACTCCTTTAGTTATATTAGGACTGTTTTCTATATTTTTTGGTTTTATCACCAAAGATTTATTTATTGGATTAGGTTCAGACTTTTTTTCTGATAATGCTTTATTTATACACCCACATCATGAACTTATTTTAGATACAGAATTTGCAGTAAATACATTTTATAAATTATTACCTTTATTTTTTACTATTACTTTGACTATCTGTTCTATTATTTTTACGGAATTTTATCCTAAATTACTTATAAATTTTAAATTATCTAGATTTGGTCATAACGTCTTTTGTTTTTTTAATCAAAGATTTTTAGTTGAAATGTATTATAATAGATATATTTCTGGTTTAGTACTTAAATTAGGTGGACAAACTACTAAAGTTTTAGATAAGGGTGCAGTAGAATTATTTGGACCTTTCGGTTTAGAGAAATTTTTTACCGACTTAAGTGAAAAAATAGATAAATTAAGTACAGGTATAGTAACAAATTACGCTTTATATATACTTATTGGTCTAATATCTTACATTAGTATAGTTATATTCGATGAGTTTATGATTTATATTATTTTTTATGCTTTATTAATACTTTTGAAAACGCAGACCAAAAGTTATAAAAACAATTAAATATAAAAAAGTAAAAATAAAAATTAAAATGATATTATTTTATATAAACTAAAAAATCTTTAGGTTTAAAATGTAAAATTTCAGTAAGTGTATATTACTCGAAATAAAGTCTAATTAAGGCCTTATTTTAGAAAAAAAAAATTAGTATTTCGAATAGAAGTCATTTTCAGGCACATCCTTTTCATTTAGTATCACCTAGTCCCTGACCATTATATACTAGTACATCTTTATTTGCACTTACACTAAGTGCCGTTTTAACCTTCCATAGTTTTTCCAATTCATTATCTATATTATATATAGGTCTAATAAGTGTGATATATTCTATGTGCTTATGATTTAGAGATGTAACAAATGAGGCAACTTATTTAGGTAATCATACTTTAGCCGTACAACGTGGTTTAAATATGGGAGTTGCCTTGTTTATAGTATCGGAAGCTTTATTTTTTTTAGCTATTTTCTGATCATTTTTTCATAGTGCTTTATCTCCAACCGTAGAATTGGGAGCTAAATGACCACCATTAGGTATAGATTCAATTAATCCCTTTGAGTTACCGTTGTTGAATACAGTAATATTATTGTCTTCAGGTGTAACTGTAACATATAGCCATCATTGTTTAATACAAGGTAATAGAAGTGGGGCTTTATATGGATTAGTTTATACTATAATATTAGCAATTATATTTACTGCGCTTCAAGGTGTAGAATATACGGTTTCTTCTTTTACAATATCAGATGGTACTTACTCTTCTTGTTTTTATTTTGGTACAGGGTTTCACGGATTACATGTAATTATAGGTACTGCCTTTTTAGCGGCAGGGTTTTGACGTTTATTGGCCTATCATTTAACTGAAAATCATCATTTAGGTTATGAGTCTGCTATACTATACTGACATTTTGTAGATGTAGTATGATTATTTTTATATGTGTCAATATACTACTGAGGATCCTAAAGCTTTTATAAGATAAAATACCAGACTAAAAAACGAAGCAAAATAGAAAATCTTTATTTTGTATAGATAAATTTTATAACACAAAAACTTTCCTATCTAGTACCAATAATTAATAAAGTGTTTTTAAAAATTTTACCTATTTCTATAAAATTAAAATATAATCTAACTAAAATCCTAAAGATTAATATTATATATAGTGTAAAAATTTATTTATTTATAAATATAAAAAAGTATAAAGTACCTTTGTATCTTTTATTTTTAGGCTTTTATTAACTTTAGCCTTTATATTTGCTTCTCATTTTTACTTTTAACAAGTGTTTTTTACCTTTATTTGTTTTTAATTTTTACTTTTAACGAGTGTTTTTTATCTTTAAATTGTGATTTATTACAAATATTTGAGGCTTTACACTATAGGATCTCTTACTTTTAGAGAAAAAGTATAAAACTAGTGTTTTAATAATAAAATTTTATTATTAACTTACAAGAAATGTTTTTTACTAAAACAACAATAATTACCTAAAAAATATAAAAAAAAATTATTAATTTTTTTTTATAATAAATTTTTATAAAATAATAGAAAAAAATATATTAATTAGATTTATCTTTTAACCGATATATAAAAAAAATTTTTTTTTTATATAAAAATCAAAGTAAAAAAAAATTATGATTAAGGTGCTTACACTTTTATTAAATAAAAATTTATACTAGAGTTAGTATAAATTATATAATTATCAAAAATTTAAAATAAAGGTTTAAAGGTATAAGTAAAAATTATATTAATAATATTATGCAAACTTTAATATCGATAATAGAAGTAATATTAGTTGTAGTGCCAGCCTTATTGGTAGTAGCTTTTACAACTGTAGCAGAAAGAAAAACAATGGCTAGTATGCAAAGAAGATTAGGGCCAAATATAGTAGGATATTACGGGTTATTACAAGCATTTGCAGATGCACTAAAACTATTACTAAAGGAATGTATATCACCAACTCAAGCCAATTTAGTATTATTTTTTTTAGGTCCTTTAATAACCTTAATTTTTTCATTATTGGGTTATGCAGTAATACCATATGGTCCAGGTTTAACAATTGGAGATATGCCATTAGGAATATTATATATGTTAGCGGTATCATCTCTTTCAACCTATGGTATTTTATTAGCTGGTTGATCTGCCAATTCTAAATACGCTTTTCTTGGATCATTAAGAAGTACTGCGCAACTTATAAGTTATGAGTTGATTTTAAGTTCCGCCATTTTATTAGTGCTTCTATTGTCCGGAAATTTAAATTTAACTGGAAATATAGAATCACAAAAAGCAGTATATTTTTTATTACCATTATTACCAGTAGCACTAATATTTTTTATTGGAGCAATTGCAGAAACAAATAGAGCTCCTTTTGATTTAGCGGAAGCGGAATCCGAATTAGTATCTGGTTTTATGACGGAACACTCTGCCGCAATATTTGTTTTCTTTTTTTTAGCTGAGTATGCAAGTATTGTATTAATATGTATATTTACCAGTATTTTATTTTTAGGGGGTTATTTAAATATAATTACATTAGACCTAGTACAACCATTAAGATATTTATTAATAGATCATTATACGGAGTCCGATACCAGTATAGTAACGGTATTATTACATGGATTAAATACTAGTATTAATTTAGGTTTAAAAGCTTGTATAATGATTTTTACTTTTATATGAGTAAGAGCCTCTTTCCCTAGAATACGTTTTGATCAACTTATGTCTTATTGTTGAACTATATTATTACCGATAATTATTGCATTTATTGTAGTATTGCCTTGTTTAGTGAGTGCATTATTTTTAATCTCGGCCAATTTTTTAGTACTATAATGTTTCATTAGTGATACATTATTAAATAAACCGGCTTATTTAAGCCTAATATTTATCAAAATATACATATAAAAGTATATAACATGTATAACACAAAAAAAAACAAAAAAAAAAAAATAATACTATAAAAATATACACTAGAAAAGTATTTAATCATAATAAAATATAAGTAGAAAAAAAATTTTTTTTCTACTTATATTACATTTATTTATTAATCTAATTAACATAAAACTAAATTGATAAAATATTTGCTTATTTATATAAACTAATCGTTAAATATAAAAAGATAATATAATCGATATAAATATGTATTTATTTATATTAAAAAAAAAAAAATATTTGAGTTTGATGATGGCTCTGAGTGAACGCTGTCCAAATGCTTGACACATGCTAATCGAACGACTAATTTTTATATATAAAACTTAGTAGTGGTGAACAGGTGAGTAAATCATAAGCTAATTGCCTTTAAGTAAGGTGAAAAAATACCTTTACGGTAAAATACCGTAAGAAATAGATAGTTTCGCTTTAAGATTTTAGTTTATTCCGAAAGAGTAATAGATATATCTAGCTCGGGTTTCGGTAGTCGTGACTGAGAGGTCGATCGGCCACATTGGGTATGAAAAAAGCCCAATGCGTAATGTACAGCAGTGGGGAATCTTGGTCAATGGTCTAACGACTGAACCAGCAATTTGGATGAATGAATAACGAATAAGTCGTATAAAGTTCTAGATAAGAGATTTATAATGACTAACTCTTATCTATAAGTCTTGACCAAATTACGTGCCAGCAGTCGCGGTAATACGTAGAAGACAAGTGTTATTCATCTTTAAAAGGTTTAAAGGGTACCTAGACGGGTAATCAAGCCTTAGTAGGGACTAATTTCCTAGAGTTTTATATGTGAAAATTGAACCACATGTGTAGTGTCAATATACTTTGATACGTGGGGGACAGGTAGCAGCGAAGGCTATTTTCTATGTAAAAACTGACGTTGAGGGACGAAGCCCAGGGGAGCGAGAAGGATTAGATACCCTAGTAGTCCTGGGAGAAAATGATGAGTGCCATAAACTAGATTCTAGTCTATAAATGAAAGTGCAAGCATTCCACCTCATGAGTAAAGCGGCAACGTCGAAATTGAAATCATTAGACCGTTTTTGAAACCAGTAGTGAAGTATGTTATTTAATTCGATTGTCCGCGAATAACCTTACCACCTCTTGAATAACTCATTTATATATAGCAGGCTGTCCACCTTAAAAATATTAGTTATAGAGTTACAAGCGCTGCACGGCTGTCTTCAGTTAATGTCGTGAGATCTGGTTCGTTCCTTTAATTAACGAAAACCCTTGTTTTATTTTAATAAACATAAAGCATAAATCCAGAAAATGGATATATTTAATGGGACTAAGACAAGTCATCATGGCCTTAATGAGCGTGGGCTATAGACGTGCCACATATGCCTCTACAAAGGGATGCGATATTGCGAAATGGAGCTAATCCTTAAAATTGGACATAACTATTCGTGAATTGTAGTCTGAAACCCGACTACATGAATAAGGAATTACTAGTAATCGTGAATCATTACGTCACGGTGAATTTTATCTCAATTGGGTACTAACTACTCGTCAGGCGCTGAAAGGGGTATGTGCAATAAGTTTGGTTTCAAAAAGATGTATATTATATTAAATATAATTAATATAATTTTTTTTTGTAATTTTCGTATGTGTGACCTCAATTGGTGTTAAGTCGAAATATGGTTCGTGTAATGGAAATTGCACGGGATTTATTATCCTTAAAAAATCCTGGAACAAAGTAATGCTTTATTTCAGATTGAACGTGATGCCTCCAAAAAGGCCAAATATATAACTAATCAGACTATTCTATTTTACATTTTAAATTATTTATAATAAAAAACACATAGAAAAAAATATAAAGAAAAAAAAAAGTATAAGGAATTTATTTAGTATTTTTGACAAGTATAATATCGTTAAACCATGTAGCCCGAAAAAATCTTTCGGGGATGAATTATGGCTTAATCCATCTCCCATACCTAATACAGTTAAAGAGCTTCAGAATAAGTACGAAGTGCTTAATATGGATGAAAGAAATTTTCTTAAACAAGGAATTGCAAAACTTTTCAAAAATTATAATTCAAATCTAATTACTGATCCAAGTGATAGAGCATATATTAGGACCCTATCGAGAGCAGTGTGAGATGCTAATTTTTAAATTAGGTTGGATAATAATGAAGCAGCAGATATTGCTAATCAACTGCTGTTACATAATAAATCAATTGAACCTGAAATTTATAATAATATAATTATGAAAAGTATAGATGCTAAAGTAGAAGAAATAGCAACTAAATTAAATATATAAATTCAACTTTACTTTTTTTATAAGTTTTACAATTGTTATTGGTGCAACAATCTTAGGATTCCAAATACATGCTCTAAAACTTTTTCCTTTATGAATTCATGCCCATAGGATTTTAGAGTCGTTCCTTCCGGTTGTCCTTTAGAATTATTACCTCCATTAGCATTAATGGAGGGATTTTTATTATTACATGAGGTTTTTAGAGTAATTGCCTCTATTTCTTTAAATAGTAGGTTTTTTAAATAATTATTTCTTTGCATGAATGGCATTCTTATTATTATATGTAGTACAGATAAAAATTTATTTGTAACTGAAACTAAAAAAAGAGAATTGACTGAGGGGTTTAAGGTGATAAGCTTGAAACTTATTTGATTTATTTAATCACATCCGTTCGAATCGGATATTCTCTGTAGTTTAATAAACAGGGTAGTGCCGGGTGGTTAGGCGTCTTGTTTGGGTCAAGAAGTTTCTCAGTTCAAATCTGAGTGCCCTGAAATTTGTGGTTAAAGTAAAAAATTGGTTTAATGCTTAATAAACAAAAAAATTTATTTTTATAAAATTGTGATTAAATCATTTAAAATCTTAGTTTTGTATGGAACAGGTTGATTTATAAAAAAAACCGAAAAAGATCTAAATATGATAAATATGCCTATATAAATGATTAGAAAAACTATACACAAAAACCTAGAAAAAAAACATAATGAATGCAAACTTTAATATCAATAATAGAAGTAATACTTGTAGTGGTTCCGGCGCTTTTAGTGGTAGCTTTTACAACTGTAGCAGAAAGAAAAACAATGGCTAGTATGCAAAGAAGATTAGGGCCAAACGTAGTAGGATACTACGGGCTACTGCAAGCATTTGCAGATGCATTAAAACTATTATTAAAAGAATGTGTATCTCCTACCCAAGCAAATTTAGTATTATTTTTTTTAGGTCCTTTAATAACTTTAATCTTTTCACTTTTAGGTTATGCAGTTATACCCTACGGTCCAGGATTAACCATCGGAGACATGCCTCTAGGTATATTATACATGTTAGCGGTATCATCTTTATCAACATATGGAATTTTATTAGCGGGTTGATCTGCTAATTCTAAGTACGCTTTTCTTGGTTCATTAAGAAGTACAGCACAATTAATAAGTTATGAATTGATTTTAAGTTCCGCAATTTTATTAGTACTTATATTATCGGGAAATTTAAATTTGACTGGTAACATAGAGTCTCAAAAAGCAGTGTATTTTTTATTACCATTATTACCAGTGGCTCTTATTTTTTTTATTGGAGCAATTGCGGAAACAAATAGAGCTCCTTTTGATTTAGCTGAAGCAGAATCCGAACTGGTATCTGGTTTTATGACTGAACATTCTGCCGCAATATTTGTATTCTTTTTTTTAGCCGAATATGCAAGTATCGTATTAATTTGTATATTCACAAGCATTTTATTTTTAGGTGGTTATCTAAATATAGTTACATTAGATTTAATAAAACCTATAATATATTTAACAATAGATAATAATATAGATACGGACTCCGGTATTTTAACCGTATTATTACAAGGATTAAATACTAGTATTAATCTAGGTTTAAAAGGTTGTATAATGATTTTTACATTTATATGAGTAAGAGCTTCTTTTCCTAGAATACGTTTTGATCAACTTATGTCTTATTGTTGAACTATATTATTACCTATAATTATTGCATTTATTGTAGTGTTGCCGTGTTTTGTGAGTGGACTATTTTTAATATCGGCTAATTTTTTAGTACTTTAATATGTATTGTAAGTTATACACTTTTTTTAGTAAACAAATTAGCATTATATAAGTATTATATTTATTAAAACAGATAAATATATATATATTAATATAAATATGTAATAATAGGTTTAATATCGCCCTTTATCTAAACAGATAATGTGTTTTATTTTTGTTTAATTCAAAACTTTTACCTTTTTTTATTAAATTTAATTTTCTAAAGATAAAATGAAAGAAAAACCTTTTTATCTAAAAACAAGCGGACCAGATTGTTTAACTTAAATAGTAGAATGCGTTCGTGATAGGGATGTAGTTCAAGTTTAAATCTTGGAAGAATCAAAATTTTACTTAAAAAAAAAGGAAATGTAGCCATTGGTAAGGCAAGATATTTGCTAAATATTGTGTTTAACACTTAGATGTTCGATTCGTCTCTTTTCCGAATAACAAAATTTACAAATTTATTAAAATTTAAGGATAAAAAATAAAAAAAAAAAATAAATGAGAATTTTAAAAAGTCACCCTTTATTAAAATTAGTTAATAGTTACGTTATAGATTCACCGCAACCATCAAATATTAGTTATCTATGAAACTTTGGTTCCCTTTTAGCTTTATGTTTAATTATACAAATAATAACTGGAGTAACATTAGGAATGCATTATACACCAAATGTATTAGAAGCCTTTGATTCAGTAGAGCACATAATGAGAGATGTAAATAATGGTTGATTAATCCGTTACTTACATTCAAATACCGCATCTGCCTTCTTTTTTTTAGTATATCTACATATAGGTAGAGGATTATATTATGGATCATATAAAGCACCAAGAACATTAACTTGAACAATAGGAACTGTAATATTCATATTAATGATGGCAACTGCTTTCTTAGGTTATGTTCTTCCATATGGTCAAATGTCTTTATGAGGAGCAACAGTTATAACAAATTTAATGAGTGCAATACCTTGAGTAGGACAAGATATAGTTGAATTTATTTGAGGAGGATTTTCTGTAAACAATGCAACTTTAAATAGATTTTTTGCTTTACATTTTGTTTTACCTTTTGTTTTAGCTGCTTTAGCTTTAATGCATTTAATAGCTTTACACGACTCTAGTGGATCAGGTAACCCTTTAGGTATATCAGGTAACTATGACAGATTGCCTTTTGCACCTTATTTTATATTTAAGGATTTAATTACAATATTTATATTCTTTATTGGATTATCTGTATTTGTATTCTTTATGCCTAATATGTTAGGTGATAGTGAAAATTATGTAATGGCGAATCCTATGCAAACTCCTCCGGCTATTGTACCAGAATGATATTTATTACCTTTCTATGCAATATTAAGATCAATTCCTAATAAATTATTAGGAGTTATTGCAATGTTTTCTGCAATACTAGCTTTACTTGCAATGCCATTTACTGATCTATCTAATTTAAGAGGAATACAATTCAGACCTTTAAGTAAAATTGCTTTTTTTGTATTTATAGCTAATTTTTTAATTTTAATGCAGTTAGGAGCAAAACATGTTGAATCACCTTTTATAGAATTTGGACAAATTTCTACCGTTTTATATTTTTCTCATTTTTTTGTAATTGTACCTTTTATAACTCTATTAGAAAATAGTTTAATTGATTTAGCTTTATTAGATAATGGGAAAAAAGTTATACAAAAAAACAATAATATTAACTATAACATCTAAGTTTCAAGTAAACAAAAAAACGGCTATAAGTTAATGGTAGACTGTTTCTCTTCCAAAGAAAGTGTGTTGATTCGATTTCAACTAGCCGTAGAGTTAGTAGTTTTAATTGGTAAAATGTTTCCTTGTCGAGGAAAATTATGCCGGATCGAAGCCGGCCTAACTCGGATTTAGTTATTTGTAATTGTTTGTATTTAAATTGCATAATTTTATTATGCAATTTAGCTAATAGAAGTTATTTTTTACAAATTAGACGTTTAAAAAGGTTTTTTTTTAATAATGAATTTATTATTAGTATGACGGATTACAGGCTATCTAGTTTTAGTGAAATTTTCTATAAAAGCGGTTTAATAAAAAATTAGTGCGTTTAAAGGCACTATATTATGTAAAATTACTTGCATCTATCAAGTTGGAAATATCTTAATATTTAATAAGTAAACACCAAAAGCATTTTTAGTATTATTTGACCTTTTATATATACCGCATTTTCTGCGAAATAAAGTTATAATTTCTATTAATTGGTTATAATTTTTTCTTCTAACTAAGGTTTAAATAAAAAAGATATAATGTTAAATTTTTTAAAAAATTTATTCTTTACAAACTTGGTTTTACACAATACTATAAATGATGCTCCGGAACCTTGAGGTTTATTTTTTCAAGACAATGCCACACCACAAATGGAGGGATTGGAAGAACTCCATAACAATATAATGTTTTATTTAGCAATAATTTTATTTGCCGTTAGTTGAATAATGTTATCTATAATATTAAACTACCGAAAAGCAAAAATATCAAATAAATATGTAAACCATGGTACATTAGTAGAATTAATTTGAACTATAACTCCTGCACTAATATTAGTATTAATTGCTTTCCCTTCTTTCAAACTTTTATACCTTATGGATGAAGTTATTGACCCTTCTTTAGTTATTTACGGAGAAGGCCATCAGTGATATTGAAGTTACCAATATCCGGATTTTATTAACAATGATGAAGAATTTGTTGAATTTGATTCATATATAGTACCCGAAAGTGACCTGGAATTGGGTAAACTTAGAATGTTAGAAGTAGACAACAGAGTAATCATACCAGAGTTAACTCACACTAGATTTATAGTAGGGGGTGCGGATGTAATACATTCTTATGCCTGTCCTTCATTAGGTATAAAATGTGACGCTTATCCCGGAAGATTAAATCAATCTTCTGTTTATTTAAATAGAGAAGGAACTTATTTTGGTCAATGTTCGGAAATATGTGGAATACTACACAGTTCTATGCCTATTGCTATACAATCCGTAAATTTAGAAAAATTCTTATACTGATTATATGATCAAATAGGAGGTTAAACGAAATATACTAAAAAAAAAGCAAAAAAAAAAACACTATTAATATATTTAATGGTGAAAAATATTTAAGCTACAAATATTTTTACATTATAAGAAATGATTAAAAAAATTTTTAATTCTATTCCGGTTATTTAACCGGAAATTATTTAT
>Ga0325400_1000911_pt1 | contig 23354 bp, 24 predicted proteins | sample PopdelMetagenome_2_FD_205662 | JGI IMG/M metagenome (GOLD analysis project Ga0325400, IMG submission 205662) | Populus deltoides microbial communities from Bellville, Georgia, United States - Xylem-PdKOR-R1 | ecosystem: Host-associated > Plants > Phyllosphere > Stem > Wood/Secondary xylem...
AAAACACTACCATACAGTTCCACCGAAGTATTTCACAGCATAATTATCCAACCAAAATCCCACACATGAAATCTCTTGTTCCCTGTTGCTCACAAATAATTATATCAACACAGAGAAAATGAAAGCGGGAGAATGAAAAAACAGAACATAACTTTCATGCTTCAAAATTCAAACCCTGTTTTAATCACAATCTCGCATTTTTCTTGAACTTCAAATCAAAAAGATAATTTTTCATTTAAGAAATTATTTTTCTAATAAAAAAATACATTTCGTCAAAAAGAATTAATGAATAAGGAATGAAAGATTTGACTAGAGGAATACATTTTTTCTCCTTAATTTAAATTATTAAAATCTTTATCTTAATTGCTTTAGGTTTTAATTAAAAAACCCATGCCATGCCGCTGACAAAAAGAAATATCTTCCCTCCAAATATTTTTTTTATTAAAAATTTAAATCCTTGAATAATTTCTTTTCAATATTTGTTTTAATTACCACAAATACCCAACTTTTTTTTTTTATTTAAAAAGGGATAGTTAATTAATTAAAACTCATGGGTACATGGCAAATGTTTTCGGGGCAGCACTAACCTCACTCCAACTTAACGGCAGCATCACTACTCCCCCCCCCCCTCTCTCTCTCCTGAAAAGTTTGCTAAAACCCTGCTTTCTAGGGTTTTTCCTTCCATTCTCAGCTTTAGCTCGAACTGAACTCATTTCCCTTTTCTTTTCTGCTCAGCAATTACTTTCCAAGAAAAAACCACCTCCACCATGCTTTGACTCGACCAGTAATCGAAGGATGAAGGTGCTGCGTTTTGCTGCGTTTTTGGTAGCTTTCACTACTCTCATTGTCGTCGGCAAAACGACGTCACATTTGAGCCCCGGACCTCACGTCACCGATGTCAATATTCTGTTGCCTCCTAAAATGACGCGTCCCGTCGAGTATCGCCTCCAAGGAAGTGATGGCTGCTTTAAATGGTAATGACTAATTCACATATATATATATATATATATATATATATATTATTTTTAGTGATTTTATTCTAAGTTGTTTTGATTGAGTAAATCTTGACAGGTCATGGGATCATCACGATATTCTATCAGTTATACCTGAGTATAATTTAAGCTACAGCCACTGTTCAACCAGTGCACGGTTGAGATCAATTGCTCCCTTTACCGTTCGGAAGGAGACAGCTATTTATGCTGCTGATGTACACACTGGCATTGTGATTCGCTGCAAGGTCTTTATTGACAATATTTCCAGAATCCAGATATTTCACAATTCTATTAAACTTGATTTAGATGGTCTCGCTACTCTCCGAGCTCGCGCCTTCGATCGTGAAGGTACCTTCGCCCCGGTATATTATTATTGTGATGATGATAGTTGGTAGTGATTCATCTTTATTCTCCCATGTTTGTTGGTTCTCGGTTTTCTGTTGGTTGCAGATAATGTGTTTTCGTCATTAGCTGGATTACAATTCATGTGGCAGCTGATGCCTGAAACGGATGGATTGCCGCACCACCTTGTCCATGTTCCTCTTAGGGATTCTCCGCTCAGTGATTGTGGTGGTTTATGTGGTGATTTGAACATCCAAATAGAACTTGAAGATAGTGTATGTCTACTGTTTGCCGCGTACCATAGTAAAATGAGATATATGATTGAGTATTATAATGCATGGTCTAATCTTTGTTACTCAGTGTTGTATTCGATGATTCATTGTGCAGGGTGTATTCTCGGATTTGTATGTTGTGAAAGGAGTCGAAATTGGCCATGAGAATGTTTCGGTGCATTTGCTTGAGCCACAATTTAAGCACTTGGCTGATAAGATTGTTCTAACTGTGGCAGAAGCCATGTCACTTGAACCTCCCTCACCTGTTTTGGTCCTCATTGGTGCTGCCTTTCGATATACGCTCAAAGTCATTCGTGGGAATATTCTGCAAGGTTTCTTTCTTGAATCCTTCCTTTTGCACTTGGCAGCAAAATTTTTGTTTGGTTCATTGTCAAGTTTGATGACTCTGCCTGAGAGAATTATGGCCATATAATATGTAATTCTTAATTTCTTTGCCAGTATTCACTTCTGATTCTATGATTGCTATAGCTTAAAACTGAATATAAAATATAAGATTGCATCAGAAACAAGACAAGTAAGGATTTGGCATCTTCTTTTGAGTAACGGATCAAATTTATTCGATTCAGATTACCAGCTCTTGCCACTTAGGTTGTAAACTGGATGATGTTCTTGCCTTGATTTCCATAACTGATTTAAGAGATAATCTAAAACAATTTTTTACCTAAGTTTTTTATTAGATGATTGTTTGTATTGTGCTTGAAAGTTGCACGTGGGTGAATAATATTGAGGATGAATGGTGGAAACTAGTTTTGTTGAAGGCTAGTTTCAGTTGGAAATCTTTTCCTGGGTTTCAAGTCAGAGCAAGATATCTATTGTTCAATTCTTGAGTTTTATGTGCATAGAAATGGCAAATTGGCATGTGGTATGTTGGTTGTCTTCCATGAACTGTGTTGGCCTCTTAAGAGTTGCATGGGCTATGTGCATCTGGTTGCCCTATCAGCTTTGCTCTTAATTATCTAACTTCAATATCTATTGGCATTTTGCAGTGGTTGCTCTTCCATCTCCACATCATAGGTGGTCTGTTTTGAACTCTTCGGTTGCTGAAGTGGACCACTTGTCAGGCTTTGCTCAGGCACTGAGCTTAGGGGTAACATCTGTCATTGTCAAAGATACTAGAGTTGCTGGCCATATGCAAGTTTCATCACTTAATGTGGTTCTACCTGACACTTTGTGCTTATATATAATGCCCTTGCCTGTTTCTGGTGATCCTGTTGATGGGTTGAAAGCCATTCCATCCTTGGCACGTTGGTTTGTTGTTTCTGGTCGTCAATATATTATTCAAATGAAGGTTTTCTTGGGGGGACCTGATGCGCAAGAAATCTATATTACAGAGGTAAATCCTACATTCGTCTGGGATCTTAAAATTAAATCAGTTATGGTGTATGTAGTTCATACTTGTAACTTGTTGGAATTCTTTTCATGGTTGTTTTCTCTTTGGTCAATATGGCTGGCTGTGGTACGTGACTGGTGGAGTCCTCTCACCTCCCTTACCCGATTCCCCTCAGCTCTGCCCCAAAAGAAAATGAACCATATTGTGGCTGTGTATCATGGTTGGTTTTTGGACTTATTCTGGACATGAACTTATAGTTGTATGAATGAACAGCCCGAGTCGCTGCTAAAGATAGATCTCAGGCTGAAACTGTATTCATAAAGTACTTGAAAGAAAAAAAAACGATGATGTTTTGAACCCAGGACCTTGGCACTACTTGGATGGACCTTTATCTAGAGGCTAGGTGGCATCCACAAAGCATGGATTTTGGTTTGTTTTGGCCTCAGAATATGCAGTAACTTATGTGAATTCTTCACGCCATTTCTTTCCAATTTTAAGTTTTGATAGTATCTTGGAAGAAGTTGAATAATTCATTGTTCATATGGAAAAGCAATTTCGTAGGATTGTTCACAGCTGTTACCTCTTCGTTATTGTTGCAAGCGCAATGTGATACTGAAATGTTAAGGTGGCGAGTATCATCAATTATATTAGTGCATGCTGTGTATTTTAGCTGATTATTTCTCCCTTAAAAGTCTGCCTAAATAACTGCTTTTAATGTGATAGAAGAGTAACTTCCTTTAAGTCTTTTATCTTGTATTTTCTGGAATTACAAGAAGTGTCATAATGCTAGAGTAACTCTTCTAAAAAGAATGTCAAAATGTTTTTTGAAACTCATGTTCTTTTTTTACTCACTCTCTATGCTCACCAGATTTTGAATTTATGTGAATTTATCTTATTCTCTTGTATTTCCACTTTCCTGTTAATTCTTGAGTTTTCTAGGTGTGCTTGAAATTTTGCTGGTGGTTGTCTCTTCAGACTTCTTTGTTCTTGGGCATATCTTTTTTGCGGGCCAAATGTTCTGCTGGCACTTTCTCCTTGTTTTCTTGATTGTCATCCCTGAGAAGTTTGCTGCTTTTACAGAGTGATGACCTTAAGTTGCACCATGAGCAGTCTGAATACTGGACAATTTTCATGTTATCAGAGGATATTGTGGTCAAACATGGCTGGCGAAATTCCAGAATTCTGAGAGCAATTTCCCTTGGTCAAGGAAAACTAACAGCTTCTTTAACTTATTTTAGTGGGCACCGGGAGAGAAAAAAGGTGAGACTTTATAGTACTCTTTTGTGTGGTTCTGTAGCCTTTACTGAGCTGCTGTTTATATCTAGCTCTGCTCTCTTGTATAGGTTCTTAGTGCTGCGCAAGAAATTATGGTATGTGATCAAGTGAAGTTCAGTTTGGATGGAGCAAGCGGTACACATCAGACTATTCTTCTTCCCTGGACTCCTACTATTTACCAGGAGGTGGAGCTAAAGGCAACAGGAGGTTAATCACTTTCTATCTTTCAGTCTCAGTTATCAAGGTGTTTACTTTGCTTCCAAATATCTTGAGGGTAAATGAAAGCTGTTATTTTATGTAGGCTGTGCAAAAACATCCAGTGATTATAAATGGTTTTCTTCAGACACGTCTACTGTGTCAATATCTCCATTTGGGGTACTTCAGGCAAAAAAGCCTGGTAAAGCGACTGTCAGAGTAGTGTCCATTTTTGATTCTTCTAATCATGACGAGGTAATAATATCATAGCTCTCATTTATTAAGGCATATACTCGAGGGGCACAAATCTTAAGCAGTGTTTTTAATTTTTATAATCTTCATTATGAGTTTTGCTTTTCAAGATGGCGGATTTAGAGTGTCCTTGCACTTCCACAGGGTACATGATATGTTTTGCCCTTGTTCTTTTCCAATCCTAGTGTAGCTCCAGCATTTCTCTTTTTGTTAGTGTTATATTTGTGTGTACATGTTGATGATTTATGTAGTCCTTCCATCCAACAATGTCCAGAACAAAGGCACACATAGTAAACTCCTCCACCAAAGGCTGATACCTTAATATTTATATTTGCCGATTGACATGACAAATTACCCATTTTACTCTACCAACAATACTAGGCAATAATGGTAAGACCCAGCAAAAAAATAGCATATTAATGTGGCTAACTTGTGTCATATTTCAGGCCCTTCTCCTTCATCTACTGGCTTAATAAAATGGAACCTTTTTAAAAGACTATCACAAAAAATACTCTCAATTTCTTATCCAAGTAAAATTTGAACCATTGGGAAAAATATCAATAGGCAAGAAATAAAAAGAAATGAAATTCTCATGTTAAAGGGAAAGTGAACAGCTAAGAAAGAGATGAAAAATGGAATCCCAGTGACGAGGGAAGAAGCAAATCTGAGCCACAATAGCAACAATGTAAAGAGAAATAGAAAAGAAGTAACATACCCTTAACTTGACTTTCTCTCATTGCCTCAGAGGAGAGAATGATAGAAAATGCCCCACCCTTCATTTGCATCCTATCCCTGAGCTGCACACCTATCACTTGGCACAACATTGAAGGCCTCTTAGCTAGGAGTTGTCACATTTTTTGCTTTGTAACTGGCATCTAACGTTGTATTCAAGACCATGTTTGTTACCACTTGCACTTTATAGAAATTCCAATGAGAAGTTTTGGCCAGTCAAGCTGTTAGTCACCACCTTCAAATTTTAGCCCTTTCTCTGTCATCTTAGCTTTGTGGAAATCTAGCAGTTTTGCCCCACATACTAGAATCTCTAAGAAAGAAGGTAGGTTTTGACTAGGCGAACAGCTCAAGCTGCTCAACAAAAGATGGGCTTTCCTTGCTTCAGCACTTCTGCACAAATACACTATGACACCACTGGCATCAAACTTATAAAAAGTGGATTAGGGTAGAATTGGAGCTGAACCGTGATGGTATTAAGTCTGATGGAAGTCTAGTGTTTCCAGTTGCAACATAAAGGAATCAATTTGGTTCTTATTTTATTATAAAATAAAATGAGACCTATTTGAAAGATTACCCCAGATCAAAATCTAAATAAAAATATGAGGAAGTGCTTTCTCTTATAATTTTTGTATAGAAGCAGGTCATGTCAGAGTTCTAATTTTTTTTCTTGCAAATCTTTTAAGTGGGTCCCATCATGCTTGCTTTGTGCTGCATGGATGGCAAAACAAGTCAACTTGTCATTTCACTGGCAAACAGATAGGATGGTTCAACAAACTCCAATGGAGGAGTTTGTCATGTGTGCATCTGCTAACTGTGGTGGTGAACTACTTTAATCGTGGAAGTACATGTACAAGGATTACCTTAGCTAACATGCACATCCAACAATTTATTCCTAGTTGCTCAAAGCATAGTGTGAAGTTGAAGCCTTGCAATATCTAAATAGGTTTTTTTTTTTAATATACATTGAATTGCTCCTATTATCAGTACAATGCTGTGCCTTGAACTCTTTTTTCAATATGTGATGCAGTATACAGTGTCTGTCCTCTGCTCTCCTCTCACTTGTTTGTATTTTATTTTGAGTGCTTTGGCATGGGCCATTGACACCTGCATATTATCATTAATGCGGCTGGAGGTGTACTCTTAGCGAATTCCCAACATTTTTTCTTTCTTTCTTGGGCTTTTGAATTTAATTTATTTGTTTTATTTATTGATCTTGTCCTGTTTAAGAGGCGCAAAGGCACATGGATTAAAGATTATATATTTCTTTCCCAAAGCCTCAAAACCTGCGTGTTTGTTTGAAATCTGTCTCTTTCTTGTCATGACCATGTCAATATGGAAACTCTAGTCAATCTCTTCAAGTCAGTAATAATGCAGCAATATCTGGATATGCAGGATTTTGTTGAACAATGTTCACGCGGGAAATCTTGTTATCTGGATTGCTTCCTTGTGCTCCCTTGATTAATTTCATCTATATGAACTAATGTATCCTTTTCTTGTAAAAGGTGGTCATTGAAGTTTCTGTACCATCATCTATGATTATGCTTCAAAACTTCCCTGTAGAGACTGTTGTAAGATCACATCTTCCAGCTGCTGTAACAATGAAAGCATCAGATGGTGAAGCCCTTTCTCAAAATCATCAGGAATGTGCTTTTGGTTATAAATGTTTTCACTTTCATGTTCTTTTGTTCAATTCAATTTCATGTTTGCAGGTTCCTATTATTATAGATGTGATGCTTTTCATCTATTCGTAAAATGGAAAGTTGGAAGTGAGTCTTTCGTCATTGTCAATGCAACAGAGGAGGCACGTATTGCAGAAAAACTGGGGGCTTTTCACCTCTACGAATCAGTTTATGGTCCACCATGTTCATGGGCCTATATATATGCTTCCGGTCCTGGGCAGACCATGCTGCAGGCAACATTGTCGAAAGAACATCACTTGGATCAATCGTTTCATGGGTCCATTATTTTGAAGGCATCATCACGTATTGCAGCATATCCACCACTTACAGTGCATCAGGTAGTAGATGGAAGCCAATTTGGTGGGTATTGGCTTGATTTGGGTCATGTTGAAGCAAGCAATCACCTGGAGCCTTTGGAGAGCTTGTATCTTGTCCCTGGAACAAGTTTAGATATCATGCTTCTTGGTGGACCAGCACCATGGGACAAAGATGTTGACTATCTTGAAACTGTGGAAATATCGGGTGACAAGCATGCTTCCAGTAAAGATGGAATTCATGCACGTCGGATTTCTGGCAGCTATCAGAGTATGTACAGAGTCTCATGCCAAACTCTGGGGATATTTGTAAGTTATATATTGTGTTTTGGAGCTATAGACTATTGTAGTTCTTTTTGTCGAAAGCATTTGTATTGTGCTCTATTTACTACAAAAGTCATAACATTTCTGTCTGTTTGATATGACTCAGGATTTGGTTTTCAAACGCGGGAATTTGGTTGGAGATGACCACTCTCTGCCTGCAATAGCAGAAGTTGCTTTGTCTCTTACATGCAGCTTTCCATCTTCAATTGCACTTATCGTTGATGAACCCGGTGAATATTAAAATTTTTCATCCCAGACATGAATGACAATAAATTATAATTTTATTTTGACTTACCTTGCATGCAATTGGCTGAATTGTGGCACTCTTCAGTTAACAGACATCCCCAACTAGTTTGGTATTGAGGCTTGGTTGTTGTTGTTCAGTTAACAGACATGATGCCATAAGGTTCGCATCTCTTGCTGATCGTAGCACAGGGCAAATCCGCACCACCCCTGTTACTGTGGCAAATGGGCAAACTATTAGGGTGGCTGCAGTTGCCATAGGTGTTTCTGGAGAAGCTTTTGCAAACTCATCTTCTCTTTCTCTGAGGTGGGAGTTGAGCAGCTGTGAAGGACTGGCATATTGGTGGGCTGATGCTTATGAGTCGCAGAGATTGAAATCCAGCTGGGAGAGGTTCTTAGTCTTGCAAAATGAATCAGGAGAAGTACTGCCAGAACTTGCTTTTTTTTTTTTTTTTTTTGTATTTCATGTATTCGTTTCACATTCTATATGCCTCCTTGCTTTTCTTAAATTGTTCTGAGATTTATTTAAGGAATTTTTTTATTTAAGAAAGAAACTCTATTGCTGAATAAGAATGTTTCAAAGGTATCTTCATGTACAAATACGCACACGCACACGCACACCCCCACCCCACATACACTCAATATTCACATGCTCATACATGCATGAAAGGCAAATAGTCTGGTAAGTTTCATAAGGAGCAAGTATTCCCAATATTTGCCCGTTCTGTAAATATGTGAATTACACATCCTCCTAAAATAATGAAAAATCAATATCAATGTTCCCTTTTTATTTATGAAAATTTTAATCTGAGGTGTTGAATATTCGTTTTCAGTGTATTGTTCGTGCCACTGTTATTGGTCTTGATGATGCCCTCGGTAGTCATTATTTGGCTCAGTTGCGAAGTCTAGAGAATGTTCTTACAGATGCTGTAAAGTTGCAGGTATGCTCGTGTTATTTTACATCAAATCTCAGATGATAGTTTATTAAGTTGGGTTCATGTTATGCTGCATGTGTTTTTTCTATACCTTCTGTTCATATTGATCAATTATTGCTGTCTCAAGTTTGACTCGTCTAAATTTGTACAAATATGCAGCTTGTTTCTTCTTTGAGAGTGAATCCAGAGTTCAACTTGTTGTATTTCAATCCCGATGCTAAGGTAGATTCCAGTGCCAGACTAATAATTGCTTGTGTCACCTGCTTTTTTTAATAAATATGCACTACCAGTTTCTTTTGAGCTTATTTAATGACATTTAATGACTTGTGTGTGACTTCATGAAATTTCTACTTCTTCCAAGGGAGGGAGTCATCATGTTTTGCACATGCAGACCATCTTTATCATTTTATTGCCTGTTTTGCTAGTTTTACATCAGCAGAAAACAGACAACTTTATTGTTTGTTTGCAGGTTACATTCTTGTCATGTTAATAAAAAACTGTCACTCAAATAAACGAATTATTGATACTTTTATATGACAGGATTGGTGTTTAGTTAATTGCAAACTGAGAGAGAATGATGGCTTGAGAAATTGAATCACATACCAAGAACACTTGGTATTTTGTTTCTTGTGAAATGAAGAAGTTCACAACCTTGCTGATTGATGTTTTTGTAACTTTTCTGAGTCAACAAAGGAGAAAGGAAGAGTTATCTTCCTATGCAATATGAAGTGCTCAATGCCTACGCAATATGAAGTGCTCAAAGCTACATCTCAATTTCCTGTGCAATATAGATGCTTAATGCTCCTTTCCAACTAAACATTTTCAATTTTTTCCTTGCCTCATGTTGTATGCGTCAAGCTGCACCTGTGCATTTTGACATCAAATTTTGTGTATCAAGGACAATTCAAAAGCGAACTCTCATAATGAAAGTTGACATGTTGATTAACATATCTGCAACAATGGTTGGAATAGCTTCAAGAGAGAGTCACCCCTGATTAAAAACCCAATTTCTGCATGCCGAGTTGGTTTTTCATCAGATTATGGGAGATAATATTTCTCTCAGCAATGTTATCTGTATCGTTTTCTTTTATGTGGATTGTGTTTGTCGTATTGAAAGCACAATCGTGATTAAATATGAGCTTGCTAATTGCGAAGGGCTTCTTGTCCAAAAAACTCCTTTGATGTGCTGCTCCAGTCATTTTCTTTGAAAATTCTTTTTTGCTATTTATGATAACTGTTGTTTTGGATGGGATAAATGATGTTTAATGTCCTTTTGTGAGTCCATACTACTTGTGCAATTTTTGATTTGTACCATCAACTATTGCATTTAATAGGTATGTTCAAACTTCAATCTCATTGATTTGGTCCATACTACTTGTGGAATTTTAGATTTGTACCATCAACTATTGCTTTTAATAGGCATGTTCAAACTTCAATCTCATTGATTTGGTTCCAAATGCTTAAGGTATAGAATGTTACTTGAGTATTGGTTCCATATTGAGGTGGATTTAGTTTATGATCGAGCCAGATGGCACAAAAATTGCATGCTCCAACTAGTTTGGATTTGAGTCTTAGCTGCTGCTGCTGCTATATGATCCCTTAATCATGAATTTCAGACTTCCACATCTTACACAAGCATTTTTTCTATTTAGGTAAATCTTTCAATTGCTGGAGGGAGCTGTTTATGGGAAGCTGTTGTGAATGATTCTCAAGTGGTAGAAGTTGCTCAGCCCCCACCAGGCTTACAATGCTTTCAGTTGAGGCTCCTTCCTAAAATGTTGGGGACTGCACTTGTTTCAATATCTGATATTGGGCTTATTCCTCCTACTTCAGCTTCTGCTGTGGTAATTTGTTTCATCTATTATCTTACTATACAGTTATTCAAGTGAAATTTCTCAGTTTTACAAAATTGCCACTGACATTGATTAAATTTTTATTTTCTAAAGATACAGAAAGCTAGTAGACTATGTAAATGGTGTGTTTGGGGTGCATTTGTAGTGTTTTTGCCAAGACAGGTGCTTTAAAATGTTTTTGAATTATCCATATCAAACCAACAAAAAGCATCAATTTGATGATATTTCAACCCAAGATCACTTTGGAAATGCATTGCCAAACATACAATAGACAAATCACAGAAGTTCTTAGAGAAAAAGAGGCTCTGGTGGAAAGAGAATTTTTCGTCAAGCATACTGGTGAAACTTGAGAAATTGCTAATGTCATCAAATTAAGCAAAGTGTTAAGAAATTCCACCTTTCCTTACAAAAAAAATTGAGATTTTCTTATGCTACAAAGCAAAATCAATCAATCCATCCTCTCCCCTGGAATGTGCATTCTTTTCTTCAAAGCATACTTCATGCTCTATCATGGCATTGTTATTCTCTTCGATTTTTATTTTTCACCAATTAAATAAGATTAAATGCCTAGATATGTTATTTTGATGTAATGCAACAGTCTTTTTCAATGGTAACTGTTTACCTTACGAAGTGTTGCTATTGCAATATGTCTGCCAATACATGTTAGTTGTTAAATACTAACATAAATGCAAGGATGGTGATGCACAGATGCATATAATCAGTTTTATAAGACTAACTTCCCTATTTCCAAAATAGGTTTTTTGAACAGCGGATCTATTTTTCATATGCAAGGATAGTAATGCATATATGAATCTAATTTCTGCATCATTCAGAAAACATTAATTGTTGTTCCTGAAGGATTTTTTTGTGCCCCTTAGTCATACATGCTCCATATCAGCACGTCAATTTAACTAATATCTTGTTTGCACCGTTCAATTATCCCTTGGACTTTATAAACTCTCAGTTGCTTTCACTTCTTTTCTCCTTCAGCTCATGTGATAATAATATTGCCTTTATTCTTGTATTTTATTTTCTATTTCACTCATGGAGTGTTTCATGGAAGTATTGCAGGTTCAAGTTGCTGATGTGGACTGGATTAAAATAGTATCAGGAGAACAAATAAGTCTCATGGTGCGTTTTATGGTGTCTGGTTGACACACAAACACACACACACAAGTATTGTTCTAGTATTCATTTCTTATCTTAATAATTTCAGGAAGGACAGTCACAGCCCATACATTTAATGGCTGGGATTAAGGATGGGAATGCTTTTGACTCTAATCAGGTTTGGATCGATCTGATTAATGCTATTTGGGGAGCTAGTAGTATTCCTGTTCTGGCCCCTGCTTTAACTGGACCTAGTTGTAAATGTATTTGATATTTGTGGGGCCATGCATTTGGAAAGATAGACTGCTTTACAAATTTTCGTAACCTAGTTCATCTCTCCTGTTTGATCTTTTTGTTTCTTAGCGGGACATCTCATGCTCTCTTATCCTCCATTTTGTATTATGTTGTTTACTCAATCGTAAAATTCTGTGTAGAAAAGGACAGTCTGTGTTTGTGTGGCCCTGCAAACACTAGCATATGCCAAGTTACACTTGTGTGGTAATTGTTTTAATCCTCAAAATCTTGATGTTTGTGAGCATTTGGTGCAGTATGCGTACATGAAAATTCATGTGCACATCGAGGATCCTATAGTTGAACTTGTTGACAAGAATGGTATGCCTAGTGATGCCAGTGGATATGTTAATGCTCCAAACTTTACGATCAATGCTAAAGATCTTGGATTCACAACACTTTATGTGAGTTCCCGGTTTGATGTCGTGCCTTTTATATTCAAATGCATGTTTATTCATTTTTCTTTGTGTTTCGTTGTTAGAGACACACAAACACACTCTCTTTTTTCCCTTTGTTATTTTGTCATGTTTATCGATTCAAAGTTTCAGACTACGTAAGTTTACGGGTAGATCTTGGAATCAGGTTAGTGTTAGACAGCAATCTGGACATGAAATATTGAGTCAATCAATAAAGATAGAAGTATATGCGCCCCTGAGAATTCATCCAGATGATATTTTCCTGGTACCAGGTGCTTGTTACATGGTATGACCCACAATCTTGTGCCTATCCTAAAATGCATTGAAAATGTCCTATCTGAGTTTTGAGTTTTGATTTATTGTTCTTGTTTATGTTTCTCATGTATTCTACAACACTTTTTATTGCTTAGCTTGCTATGAAAGGGGGCCCAACAGTTGGCGTATATATTCAGTATGCTTCAATGGATGATGGAATAGCAACAGTGGACAAATCTTCAGGACGACTTTGTGCAATTTCTCCTGGAAACACTGTAAGACCCAGCTGTTAACCTCTTGTAGCAATTTTCATGTATTGACTCTGAAATGTAACATAGAGTAAATTAAGACTTGGATGAGTTGAGTATCTTGCAAGGCTATTATTTTATGTCCTCGGTGTTGTAGAATTTATATCATTTGTCATATATATGATCTTCAATGTCTGCATGAAAATGAATCCTGATTGACTGGGTTTCTCCTGAATGAATTCTTGTCATTTCCCCGTCATGCTATGTAGTCATGTGTGCATGTGTGGACAGTTGATAGTTGACAAGCGGTTCACTATTTTGCATGGACCCATAATCATTCTGAAATAAATGAATTCATAAGGACTATTTTTCTACCAGAGGATATCAATGAGTAAGACAATGAACTCTGCTTGTATTCTTTGAGAAGTTGAGTTTAGAGTGTGCTCCTGTATGGTTACCTATTTTTGTTTCCTATCATAACTTCAGTTGGAGCTTTTGGAAATTAATAATTTTTACATGCATTTTTATCATTTTGAATTTCATATGGACTAAGATCAGGTTGGATAGTTCTAATTCCCCTGGTCCTTATTGAGCCACATGATTCATGTCCAATGTCAGTCCAAGTCAGGAAGATGATGTCTCCTTATTCTTTATGTAATATGCTTTCATGTATTTGCATTTGTTTTTGTGAACAGACAATCCTTTCCTCGGTGTTTGGGAATGGAGGTGTTGTGGTATGTCAAGCACATGGTAGCATTTATGTTGGAGTTCCTTCTTTGTCAATGTTGAGTGCACAAAGCGATAAGCTTGATGTTGGCCGTGAGATGCCGATATATCCATCATTTCCTGAGGTGAAATTTTAAAGTCAAAAGTATTCTTTATTAATTTATGTATCAGTTCTTGGAATATGACTGGCTCACTTGTATTGTCAGGGTGATTTATTTTCATTTTATGAGCTCTGCGGAAGTTACAAGTGGACCATAGAGGATGAAAAGGTTAGGAGGAATATATTTCTCATAATTACTGTTTCAGATTTCTTTTCTTCTCATATGCCTGGTGATAGTAATTAGTTGTCTACTGGTTAAATTTAGGTGTTGAGTTTCAACATGGCAGAAAGCTCAAATGTTGAAAAGCACTGGTTCCCATTGGATGATGAGCAGGAACTTGATTTTATTAAAGTCTTGCATGGAAGGTTTGTTTTCTTAAATATTTTGACATGAACTAATAAAGCAAGGCTTCTTCTGTTATGCATTTACAACTTTTCATTTTTTTCTCAGATGTCTTAAGTTTAAACCGAACTTTCTTCTTATTTTTTCCCCTTTTCTGCCCCTGTGGTCTATCTTTGATACTCCCCATGAACTTGGCCTCTCCCTCTGACCTGATTATTAAATTTACTACTTCGGACAAAACAAAAAAAAAACTGAGATTTATAAATTTCATCAGATGATTAAAGTATCTACCTAATTCTTGATGATTTGTTATCTGATGAAAGTGTTTCAGGCCCAACGATGGATGGATCCAAAATTTCCATTCTAATGTTGTATAGCCAATGTCCTCTGACTGTATATGGCCCTTTTCTTTTGGATTTATACTTTTCATTACCAGGCTTGAAACAGTTCTTGAGACTCTTTTATTCATCTCTTCCTAAAGATAACTGGGAAATTCGAAGTATAATTAGTAGATGAGGTAAACTATTTTAGGTGTCCCCTTGTTCAAGGAAGTATTGTGCCTCTTTTTCTCTCTAGTCCTCATGATGAATCTCTTGATGGACCTAGATGTAAGTTTTGGAATATTTTGCCCTTGGTTCCTTGTGATAAGCAGCTTTAGCAGTATAATTGATGGACCAGGTCCTTCTCATTGCTTCTGGTCATCTTTCTTCCTTCTTCAGCAAAGGATTGTTCTTGGAGGTCTGGCTATAGCAAATTAACTTGGTTTTACGTCACTGCTTTGGATTAGAGAAAACCAAGTAGTTCTTCACTGTTTGATTGTATCTTTTATGAAATTTGACCCTAAGCAAAGTTACTTTTTGTCGCTGCATCTGGATATTAAGTACAGGTTCTAGGAGTCTGCAAATTATTCTGTTATCACAGAGAGTTGGTCATTCATGGGATCATGGCATGATTTATGATTCCTAGGCACAAGTGTCTAGTGCTTATTTGCTGTAAGATTTAATGTAAACTTCCTTAGAAAGCATAATTATAGTAAAATTTTGATTTTAATTGTGAAACTAGTTTTCTTGTAAGTACTTTGAATCTTTCCTACATTAAGTGCCATAAGTCTGCATTTTCATCTTCCAAGTAATCTAATTTGTCTCATGAGCAATGATGGCTGCATTCCAGATCTGCAGGCAAGGCAAATATCACAGTTACATTCTCTTGTGATTTCGTTTCCGCTTCGTTCTCACAGTCGAGGCTATATGATGCTTCTTTATCACTATTGGTTGTGCCTCCTCTCCCTCTTGCTCTTGGAGTTCCAATGACATGGCTTCTTCCTCCTCATTATGTTACATCTAGCCTTTTGCCTTCATCTTTGGAATCGCATGGTCAACAAGATGCTCAGAGTCGTAGAGGAACAATTATCTATTCGTTATTAAGTTGTGAAAAGAATGAAGTTTGGAAAAAAAATGCAATTTCTATAGATGGAGATAGAATAAAAACAACTGAGAGTAACAATCTTGCATGCATACAAGCCAAAGATCGAACCACTGGAAGAACTGAGATTGCATCTTGTGTCAAGGTCGCTGAGGTATTAGTCTTTCTTCTCCAGCATTACTTTTTTTAATCTGGTCTATTTGAACATCTATTTATTTAAATGTTATATGATTTTGATTATCCACACCTAGTATTCTAAATTTTCACCATTAAGCTCAACTCTATGAAGTAACAGGTCATATAACATGATTTTGGTGCTTGGTTGAGAACATTGTCTTACCATTTTCTAACAGTGATAGCTTTTTGTAGACTAAACAGTCATAGATTTGTCTAACAACTTTGCATGACACAGCAATGCGGCTGAGAGAATCAAGTTGTCTTGAATATTTCCTTAGTACTTGACAGAAACCCAGTCTACAAATAAACACCTCTTATAATGCATCCTTGTGCATTGTTAACAGTGATCAATGTGACTTCGAGAATTTTAACATGCTGCTCGCAATTTTTGTCAAATGCTGGGACTCCGTTGTGTTGGCAAAATATGGAATGTGAATAGTGAATCCTTCCATGTTTATTGCTTTGTTTCAGCATTGCAGTTACTTTTCATTTTATATATGAAGACCTTGGCATCTATGTTTCTGACACTGGTTGATACTGGGCATTTTCATCAGGTGGCTCAAATAAGAATAATGAATAGGGACCCCCCTTTCCATGTAATTTATCTCGCTGTTGGTGCCAACCTTGATCTTCCAATAAGCTATTTTGATGCTTCAGGTATTGATGACCAAATTATACATCTCACATTTTACTGACAACTTATATTTTACATATAAACTTCTTATCTTGTAATTTTTCTTCACCAGGGAATCCCTTTTATGAAGCATATGATGTCATTTCCTATCATGCTGAAACCAACTATCATGAAATTGTCTCCGTTGTGCATACAAGAAATGGCAATGGGACTATCCATCTGAAGGTCTGTTGATGAAGTTAACATATATGTTAATTGTTAATTGCTCCTATGCTATCAAAAATCTGCAAGGGCTAAATATGGCTTGGACTTTTATTGCTTTCAATTGTTAATTCATGCTCTTCATCATACAAACTCCATAAGCTTGTAGGATTACCATTCTTTCTCTTCATGTGCGTTCTTTTGGCATCTGTTAAATTTCTGCCTGCCAGTGCCTTATGTATGACAATTCTTGTATTAATTTCTGGTTGAAGGCAATGCAAACTGGTAGAGCTCTGGTGCGAGTGTCAATGAACAGTAATCCACGAAAGTTTGACTATATACTGGTAACTATTTGCCTCCTTCTCAACTCCAGAACCAACTCCACTCTATAAGTAATTGGTTGCCATCTAGCTGTGGCTGTTCTATTTTTCATCAAATATTGAAAATTGTAGTCTATTTTCCTTCTTCTTTCTTCTGTGAAGCACGATATGTTAATGAAAAAACTTTCCCCTCTTTCCCCCTCTTTTTTTAATGTGAAAAGGAGCATTTTCTTAAAGGTGATAATTAGTTTTGCGTCTTATGACCTTATGGGACCTACTGAATGGTCATCAGCCACAAATTTGGAGATGAAAAATTAATGTTTTGTGAGTACAATACTTGGAGCAGCTAGCTCAGCTTCGGGCCATTATCATTTCTGGTGACCACTCTATTCAAGATTTACTGTTGCAGTAGAGTCACCTGAATCTTTCATTTGTCAGGTTTCAGTTGGTGCTCACATATATCCCCAAAACCCTGTCCTTCAACATGGGAGTTCTCTTAACCTCAGTGTAATAGGTGAGCCTACAGTCCATTCTCTGGATTTTCTTTCTTTTTTTTTTTCCTTCTGAAAATGCATTTCCAAGTATCTATGGTTGTGTTTGAGGGCAAAACTTCTTTTCATCATTTACTCCTCTTGGTGATAAATTAACGATTTCTTTCTGTGGTAGGCATTAATGATCAAGTTTCTGGCTGCTGGCATAGTGCTGATGAAAGAGTTGTTTCTGTAGACATGCGATCTGGAAAAATTGAAGCATGTGGAATAGGTTCAACCCATGGTATGGAAGAAATAGCTCTTCATAATGTTAATTCTGTAGTTTTGCCTAATGTGACAGCTATGATTTTTCATAATTGGAACTTCTTGTTTATGAACAGTATTTTTCAAATGCCCAAGCATGAAATTGCAAACAGAAATCACAGTGCTATCAGGAAATATTGTTTCTATTCATGCCCCAAAAGAGATCCTAACAAACATTCCTTACCCAGCAAAAGGATATAGCTTCCCTTTGAGCTTAAGGTTTGTAATCGAGAGTATCTTATATTGAAGTTGATATATTATTGCTCTTTTTTTTTAAGTGACTGCTGTAGAATTTAAATTGATATTTTAATATTTTGAATTAGTTCTCATCTTGAATCTTTGATATTGCATTTGCTATGCATGTTATTTTGTGAAATTTAATGCATTTAAACCACAGTTGATGGTCACATCTTTAATACGAACTCCAAATAGAACCATCACAGATCCCTCTACAAATCTGACAGATTGTAAGTAATTGATTTGACTTTTTTCTGGATTATATTTTGTTGTTCGAACGTAGTTCATGACAAAATTTAGATACTGGAACATGCTTTTTAGATCGGGTGATATCAGTAAACCTTCACTGTTAGCAATCGCATAAAATCTATTAGAAAGTTCTTTAAATCAAACTATTGTTAATATTCTGTTGCTCTAGCTTCTTTTTAGGAATAAAGAAAATGGGATCCTAACAGAATACTCTGGTCATTAAAACCAATCAATTTAATTTGCATCCGCAGCTACAATAACATTTGTTTTTGCTTTTTAGCCTCCATAATTGGTTTGCACATAAATATCGGGTTGCTTAAGCCCACTGAACATTGGCATTAATATTTGTGCTGTATTGGAACAGTGATACTTACAACAAGCTTGAAACTCTTGGAAACGGTAAGGGAGTATCATATGACTGCAAGGTTGATCCTCCTTTTGTGGGGTATGTGTCTGACTCTTCTTGTTATGTTCATCTTATAAACAGATATTTGCAACTTTTGATTTGCTCACTCTATTTACTGAAGGTATGCAAAGCCATGGATGGATCTTGAATCTGGGAATTCCTATTGCCTGTTCTTCCCATATTCACCAGAGCACTTGGTGCATTCTGTACCCAGGTTGAAGGACATGAGACCGTATGTATCTATTTCTATAAATGTTTCACTCAGAGAAGCCAGCCATGTCTCTGGATCTGCATCAGCAATTTTTATTGGAGGGTTTTCAATATTAGAAATGGACAAGGTAATTGATCTGATGTCTTAGTTGAACATTTTTTGCTACTTGAAGGGAATGACAGCAATCTGCAATTTGTTTATTTGGGAAACAATGGGTGTATTTTTTCCTCTTCACCGAGTGTGTTTGCAATAGTGCTAGGTCTGGCCATCAGCACTTGTTAAGTTCCATTTACTTGTATTTCTATTATAGCAAGACTTTCTTTCTCTAGATTTCACCAAGCTTTTCTTCCATAAAATATAATCAACCTCAAAATCAGGTCATATATATGATTTCAAAACAATACATAAAATGTGTACATGCTGTCAATGTTTTCATTACAGAGTCCAATGCAACTGAACCTGACACCAGATTCCAACAAGACTACAATAACCATCTTGGGAAATACAGGTAAATAAAAGCCTACTTCCTCTGTTTCTCTCTCTGCCTCGTCTGTATTAGGATTTTCTTTTATTATGGTCCAAGTTGATGATAGAGTGTCATCTCACTACTCACAAACCCAACTTATCACTTTCATTTGGAACTAAAAATCAACCCTTCTTTCAGTTGGGCGGTAGTCTCTTTCTATACCTTGTAATCCAATGGTATTCCTTTATAGTAGGTGTTCATGCAAGCACATGCTGATAATTGCCTTGCTGTATAAGTGGTTTGATTATAAAATATTTACACCAAACTTGCCACATGTTTGGCAGCAATCCAAGTTACAGTACCATTCAAAGATGTCATCACCTCTAACCTCACTTTCCCAAGTCTAAATGGTCACACCATCTTTTCTGAGCTATTAGCTATATGATTACTGCCATCTGGTTTGCTTCTTTCTGGCTTACATAGGATTTTGGAGCGTTAAAAGGAGTGGTGCTGCGGTAGATGTGTTAAGATTTTGTGAATAACTAAATTACATCTCAACTGTCCACCTGACACGATAAAATTTATTGCAAAGATGAAATTGGTTCTCTCATTGTAGATGTTGAAATCCACTGGCTTGATCGGGATTCAATGAAGATCGCTCTTGTCCACAAGGAAGATTTCGGGATAGGTGGCCATGCACAATATGAGGTGAGCTGTTTTTTTTTTTTGGTTCAGATGTGAGAATTTAACAGTTGCAAATGAAATAGGCTTTGCATCATCCGAGATTCCAAGGGATTGTGCCCAAACTGTGGAATAGTTTCGGATGTGTTTCAAAGCCATGAAGAATAGAATGAACTGATTTCAAATGACAGGGGGAGCACATAAGCGTGTATAATTTTTTTTAACTGTTCATTATAATGGTTGATTCTAGCTGCTTTCAACATCTCCAGGTCGAAGTGTTGAGAGCCAAAAGATTGAAAGATAGAATCACCATCACTCTCCCAGCCAATGGTGAGCCTACATAGCCTTTGAATACTTACAAAAGAGGAGGGTGTGTTTAGCTGCTAAGATGATGTAATCTTGTTTTTCTCTATACAGGTCAGAGAATGGAAATACACGTTACTTATGAACCTGATGCAAAAACGGGGGCAAAAACTAGCTTTGCAACCTTCATTGGGCTACTAGTAGCTGGATGTGTGATCCTTTGTGTAATTTATCTAGGCTGTTCCTTGCTTATCTCTGAGATATCCAGTATACATGTGCCCTCCACCACCCCCGCCACTCCACCTAGCGCAGCACCACAGACACCTGCTCGTGGCAGTCCTGTCTTGACTGAACAGTCGCCTAGAACACCTCAGCCATTTGTAGATTATGTAAGGAAGACAATAGATGAAACTCCCTACTACAAGCGAGAAGTTAGGAGGAGGTCTAATCCACAGAATACTTACTAGACTCCTCTCTCTCCCTGTGTTTTCTGGTGATTCGGATCAGGGAATTTGTTAATCAAAATCTTGTTAGGTATTGTTTACCTGTTGGGAAATTGTATCGCAATTTTGGTAATGGGATCAAGCTAGATGATGAATATGTTTTTGCCTAGATCCACAGCTTCGGTGAGATTGTTGTATTTGTGCATTGCGTTGTCTTCTGTTCCTGTATTGTTGTCTCATATCCACGACGATGTGGTCATGTTCAGACATTGTATTTTTCTAAATAATTTTCCAAGTTTTAACCATATACTACTATATATATATAACCAAATACTACTTTTAGATCAAGAGCAGCTAAAACAGATATGCCTAAAAACCATTAACAATACTCTAAAAGGCGTGGGAAAGCACTGTAGCTTCCCCACGCCTTTTATTTTAATTCACTTATATATTATATTATATTATAATTATAAACTGCTCATTTTTTTTCGTTCTTTTTCCTTTTTTTATGCCTTTATGGCTTTTTTTTTCTTTTTTCTGTATTTTTTTCTTTTAATGAATTTTTTTAATTTAGTTTGTTAATGTTAAATTTTATTTTATTTAGTTATTAAACTTTCATGAGATGGATCCCGAGTTTGATGGGTTAATCTAGTTTGACGAGTTAACCTGAAATTTTTCTCTTTTCAATTATTTTTTTTGTTTAGTTTAGTTTGATAATGTTAAATTTTTTTCTATTTAATTATCAGACTTTCATGACACGTCTTCCAGGCTAGGTTAACCCAGTTAATTCTAGGTTAACCCATAATTTTTTTTTTCTATTTAGTTATCAAAATTTTATGACGCGAATCTCAGGTTTGACGAGTTAACATGGTTTGAAGGGTTAACCTAATTAATTCAGTTTTTTTTCTTTTTCTTCATTAGTTTTTTTTTCATGTTGGTTTTTTTCTTTGTTTTTTTCTTTTTAACTAATCTATTTAATTATCACATTTTTATGACACGATCTTGCAACCAGACCCACGTCCATGACTCTTAGGTTTGCTGTTGCAGCTAGACTCAATTAAACTTGAGACATGTAAGTTTAATATTATTATTAATATTATAAATATTACTCTTGGGTCAAGCGTTGCAACTAGACCAAAGACTCTTGGGTATATCTTTGCTGAAAGACCTAACACTTTTAGATCTTAGCATTTTTTGATGTTTTTTATGCAAGGAAAAAAAATAACCCGTGGTGTATGCCTTTGTTTTTTTATTTCCCTTTTTAAGCCTTTTACTGTGGACTCCACAGTGCAGTCCACAGTAAAAAAGCTGATGCCTTTAGTTTTTTTTTGTCTTTTTGTATTTTTTAATTTAGTTTTTTAATATTAAATTTTTTCTGTTTAATTATCAGACTTTCATGACATGAATCCCAGGTTTGATGGGTTAACCCAGTTGATTCAAATTTTTTTCTTTTTCTTCATTAGTTTTTTTCTTCATCTAGGTTTTTTTCTCTTTACTTTGTCCTTTTTAATTAATATTTTTTTACTTATATATTATTATTATTATTATTATTATTATTATTATTATTATAACATATACTAAAAGTGATCAGTTTTTCACTATGCATTGCACAGTGAAACGCTGAGCTATCTTTTTTTTTAATTTTTTTTTAATTTTTATTTAAATCTTTTTCTATTTAGCTATCACACTTTCATGACACGAATCCCAGGTGTGACGGGTTAACCTGATTTGGTGAATTAACCCAGTTGATTCAGATTGTTTTTTTTCCTCATTATTTTTGTTCTTCCGATTTCATCTTTTTATATTGTATGCAATCCACGGTGAAAAGGCTGATGCCTTTATTTTTATTTTATTTTGCTTTTTTTTTCTTTTTATGCCTTTCACGGTGGGCTGCACAGTGCAGTCCACGGTGAAAAGGCTGATGCCTTCTTTTTAATTAATTTTTTTATTTAGTTTGTTGATATTAAATTTTTTCCTATTGAGTTATTAGACTTTCATGACACAGATCTCAGATTTGACGGGTTAACCCAGTTAATTCAGATTTTTTTTTCTTCATTAGTTCTTTTCTTCCTGTTGGTTTTTTTTCTTTGTTTTTTTCTTTTTAATTAATCTATTTAATTATCACACTTTTATGACATGACCTTGCAGTCAGACCGACATCCAAGACTATTGGGTCTGGTATTGCAGCGAGACCCATTTAAACTTGGGTCATGCAAGTTTAATGTTATTATTAATATTATAAATATCACTCTTAGGTCAGGCGTTGCAGCCAAACCCGAGACTCTTGGGTATAACTTTGTAAAAAAACCTAACACATTTAGATCTTAGCATTTTTTAATATTTTTTATGCAAAAAAATTGACCCGCGGCATCGCGCAGGTCATATAACTAGTAGCTATTATAAAATGTGTTTCTATTTGTGGTAGCGTCTGTGTTTTTTGTAAATGCGATATATTTAGAGTTTGGTAACCAAATGGTAGGCCCTACCACTTGTCCGAGGTTGGACCTTGGTTATGGAAAGCAATTTTTTCTGGCTTTTGCAATTGAAGCCATAGGTTGAACTTTT
>Ga0325400_1000912_pt1 | contig 23352 bp, 17 predicted proteins | sample PopdelMetagenome_2_FD_205662 | JGI IMG/M metagenome (GOLD analysis project Ga0325400, IMG submission 205662) | Populus deltoides microbial communities from Bellville, Georgia, United States - Xylem-PdKOR-R1 | ecosystem: Host-associated > Plants > Phyllosphere > Stem > Wood/Secondary xylem...
AAAGATCTGCCATGACTGTAGTTTCCTTCTTTGAGAAGTAGCCGTTGGTTGAGGTAGCTGTTGATTTCTGTGATTTCCATGTATGGTTAATTACCATTCTGAATAGTAGCCGTTGGAGGTGTTAATTGAGAATGGTTGCTGACAAGAGTGAGGATCCTGTGGTGTTGCTGCTGCTGTCTCCTGCTGCTGCTGCAGAGGTGTGCTGTTGCTGTTAATACGTAGCACCAGAGTATAACTTGACGACTCTTTACTATGGGAAAATGGTGAATAGCTTGAGAATCTTTCCTGAAGGTGAAAGGAATTGTTATACATTGAAACCTAGAGAGGGTAAGAACCAAAACTATTACGTCCGAGCTTTCTTCCACTATGGAAATTACGATTCTCAGAATCAAGCTCGAATAATGTTTGATCTATACATCGGGGTAAACCATTGGACGACAGTACAGGGTGTCCAAACTATTGAACAAAAGTACTGGATAACTTACGAAATTATTCATTATTCAGTAACTGATACCATTTATGTGTGTCTCGTAAATACGGGTTTCGGAGTTCCTTTCATCAATGGATTGGATTTGCTGTTCATGAAAGATTCCCCGTATAGAAGTATGAATGGATCGTTGATTCCTAGGCTGCAAGCTGACCTTGGCGGCCATCAACCTCCAGGCACCATAAGGTGAATTGTCTAAATCATGCATTTTTAACTAAATCATGCATGTGCCACATCATGCATCAGATATGATAAAAATCCTCATCATAGGTACCGTTTAAAAAAGCTTGAGAATTTAATGAGCGTTTTTACAGTATTTTTTTAAATTATATACTCTACGTTGATAGATTATTGATCATTAAATCTTTATTGGTTGTTTTTTCTTTAATTACTCGTATGTAAATAGTTTTTTAATATTGCTTAGAATAAATGAACATCAAGAAATAGGAATTTTGGAGAATGAGAATATCAGAACATTAGTTACTTACTCGTATGTGTTATTGTTTCTCACATGCATTTAGGTACCCCGATGACGTGTATGCTCGCATCTGGCGGCTTGACTTCAACCTCGACGATTCAGTTTCAAATATTAGCACCGAAGCAATTACAAATATTGATATCCAGGGCAGTGATAATCCCTGCCGTCTACCAGTTGACGTCTTGAAAACAGCGGTTCAGCCTCGAAATGGCCTTAATTCATTGAGCTACAACTATACAATATGGCATCCAAAGAATTCCACACCTGAGTTTCTTGTCTTCTTTCACTTTGCTGAAATCGAGCAGATTGCTCCAGGCAAATTACGAGAATTCACCATTACTTTGAATGGCTTATACTATGGGACCTTTACTCTTGAATACTTGAAGCCATTGACCATACGTCCATATACATTACAAGATCAAGTTAGGTTTTCTATTGATGCAACGTTGCGGTCTGAGCTTCCACCTATCCTAAATGCCTTTGAGATCTTCGAACTATGGCCACTCCCTGATTCACCGACAAACCAAACGGACGGTATGTTTTCTATTTCAATTCTGTTGAATGCTATAGGCTTTGGTGCCAGAATGCTATAATAATCGTCATTAATGAATTGCTAGACTACTGGATTGAAGGATTTTTACGTTTTGATCCCTCTGATCCCTCGAGCTAGGGCCTGATTAATGGCAAATTACTTGGTGATTAATTGTCTTACTGGCACAACGAGGGGCTGGCCTTATCTTTTCCTTTCTTTGTTTTTTTTGAAAGAGGTTTCCTCCATTGTGATTTAAAAAAGTTACAAGATGTAGTTTTTTCTTAACTTAATGATGCAGATGGAAATTGAAAACAACAACTAAACAAAGAACATAAAATTTATTTATGGGCGAAAAGGGGCTACAAATATAAACCTTAAATTCACAAGTCTATTCCCTAAAAATAATAATGATAAAGTTTATCTTTTTAGAAGGTTTATAATTAAGCCTTAAATAGATTAGAAACTTTACCCTATCTAGGAAAAAAAAATAAAAATCCAAAATTACAAAGAAAAGAATCATCAATTTCAAAAATAATATAAAATCCAAAAATAAAAAAAATCATAAAAACTGGTAAAACCATGGTCATGGGGTAAGATTTGTGAAATCTACAGATCTGACGATCTACATAGTAACACATAGACAACTTCAAAGGAAAAAAAAAACCTTTGGAATATCTTGTAAAAATTTAATCGTGATTCAATGATTGGATTAAAAATTATAGTCATTTTGAGCTGTTATTCTGGTCTGACACTATTAAATCTCTTATTGGACCTGGATCTGTCTCAATAGTCTATAAATACATCTTTTAGGCTATCCACATAATCTATCAAGGGCAGATTCTTATCTAATTATAATAGACCTACACCTGACTATAAGCAGGTCCGATAACATCATTTAGTTTTTAAGAGAGAGTTTTTAGTGGGGTCTATATAAAATTATAATATGTATTGATTAACTAAATACTTTCAAATCTATGATTGAAACAAAACATAGAAAGCACCACACCATACCACAAAAATAAAAGCAGCCTAAAACTCCTAATATTACTAAAGAACACAAACCACTTATGTTAATTGACTACCATATTAAAGTTCATATGAGTTTATCTAAGACCTTTTTGTATCCAAATGTTACGGAGTTCGATTCTCCAAAGATATCCAACCTAAATTCCCTATCTTCCAAAAAACAAATCTTGGACATTTTATGCTTATTCTTTATCAATATTATATAGTGATTTATTGAAATCATCAAATAATTTAAATTTTTAAAGTGGTTTTTGATATGGCTTGAAAGTTTCAATGATCAATGGTTGATTTTGAATATCATTATTTTGACTCTTCTAATTAAATTAAAAATAAATTAGCACATAATAACTTTGCAAATTTTAAGAAAGACTTTGATGTTATAGAACAATTTATATATATATATATATATATATATATATATAATAATCGGCGAATTTATTAAAACACATTCTAGCCATTTAGAGGATGGCTATCTTGAATACCTAAAAATAAAAAGATCTATGAACAAAACAATGTCCGACGACATCAAAAACATTCGGCAACCTTTTTTTGGAGTTTGTCCAATAAGATCCTAGCTAACATGTTTGAGTTTGTTGAAAAGAATATTTGCACGAACTTTATAGATACCAACTGGCCTATAATCTAAAAATTCAATTGGAATCTTATAAAATCATACAAATGATAAAGCCTAATGGCTAATAGAGATATATATATATATATATATATATATATATATATATATATATTCATCATAAAAAATTATTCTTGTCACAAAAAGACGGGCTCGAGATTGTTTTGATATTGAGGCCTTTACCTAGTATATAGCGATTCTCTCTTATAAATCTAAAGCTATGCACTTCTCACTCTTTTTAACCTAAATTATCATAGTTGATGCAATCATGGCCATCAAGAAAGCATACAAAATAGATCGAGTTGACTGGCAAGGAGATCCATGTTTGCCACTTACTACGTGGTCTGGTTTGCAGTGCAACGATGATAACCCTCCAAGGATCATCTCTCTGTGAGTTCCCTCTTAAATTCTGTATGATTGTTGGAATATTTTATGTAAGTTATTTTTGAAGAACATTCACTTAGATATGGCATTCAGTATCTCAATGTCTGACTCATTTACTATTAACTATGAGCAGGAATCTAAGTTCAAGTCAATTATCAGGGAATATAGCTATTTCACTCTTGAACCTCACAGCAATCAAGTCCTTGTAAGTGTTCGTAACTAAGTTGTAACAGGTTTTAATACTAATAAACTACCCTGGCAATGGCTACTAGATATCTAGCACTGGAATGACAGTCACTGCTAGAATTTCTTACCGACTTCAGACATTCATCATTTTATTTGAAGAGAACTATTGTTTATGTTGTGTATGAACACAAATGGCTGCTGGCAGCCATGTCAAACATGGCTGCATGGTGAAGGTCAAGAGTGGTTGCCGAAATATTGAAAATGGTGGCTGCTATAATTGACTAAATGGAGAGGATTGTCTCCCATATCAGCTATATATAGAGGATGCTATTGAGAGCTGAGAGGTGTGTAAAAATAGAGAGAAACACCTTGAGAGAGCTAAAGAGAGAGTTGAGTTGAGTAGAGAAGAATTTTCTCCTCCTCCTTGTTTTGTTGTTTGTATTGTTTCTAAGCAAGATTAATACAAACCAGTAGCTTCGTGGAGTAGGCAAGTTGCCGAACCACGTTGTGTGTGTTTGATTTCTGGAATCTCCCAACAGTTTATTGGGTTGAGACCCTTAAAACTAGAAGGCACCTCAGTCCTATGATGAGACATTATCTTATTTAAGTCTAAAGGTGATGTTACAAATACTCTATATGGAAATTGGCTAGAGGTGTATGGAGGACTCATGCATCTTATAAGCTTGAGGCATATCCTTTCTCCCTATATTATGCATCTTTTCTAGACAAAAACCTCCAAGTCAAAGATTGGGATTCTGGCTCCACCAAGGTTGCAAAAATGGGTCTCCGTACTTTAGATCAGTGGAGGAACAACCTCTATTTTTTTCCAACTATTGCGTACTCTTGTCATCTATTTCTTTACAAAATGTGATTGTTCGTTAATTTTTTCACCTTTTTTTACAGGGATTTATCAAACAATGAATTGACAGGGACAATGCCAGAAGCTTTTACGCAGCTACCATATCTTACTATCCTGTAAGTTAACATGCTCTGATATTTACCACAAGAAGTTTTTACAAAGATTACCATGGTGAATGGTGACTTTGTTTTTCCTATTTACAGAGATTTGAGAGGGAACAAACTCACAGGTGCAGTTCCCCATAGTCTCAAGGAAAAGTCTAACAATGGACAGTTGCAGTTGAGGTTTGGTTATCATCTTCAACGATTACAACTTGTCAGCATGTTAATTAAACAATCATTCAACTCCTTTGGTTCTTCTCTAACTTCTTTTCTTACTTATGAAGTGATTACTGTTTTATTTTTTCATAAATTGAAATTAAATGTTAAGGAACAAAGAGGAGTCAGAAGATAGATTATACAAATCCATTTTCTTTGCATGTTAGTACGAGTTTAAGGAATTAAGTAATTGATACAATTCTTTGGTATATTTCATAGTGATCTTGCTAACTTTCTAAAGCTAACCTCACTTTGATTGGGTTATTTGTTACTTAATGTAAGTTTGGATGGAAATCCGGATTTATGCAAGATGGATACATGTGAAAAGAAGAAGGGAAGTTTTCCTGTTCCAGTTATTGCATCTGTCATACCAGTTTCTGTGCTCCTTCTGCTTAGCATTATAACTATCTTCTGGAGGTTGAAAAGAGGTGAATTCTTTCTCTTTCACTTATCTGCTTTGTATTCTTTCCTCTTTTTTGAGTGGTGTTAACTAAATCCTAGAATAATATAGAGTGATTTTCGCTTAGAAGATGGTTTGTGCTTTCGGTGAAATCATTGATGATCTATACATCCGATAGCTTACATATATGATCATACACTATCTTCAACTTAAAAGACTCGTAGAATATTATTCTATGAGTCTATCTTATATGCAAGCACTTTAGTTTTTTCATTCAATTTTAATATATATATATATATATATATATATATATATATATATATATATATATATATATTATGTGAACCCAATAACTTTTATATTACCTATCATATGATAATTCTAATCTGGATACCACCCCCAATACCTCATTTCTTTCCTGCAACTTAGCAGATGAGAATACAATTCAGCATGAGATCAGTAAGCAATAACATAGTTTTGACATGTAAATATGATGACATATATAGTTTCATACTTTAGTATCTCTGTTAAAATATTGAAATATTTATTGCTTTATCTCTGTTAAAATATATGAAGTTTTCCTTTGCAGGGAGATTGAATGTGTCATTATCTTCCTCGGTGGGCTTATCCTTGTCACTGAAATCAAAGAATCAACCATTTACATACATTGAAATAGTTAGCATTACCAATAATTTCCAAACCATTATTGGAGAAGGAGGATTTGGAAAAGTATATCTTGGAAACTTGAAAAATGGCCGTCAAGTTGCTGTCAAGTTGTTATCTCAATCCTCAAGGCAAGGTTATAAAGAATTTCTAGTGGAGATAACAAATTAGTTAGCTTTCTCCTTTCCTGTAGATGACATGAGATGTGCACCAAATATTTTTCTTTCAACTATGGCAGAGTAGTGTTTCCAAATGCAAGTCAAACTATTGATTATTGTTCATCACAGAAACTTGGTGTCCCTCGTTGGTTATTGTAATGAGCAAGAAAATATGGCACTTGTTTATGAATACATGGCAAATGGGAACTTGAAGGATCAATTGTTAGGTATTTATAGAATTACTCTCAGAAATATAGAATTCTACGATTTTTTTGGGACACAAACTAGTTTATAGATAGAACTCTCACTTAGATTTATATGAATTTATCATTGTTAGAGTATAATATACATCATATCTTGAAATATTACATATTAACTTAAGCTTTTAGGTTGAAATAGTTTTTTGACATGGTATCAGAGCCTTAATAATTAAGAGGTCATGAGTTCAAATCTCACCACCCCTATTCTATTCGATAAAAATTAAAAACAAGATAATATAGGTCTGTGCAAGTTTTAAATTCACAAGACTTTCAATTGAGAGAGTGTGTTAAAGAATAATTTAAATCATATCTTAGGAACTCACCTAATAATTTAAGCTTTTATGTTGAAATGATTATTTAACAATCATCTAGTATTGATGAACTTATATGTGTAATGAAACATAATTCCTGTTGTATTCATCACATTGCAAAGTTTATTGTTTAATTTATGATATTAATGTGTTTTTGTGGCCGCAGAAAATAGCACAAATATGTTGAATTGGAGGGCAAGGCTGCAAATTGCAGTAGACGCAGCACAAGGTATGACTCTGGTGCCTGAGTCATTTTTTCTTCATTTTTGTTCTGCAAACTTTGTTGGATTAACTGGCATTATCGAACTCGCAGGTTTGGAATATCTGCATAATGGTTGCAGGCCGCCAATAGTCCATGGAGATTTGAAATCATCCAACATCTTATTAACTGAAAACCTTCAAGCCAAGATTGCTGATTTCGGGCTGTCCAAAGCCTTCGCAAACGAAGAAGATTCGCATGTCATAACTATTCCTGCAGGCACGCCCGGATACATTGATCCTGAGTACGTGTTCAAACTTAATGTTAATCATCTCTCACAGTGTTTGTTCTCCTAGCATAATTGTCATTATATTCTGTATGCAGATTTCGAGCATTAGGAAACTTAAATAAGAAAAGTGATGTTTACAGCTTCGGTATTCTTCTGTGTGAGCTAATAACTGGTCAACCGCCTTTAATAAGGGGCCATCAGGGCCACACTCATATACTTCAATGGGTGAGTCCTTTAGTTGAAAGAGGGGATATCCAGAGCATTATCGATCCAAGGTTCCAAGGTGAATTCAACACTAATTGTGCTTGGAAAGCTCTGGAGATAGCACTGTCCTGCGTGCCCCCGACTTCAAGAAAAAGGCCAGACATGAGTGATATTTTAAGAGAGCTAAAGGAATGTCAGGCTATGGAGATGTCATCTAAAATGAGCATGCACGATTCTGTTGAAATGAACTTGGTGCTTGGCACAGATATGGCTCCAAATCTTAGGTAGTTAATAAACAATAACTGTTTGTTTGTTGTTAAAACCGCTACGACTTGAACTAAATTTTATATATATATATATAAAACATTGTTATAGTATAAATTTACCCTCGACATCCTTCCTTAAACCTATCTCTAGATAAGTCCTAGCAAAGCTCTTAATTTGCAAAAATCTTCTCATTTCAAAACCTTTGTAAGAATATATGCAACCTGATTAATGAACTTCACATAACTCAGTCACACCTCTTTTTTTCTTATGCGTTCTCTAATAGAGGGATATCCGCTGTTTGCATGCTCATTTCTCTTATAAAAAAGTGGGTTTTTTTTTCCAAAATAATTGTAGACTTATTATCAACAAAAATCTCTATGCTTTTGTCTTGACACGTGCATTATCTCTAAAATTCTCTTTACGACACACAAATGTAAAAAATCATTGGCACTTGTCAAAGAATCAATTCAACCTAAAATCTTAAACTATTAGGTGAGGTCTCATAATATAATTTATATTATTCTCTAACACATCCTCTCAAGTTAAAGCATTTTGGATTTGAAACTTGTATAGACTCACATTACCTTGTGTTTTATTTTTTATCAAATAAATAAGAATAGTAAAATTCGAACTTGTAACTGCTTAGTTATTAAAGTTGTAATACTATATCAAAAAACAAATTCAATCAAAAATATTAAACTATTAATTAAAATCTCAAAATATAATTTATATTATTCTTTTCTAACACCAAACACCACACGTATTCTACCTCATAGGTAGAAAGAGTCAAGTAAACAATGTCACATAACCATCACACTGCTCCTAGCCGACAAATCAACCACCACAACCCATACCAACCTATTGATGACCCGCCTTTTCTTCCCTCTAAATCCACCATTAGTGATCATCATCAGACCCGATCCACTCTGAAATAAACCACCATCACAGTACCACAATCATAACCTTCACTCACAAACCTGATCCACACTTAAATAAACCCAATGGATTGATATGCTTTTGCTTCTTCCTCGTTTAGCCTCCAAACACTAACCCCACAACAAACACAACTCAACTCATTAAAACAACCTCCTTCTTCATCATGACAACCCATATATATTATCCTAATACATATAAAGAGAGAGAGAGAGAGAGAGAGAGAGAAGAAGTTGTAAGGAAAATGAACATGACAATTCTAAACCCCTTTTTAGCGAAGGTGTGAATCATCAATCGTTAGTAGCAACAGGTGGAAAGAGATTAAAAAGCTTATAGTCACCTATATTTCCCACCCATTTCTAGTAGCATTTTAAGGTTAAAAACTTCTTTTCATTGCTATTTTATTATTTAAACCTATTTCCAGAGGTTTTTTTTTTAATATTAAAAGTATTAGGGTACATATTATTGTGTGGCAATAACACTGTATGATTCCGCTAACAAAATTATTTTCCAAGAAAGAATATGGTTGGAAATCAATATTCTCCGATGAGTTGGAAAAATCAAGCATCTTTGCCTCAAGTTCTTCCTGCCAAACTTGAAGCCTTCTTCTCTAAACAAGCTTCCAACTCCAAGGACTTCCTTTCTAAGTACCCAAACACGCAATTATATTGTGTTTTTACTCTACTAGTTTGTAATAGAGGCATTGTCTATGCTTCATCACGGGAATGGACAAATCTATCAATTATGTAGTTCGCAATTGCAAAAACAAACAAAAAATAAAAACCCTAGAATGATAGGAAAAGAAGGTTTCACATTACGAAGGAAACATGATAAACTATATATAGCGGTGGCTTAACATAGTAGCGATTGAATTTGCTAGGATACATAAAGAATCAAAGAGCTCTTATATACGAATGCAAAAAAATAAAAAATAAAACCTCAAAACATGAAAATAAAAATAACTATTTAAAGTCTTGGAGCGGATTAAAAGGTTTGGACTTTTATACAAAAAAAAAAAATGAAGCATGCAGTGGAAAGCCTAGGAGTTACACAATAAATTAGTTTGAGAAATAATTTAAGTCAAAAGATAAAAAAAAAGTTGAAATAGGAGGCTGGACTTGATAAATGTTTCCATATTAAAATAAGTTTGACCTAATAAGTTTTATAAGAGTTATGAAGTTTGGATTAGAAGTAAGAGGAGCCTTCACTTTTCTTTGTTGTACTTTTACTTTTCCTTTAATTTGTATGTTTTTTTTTTAATGGCCAGTTTTTTGATGACCGTTTAATTAAATCCTGGATCATTATTAAAAAAAAAAAAAACACCAAGAAGTGTATTAGAACCCTCAATTCCTTAAATGACCCAGTTAACTGATTTTGCTTGTGCTTTCCAAATCATCTCCTGTATAGTTATTCATTTTATGATCCATTGAATTATCTTCATTTACTGATGGTTATCTGCTGATGATAAAATGTTATTTAACCTGGTTGTATTATTTGTCTATCGTATTCTTCCTGGTGGTTGTTGTTTGCTCAAAGTAATAAGAATAATTCGGCTTGTTTATCTCCTTATTTGGACTCTTTTTTTCTTGGGGAAATTGGTGTGTCAACTGAGTGAAGCAACAGCATCTGATTCTCTGAATTTGGTGCTGGTCTGAGAGTACCTCAAAAAAACTGGCCTTTTACCTCTACATTTCATAACTTCTGACATATTAAAACCTTCTGAATATCCTCCAGTCATCCTTCTATAATATAATTGCGAATAATTGGTCATATAAGGAACTAAACTGATTGAGTCTTTCGTCACCTATTCTGCCCTTGCATTCCAGAGCTCTCTTTATCTTCAAACCATGTTAAGGGACAGGATGATATATTTTCTCGTAGAGGGGGAAGAAGCTAAATGGTTTAATTTGGAAATGAAATTAATGAATGAAAACGTTAAACAAGTTCACCGGCTTCACAAAGTCTTTGAGGAAGGAGGAAAGGTGATTGCTGTGAAACTGAATATTATGCTACTGTTTTTAGTTGTATTTTATTTATTCTATTGAGATATCACTCAAAGCAGTCAACATATTTATGAAAAATCTTTATGGACCTTTATGCAGGAAAAACTTCCAGGTTAGAATTTTAATTACTTCTACATGTTGCTACTTGCCCTTGAAATAAGTTGAATATTTATGCCACTAATCTCTAGTTCTATTTACCGCACTCCACTTCTAATCATGTTGTTGCTGTTGTTCTTTCTTATAATGCACTCCTAATGAGTTCTCTATATCACAGTTAAAATTGACATCTTTCCTTGGTTTTCAAAATCTCAGTTCCTGCAGTGACGGATGAAACATGGCAGTCGCTCATCATCGAGGCTGATGGGCCCGTGCTGGTTGAGTTTTGGGCTCCGTGGTGTGGACCCTGCCGGATAATCCATCCAGTAATAGCTGAACTATCTACAGAATATGATGGAAAGCTCAAGTGCTTCAAATTGAATACTGATGAAAGTCCTTCCACCACAACCAAGTATGGAATTCGAAGCATCCCGACAATCATGATCTTCAAAAACGGGGAGAAGAAAGATGCAATTATTGGTTCTGTGCCCAAAACCACACTAATTTCCAATATGAAGAAATTCTTATAGAGGAGGGTAACATAAATCCTTTGAAAGGATTAAACTTTTTTATGTTCTCAAGTTGTTTTCTTTTTGTGAATTTTGAATAGAAGTTATCTCCTAGTCTTGTAGTCTTGGTTACGTCATCGTATCCAATCTTTTCTACGCTACATTTCTACGATGATTATTTATTTTGGCTCGGATTTGCTTTCTGAAAGTGCTGGTGGAAGACCAACCATGCAAATTTGTCAATGCATGGTTTGAAGAGTATAGTTCATTAGAACACGGCATGGAACCAGCTCCAGCCTTCTTTTGTTCCATGAAGTAGAGGCTTTTCATGTTTTCTTTAAATCTCAAGACCTCTTGACTTGTTAACTCCATTCTTCAAATAGATCCAGTCAAATAGATCCAGTGACTGAATGGCATGGTACGCCAAGTGCTGTGATTTGGTCTAGGGAAAACAGGCTAATGCTCCTGGTATTTCCCTTCTTTAGTCCTATCAATACCAGGCATTGAAGATGGAAATCATGTCAAGTATCGCTCCTAGCAAATGCAAACTTGAATGTCTTTTTCTGGGCCTTTCTGCTCTCTCTCTCATTTCTGTGCGCAAGGCAGCTATCTATGGACACTCGAATGGTATTGATATGGAGCCTATTGGTCCACGCTGAGTGTGATTAAAAAGATTCAACGTTGTTTTTAATTCTAAAATGTGTCTTGGTGGTTAAGGGTTAAGGGAGGATGATTTCTTTTTCTTGATTTCCTAAGAGTTAATATCCAGAAAAAAATTATAAAATCTTTCTAAACACATTAGATCAATGCGGAACATACATTCAGAAAGAAAATTTGATCTTAGTTGACGTAAAGCTAATCCAAAAACATCTTATACCGTTGAAACAATACAAAGTTTGAAAGAACAAGGTTTTCCTAGCACAAAAAAATTATTTATTTTTGTATTTTAAAAATGTTTTAAAAAAAATGATTATTTTTTTTTATTTTCAAATTGTTTTGATATATTGATATTAAAATTATTTTTTAAAAAAAATAATTTATCACATGAGAAAATTTTGGGGTTATAAATAAAACTGACTTAACTAGTGCAGTAAACCCAATCTCCAAACCCAGTCCATATCTTCGTATCTCTATTTGAGGCTATGTTTGTTTACCGGAATTTATTTTCCGGGAAACCACTTTCCTGTGTTTGTTTGTCATTAGGAAAGTTGGTCAACGGAAAACACTTTCCAGTCAAAGAAAAATTTGGCTTGGGTTTCAGGAAAGTGTTTTTCTGGAAAATTTGGGCGGAAAACATTTTCCGGAAGATGTGAAAAATTTAGAAATGTAATATTATTTGCTTTTTCCGGAAGATGTGAAAAATTTAGAAATGTCATATTATTTGCTGATTATATCAAATTTGGTCCTCAAACTTTTGATTGCTATATATATTTTGTTTTGAATATTTATTTTTCAATTTCATCTCTTAAAATTTAATTTTTATATTAACTTTGGTCCTCATTTTTATAATTGTTATTTGCTTTTTCCTTATCATTATTTTATTGAAATTTTTTATCTATCAAATTTGGTCCTCATTCTTTTGATTGTTACTTATTTTATTTGAAATAATTTATGAAATGTTAATTATTATTATTTTAATTTCTTCATCTTTCATTTTTTTTAGATTTGATCTCTATTATTTTGATTATTATTTATTTTATTTGAAATAATTTATGAAATTATATTTTTTTTTCAATTTCATTCTTATTCAACTTTTTAATTTATAAGATTTGTTCCTCATTATTTTAATATACTTGAGAAAAATAAAACATTAATAAGTTATTTTACAGCTCATTTTCCATGACATAACCAAACACTGGAAAATGTTTTCCAACTTATTTTCCATTACAATACCAAACATCAGAAAATAATTCACTTTTCCAGAATTTACTTTTCCAGAATTCACTTTAAAAAAAAACTACTTTTCAGCAAACAAATGGGCCTGAATATCCTTATGAATTTGAATTTGGTTGTTCAACCATGAGACTGCAACGGTGCTATATCTATTAGTGAAAAATGTCACATATATAGATGCTGAGCAGTGGTAAAAACTAATGTGAGAAACCAATTTTTTAAAGTATTTTTTATTTAGAAATATATTAAAATAATATTTTTTTTATTTTTTAAAAATTATTTTTGATATTAACACATTAAAATAATTTGAAAACATAAAATAATAAATTAATTTAAAGTAAAGAAAAAAAATATATTTTTTTAAAATTTTCAAAAATATTTGTGAAATTAAAAAACAAATAGGCTGTAGAAGGGGACTTAATCAGATAAAGTATTCAATTGAGGAATTGTTTTGGCTGACTAGCATATACATAAATCTATTTTGAAAAATAACACGGTTAGGGAACAATTACAGTAAGAAATTACAATATTTAGTGCTAGTTTAATATTATAGTATACAATATTTTTTATGTAAAAATATATTAAAATAATATATATTTTTTCATTTTTTCATTTTGTAAAATATTTTTATAACAAGTTTTTAGAATGGAAAAAAACACCCTAGTGGAAGCTCACATTTTTTCACAGTTTTAATAATTTATCTCTAAACAAGTTTTATATAGTTCATGATTATATAAATATCCATGAGCCATTTGGTATTTAACATGGAAGCTCAAATTTTGTTTTCCAACCTCTGATAATCTCTTACAGCAGCCTTGCAAATACAAACAACATAGCCTCAGAGGGGTTTCCTCCTTCTATTCTATATTTGTGATAATTAACCATCTTATGGTCCTTAAGCCTAACAAGAAAACTTATTTTACAAGTGTTTATGAAACCCAAACCCCTGTCCCAATCTCTCAGCTCTTTCACCAACCTTTAAAAGATATTAATCTTTTAATGATCCTTGTCACTTGTCACTAGCATATTTGAAAGTGTGGTTGCGGTTGTTTTTTAAAGTACTTTTCACTCGAAAATGCATCAAAATAATGTTATTTTATTTTTTAAAAATTATTTTTGACATCAGCACATCAAATGATCTGAAAACACTAAAAAAATATTAATTTGAAACAACGAAAAAAATAAAAAAATACAAAAACAAACAGGGCTTAAAATATGATGTAAAAGCATCCCCGGTGTTCTAAAAACCCTATCAATTTGTAATATTTACATTATCTTACAATACACAATCCATCAAAGTTAAATAATATGGATAATATAGATGGTAGTAGGTTAAAAAACCTAAGAATAATATCATGAGTTGGGTGACAAGTCAAGATTTTTAAAACCCGGTCAGCCTAACTCAACCTATATATCTTATTCTCATTTTTTTTTATATTTAATAGTTTGTATATTGAATATTTATTTTTATTTTATTTAGAAACGTCTAAAAATATAATTAGAAATGTTTCGGCTCCAAAGATCTTGTTAGCGTACTTCTAATTATATTTTTTTAATGTAATAAATAAGAGCTTGTCTCTTTGCCAGAGAGGAAAAAAAAACTAGAATTTAATGATGATATAAAGTATGAAAATTATATCTAATATTGAAGGTTTTATTATACCTACAGTCTATGTTATAGATCCATCTCTAAATAAAAATTTATGGAAATTAGCAATATAAACTCAACTTGTGTAATATTTATAAATAATATCTATAATTTTTTTTAACTCAACTTGATATATCAATTGTTGAGATTAAAAAAAACTAAACGAGTCGGATTTACAATTTATAAATGCATTACGCTATTTCACCTATCACAATAAATAAATAAATTATACTAATGACTTTTAAGCAAGGTTGTTAAAAATGTTTTTTTGACACGATACAGAACATATAATGTAAACTCGAATCGTAAAATCACAAGTAAAATATTTTAAATAAAATTGTAAAATCACAAGTAAAATATTTTAACTAAATTGCAAGATCCAGTCAAGTAGTAAATAATAATATAACACAATTAAAATAAAAGTGAAATAAACAATACAAATGTCTAAACACCTTAAAATACATAATTCAAATAAAAATTCATATATGTTCATAGAATTTCATTATAGGTATATAACTATAAAATAAAAATAAAAATATTATCATTAATATTAAATTAAATAATATAAAAATAAAATAAACATTATGTATCAATGAATAATAATAAATAAATAATTAAGTAAGATATATAATCTGAGATTAAGTGTGTGTTTGGTATTGCGGTAGTGGTTGTGGTTTGAAAAAAGTTGTTTTATAAAAAGTACTTTTAATTGAGGTTGATTTGAAAAAATAGGTGTTTGGTTAAAACTGTGGTTGAAATTGAGGTTGAAAAAAAGTAGTTTAATATGTTTGAGTAAGAATGCTTTTGAAATTGAGGTTATAAAATAATTTTAAAAAATATATATTAATATTGATGGTTTTAAATTTAAATATTGTAGAATTAATTACTCATGTTACATTATGAAATAAATAATACTTTATATAAAATGTTTTTTTATTATTCTATTAAACTATTTAATAATACAATTAAATAAAATATTATTAGGTATAAAATTGATATTATAATGCAAGTGAATTTAATTCACTCTATACTAGTTTTTTGATAAAAAAATATTGTTCATATCACAGTAAAAATAAATTTAATTTACTTTAAAATAGTTTTTTTAAAAAAATATTAATAAAATTAATACATAAAAAAAACTATTTAAACAGTGCAAATGAATTGCACTGTTCCGTAATTTTTGCCAAAGACAAACCAAACAGACCCCCCCCTGGTTTTGATTTTTCCAGCCGGCCGCAGGACTGACCTTCCCTTCTCCACCAGCCTCCATCGCCACTCTCCCCGGCTTTGGGATTTTTTTTTTTTTTCACACCCATTTCCTTCCCCACAGCAACCGAACACCTCCATCTCCCAGACCCACACGCGCCAACCTTCCCCTCTCTCGGCCGCTCCATTCCTAGCCCCCAGAGAACCAGCCACCGCTGATCTCCCTCCCTCATCTCACCGGACCTCAGGTCTTCAGCCCCTCACCAGGCTCCCTTCTCCCAGCCAACAAAAGGCCGTGGTTCTTCCCTCTCAACACAGAACAACCTCGCCCTCAACAAACAGCCTCATCTCCCCCGATCAGAGAACGGGCAGGGCCGTTCCCCGTCTCCTCAGACCCACGGCTTCCCTCACCGGCCAGCATCAGTCCATCTTCCTCCAGCGGCGCCCACTGAAGCGGCCTCATCTCCGACCGAGAAGCAACGGCCGGACCTGCAACCAGCAGAGAACAATGAACCGAGAGAAAGAGAGAAACCAGAAGAGAGCAGATCTAAAAAGAGAGGGAAGAACCGAGACTTTGCTTGCGTTTTTTTTCTTCTTTGCAGGTGACGTTACTCCTCACTGGCGGTGCAGAAGGGAAGAGGAGACGGAGTAGAGCCAGATCCAACTGGTGTGCGGGTCTGTCTGCCAGTGGCGGCGGCGCGTGGAGCAGATGCACCGGCACTGTTCCGGCTTGCAGAAGGCCATCCCTGTAATTTCATATTGTTTTGGGGCTAATTTTTGTAATTGTAAAAATTGTTTAATGTATTGTTTTGTTTAGTTGACTTTTTATAATTTGTAGTGTTGATGTAACAAAAAAAGAAAGAAAAAGAAAAGGAAAAGAAAAAGAAAGAAAAGAAAAGAAAAGTATAGTGAAAAGGAAATGTGTGATTTGTATTTTGTTTATGAATGTTTTTTTTTATGATAAAATTGCAAGAATAAAGAAGAATTTAATATTTTGATTTGTTCATGGATAAAGAATTATGAACTTATGTGTAAGTTGTATTTCTAAAATTCGATGAAAGAACAGAATTTTTAAAACTTTTTTAACACATCAAGTCTACGAAGCAGCTTACCTCAGGTAGGGTGCGTTAGGGGTGCTAATACCTTCCCTAACCACAACCAGTTCCTTACTCGTGAATCTCTGACAAGACTAGCACACGGGTTTCCTAGTAGCCTTCAATTAAATACTAGGTGGCGACTTCAATGAACCAATCAAAACAAACGAGAAACGAAAAATCGCCAAGCCGATGCCGCGCGGATTTTGACGTGCGACAGAATGGCGACTCCGCTGGGGAAGGTACTGTTTCTGACAATATTGGACTAAGCTTTGTGTATTTGATGTGTTTAAGTTTTTGCATTTTTATCTTGTTTTATTTTTGTTTTATCAATGCATTTTTAGAATTGTTTCATGCATCACCTATGTTTATTTTTGAAAGAACACACAAGTTTCTAGGTTAGGTGGGGGACTAGCAGCTTACCTTATGACTTTTAGTCAAGGTTTAAGTTTGTGTAAACCCCAACTCTTCGTTAAGTGCTTAGACTGGTAACAGTTGGTACACGTGCCATCTCATTGCCTGCTGGGCTCCTATATTGCCTTCAAGAGGGTGATCACTGGGACAAAAAGAGACTCTTTTTAGAGACCAAGTAGTAAACCTACCATTTGTCTCACGTAAAAAGATTAGAACCTGCCTTTAGGATGTATGTTTCGTACACATTGTCTTGCATCCGAGCAAACCCTTCTTGAAGCATCTTGAACTTAAGACTTGTGGGTGACACAATGACTGTCGCTCAGAAAATTTTTATTGTAGAGTTTGTGTAAGAATCAAGATTCTTGTTTCATCATACAAGAGTTGCGATCATATGTCACCCCTCGAAGGGCGAGTTCCTCATATAGATTACATGTTCATACATTTATCATGCATGTACCGGGAGGAAAAATAGGTTCACCATCCGAGGTTTACTACACTGGATGGAAAAAGATGGATAATAAAGAAAGGGGTCAAAAAGAGGCACAATGTCAAAATGAAGTTGAGAGCATCAAAGGTGAAGTAGTCAGACTCAGATCTGCTTGAACAAGTGTTAAGCATTAAATGGAAATGGAATGTCTGCACAGTCTTTTGTCGAAACATTGCTTGTCCACGTCCAATTGAAGCTGCACCTCTTCTTCTCAGCCATGAACAACAACAACAATGCCTTCAATCATCAACTAATGACAACTTTGGTTCTTGTTCAGTTGCATTATTAAGTCTTCATCACCTCCACATCTTCCAATGGCACCCAATAGCTGCTAGCTTTCTGTGCATGGTGCATTAGTCTTCTTTAAAATTACCCCAACTGTGAGCTCAATTCCAGTTCAGCAGCACAAGATGGTTCTGGTTAGAGGGGATTGGCGAAAGGAATCTCAGTCTATCCTAACCACACAGGAGTTTTGGTTATGGTTAGAGGGGATTGGCGAAAGGAATCTCAGTCTATCCTAACCACACACAGATTTTGGTTCTGGTTAGAGGGAATTGGAGAAAGGAATCTTAGTCTATCCTAACCACACAGGAGTTTTGGTTCTGGTTAAAGGGGATCGGCGAAGGGATCTCAGTTTAGCCTAACTGAAAAGGATTTTGGTTCTGGTTAAAGGGGATCGGCGAAGGGATCTCAGTTTAGCCTAACCACACACAGATTTTGGTTCTGGTTAGAGGGGATTGGCGAAAAGAATCTCAGTCTATCCTAACCACACAGGAGTTTCGGTTCTGATTAGAGGGGATTGACGAAAGGAATCTCAGTCTATCCTAACCACACACAGGAGTTTTGGTTCTGGTTAGAGGGGATTGGCGAAAAGAATCTCAGTCTATCCTAACCACACAGGAGTTTTGGTTCTGGTTAGAGGGGATTGGCGAAAGGAATCTCAGTCTATCCTAACCACACAGGATTATGATTCTGGTTAAAGGGGATCGGCGAAGGGATCTCAGTTTATCCTAACCACAAAGGATTTTGGTTTTGATTAAAAGGGATCGGCGAAGGGATCTCAGTTTAGTCTAACCACACACAAACTTTGGTTCTGGTTAAAGGGGATCGGCGAAGGGATCTCAGTTTAGCCTAAGTACAAAGCATTTTGGTTCTGGTTGAAGGGGATCAGCGAAGGGATCTCAGTTCAGCCTAACCACACACAGACTTTGGTTCTAGTTAAAGGGGATCGGCAAAGGGATCTTAGTTTAGCCTAACCACACAGAATTTAGCTTTGGTTAAAAGGAATCGTTAGATGGGATTTCAGGTTGACCGAGCTACACACCAATTTTTGTTCTTGTTAAATCGCCAGATGGGATCTCAGGTAAACCCAATCAAAAGGGCAGGTCACCCTTGAAAATAGACCAAAGTGAGTATGTGTGGGCAGGTCGCCCATGAAAATAGACCAGTGTGAGTGTGTGGGCAGGTCGCCCCTGAAAATATGCCACTTTGAGCGTGTGTGGGCTGGTCGCCTCTGAAAATAGACCACTTTTCTTCAAAAATGGCAGGTCGCCCAAAATAATGAGATCATTTTTCTTTTTCTTTTCTTTACAAAGCTTACTATGCAAAACATTGAGGAGTTTTGCTTTGTAAGCATTGTAAAGAGAGGGCAGCTGTTGCTACTTAATTTTTGACCCATCTTTTTTATAAAATTTTTGAAAAATCCAAAAATAGCGAAAAACAACGAAAATCCAAAAAAAAATATATTTTTTAATATATTTGCATCGTTTTTAGCATTTTCAGCATTGTCCCAAAAGAATTTAATTTTTCAAAGGTCTTTTGAAGACGTTCGACTTTTCACACGTCATTTTTGAAATCTTTGATTTTCCTCATTGAGTCGACGTTGATTTTGCTCATTTTCAAAAAATACAAAAAAATAAAAAAATTAAAATTTACCAAAAAGAAAAGGATGAGGGACCAATTTTGAGAACCAAACAACATTTTACCTATAAATATAAGCCAAAAAAAATTACTGAAGGGGAGGAGAAAAATTTACAAAGTGGAAGGGGGCAGTTTGGAGAGTAAAAAAAAAAAAGAGGAAACCTAAATCTATCTCTTCACCAAGCTGCCGCCGCCCCACCCAAGCTTGGACCCGGTGGGTTTCTTCTCCTTCATCCATCTCCACCAGCTACTGGCCACAGACACCCAGCCACGGCCTCATCCTCCCTGCACACAACCTCTCGGCCAGCACCATATTTTTGCCAAAGACAAACCAAACAGACCCCCCCTGGTTTTGATTTTTCCAGCCGGCCGCAGGACTGACCTTCCCTTCTCCACCAGCCTCCATCGCCACTCTCCCCGGCTTTGGGATTCTTTTTTTTTCCACACCCATTTCCTTCCCCACAGCAACCGAACACCTCCATCTCCCAGACCCACACGCGCCAACCTTCACCTCTCTCGGCCGCTCCATTCCTAGCCCCCAGAGAACCAGCCACCGCTGATCTCCCTCCCTCATCTCACCGGATCTCAGGTCTTCAGCCCCTCACCAGGCTCCCTTCTCCCAGCCAACAAAAGGCCGTGGTTCTTCCCTCTCAACACAGAACAACCTCGCCCTCAACAAACAGCCTCATCTCCCCCGATCAGAGAACGGGCAGGGCCGTTCCCCGTCTCCTCAGACCCACGGCTTCCCTCACCGGCCAGCATCAGTCCATCTTCCTTCATCGGCGCCCACAGAAGCGGCCTCATCTCCGACCGAGAGCAACGGCCGGACCTGCAACCAGCAGAGAACAATGAACCGAGAGAGAGAGAAACCAGAAGAGAGCAGATCTGAAAAGAGAGGGAAGAACCGAGACTTTGCTTGCGTTTTTTTTCTTCTTTGCAGGTGACGTTACTCCTCACTGGCGGCGCAGAAGGGAAGAGGAGACGGAGTAGAGCCAGATCCAACTGGTGTGCGGGTCTGTCTGCCAGTGGCGGCGGCGCGTGGAGCAGACGCGCCGGCACTGTTCCGGCTTGCAGAAGGCCATCCCTGTAATTTCAAATTGTTTTGGGGCTAATTTTTGTAATTGTAAAAATTGTTTAATGTAATTTTTTGTTTAGTTGTCTTTTTATAATTTGTAGTGTTGATGTAACAAAAAAAAAAAAAAGAAGGAAAAGGAAAAGGAAAAGGAAAAGAAAAAGAAAAAGAAAAAGAAAGAAAAGAAAAGTATAGTGAAAAGGAAATGTTGATTTATATTTTGTAGATGAATGTTTTTTTTTTATGATAAAATTATAAGAATAAAAAAGAATTTAATATTTTGATTTGTTTATGGATAAAGAATTATGAACTTACACTCAGGTAGGGTGTGTTAGGGGTGTTAATATTGTTTTTAATCATAAATAGTTTGTTACTCGTGAATTTTCAACAAGACCAGTACCCGGGTTTTCTAGTAGCTTTTAATTAAATATTAGGTGGTGACTTCAACGAACCAATTAAAACAAATAAGAAACAAAAAATTGCTAGTCGCGTGGATTTTGACGTGTGATAGTATTTATGTATAGTAAATCAATTTTCTTCATTACTAAATAACTGTAAAAAAAAACAAGTTGGAAGCAACTAACTTGTGCTCTTTCTTTCTATACATCAAGGATATAATTTTAAGTCTTGATTTATAAAATGGTATAATTTTACAAGTTAAAACACGTTTTCGACGACCATGCTTTTTAAGTCTTAGAGTCGGCGGTGCTTGCTGCACAGCTGTCCATACCACTTTTAAGTCTTGGAGTCGGCGGTGCTATACTTTTAAGTCTTGGGAGTCGTCGGTGCTTGCTGTACGGCTGTCCATACAAAAAGACTTGTTGGCGTTTTCATCACTCGAAAACGGTGCAGTACGAATATTCATAGTATTTAAATTTGCGCTCCATATTCTCAGATTCCAAATTTGCTTTACTCTTCAAATTGCGTTGTTAGCTCATAACAACTTCTTTTTTAAAACTCCCTCACAACGCAAACTAAAATCGCCAGAACAAGACTAAGGATGGATGGCGGGCAAATACTGCTTTCTTATATAAAAGTATGGGTGATCCTCCTTTCGCTCTCAGCTACGCTTCGGAACTCAAAACTAGCTGCCAAAAATACCGAGCAGGATAAAATAAGAAAACTTGCTGCAGAAAACTCAGGTACGTCTGCTAGCTTTAAGACTAGAATACTGGTTCATCAAGTTGTTGTAATTTTGATTTGTCCGTTGATAAAATCCTTCAGAAATTTATCGACGGAAATATTCCCTCGGTATTTCCTTTTTTATTTATCGATTTTCTGGTAGTGAAAGCTGTCGCACGTGTGCGGCGTCGCGACGATATTCCTTTTCATGTATGTATTTGGCAAATATGAGGAGACAAAAAATTCTTATCTTTTATTAGTGGAATGAGGGAATGAGAGTCGTCACCTAGTATTTTGGTCACTAGAAACCCTAATTGATCTTAGAGATCAGGTACAGGAACTGATTGTGTATAGGGAAGGTGTTAGCATCCCAAATATACCCTACCTAAGGTAAGCTGCATTGTTTAATTGTTTGATAAAAACTAATGTCTTGTTGTGTTTTCTAATTGTTGGTCTATCTATATTTTAAGAAAAGTCCTCCTCAGTAAGGAGATTTTTATCTTATCGGGTAAAAACCTAACTGTTCTAAAGTCTATATAAAAGAGCTACCTTTTTAATATCGGGAATATGTTTTACGTATAAATTCTTAATCCCATATATTACAAGAAAACAAAATAATTTTTTTGAAAATTTTGAAATATTGGCCTAATTCTCATGACTTTAATAAACTGGTTATTAAAGCAAAAAATACATGTTAAAACATTTTTTGATTTTTGTTTTCTGAAAATATGATAAATGTTTTTTATAAGCTTTGAGAAATTGGCCATATGCAGGAAAACAAGACATCTTTTTTGTTTTATAATTTGTTTTGTAATTTTTGCAATGTTTCAGAAAAAATTAAGTATTTTAATACAAGATTTGTATCTTTATAGTATAAAAATATAAACCAATATTAATCAAAATTGATAGAAAATACGCGGGAAAATCACAATTTTTTCAAAAGAATTTTCAGAAAATTTTTGGATTTTTTTATTTTTTTTATTAAAAAACATAATATTATATAATATAAAATACAAGTTTGGGATAAATGAGTCAACTTCCTTTTCTTATAGTGAAAGCTCAAGTAGTGGCACTTCACCAAGAAAGATAAGGAGTCTTGATAACTTATATGAGGTAACTAATCCTTTTGATGATGATGGAATACGAACAACATTAATACTATTGAGGCAGGACATCGTGAAGAGAAATAAAAGATGAAAGAATGGTGACAGTTGATATTGAGGGGGAGTATTGAAATTCAATATCAACTAGGTTTTAGACTAATAGGATTTAGAGTTTGTAGGAGTTTTAATATTAGCTAAAGA
>Ga0325400_1000913_pt1 | contig 23315 bp, 23 predicted proteins | sample PopdelMetagenome_2_FD_205662 | JGI IMG/M metagenome (GOLD analysis project Ga0325400, IMG submission 205662) | Populus deltoides microbial communities from Bellville, Georgia, United States - Xylem-PdKOR-R1 | ecosystem: Host-associated > Plants > Phyllosphere > Stem > Wood/Secondary xylem...
ACGCCGACGTCCGGCTGCGGGTGGTGGCCGACCACGTCCGGTCCGGCCTCATGCTCATGGGCGACGGCGTCACCCCCGGCAACGAGGGCCGCGGCTACATCCTGCGCCGGCTGCTGCGCCGCGCGGTTCGCGCGATGCGGCTGCTCGGCGTCGAGGACCCGGCGCTGCCCGAGCTGCTGCCGGTCAGCCGCGACGCGATGAGCCCGAGCTACCCCGACCTGGCCACCGACTTCGAGCGGATCTCCGCGGTCGCCTACGCCGAGGAGGAGGCGTTCCGGCGCACCCTCGTCGCCGGCACCGCGCTGCTGGACACCGCGGTGGGCCAGGTGAAGTCCTCGGGCACCCCGCGGCTGTCGGGCGCGCAGGCCTTCCAGCTGCACGACACCTACGGCTTCCCCATCGACCTGACCCTGGAGATGGCCGCCGAGCAGGGCGTGTCGGTCGACGAGGCCGGGTTCCGGGCGCTGATGACCGAGCAGCGCGACCGCGCCCGGGCCGACGCCCGCGCCAAGCGCAGCGGCGGCGTCGACGTCAGCCGGTTCTCCGAGCTGCTCGCCCAGCACGGCCCCACGGACTGGCGGGCCTACGACACCCTGCGCACCGAGTCCCGCGTGCTCGGCGTGGTCGGCGACGCCGAGGTCGCCGGCCCCGGCGAGCTCACCCGCGTCGTGCTGGACGCCACGCCCTTCTACGCCGAGTCCGGCGGGCAGGTCGCCGACGCCGGCCACCTGGTCTGGGACGGCGGCCGCGCCGAGGTCGTCGACGTGCAGCGCCCGGTCAAGGGCCTGGTGGCCCACCAGGTGCGCATCCTCGAGGGTGAGCTGCGCGAGGGCGCCGAGCTCGCCGCCGAGGTCGACCTGGAGTGGCGCCGCTCGGCGTGCCAGGCGCACTCGGGCACCCACGTGGTGCACGCGGCGCTGCGCCGGGTGCTCGGCCCGCAGGCCCTGCAGGCCGGGTCCTACAACCGGCCGGGCTACCTGCGGCTGGACTTCGCCTGGCAGGGCGCGCTCACCGCGCAGCAGCGCAGCGACATCGAGGACGTCGCCAACGCCGCGGTCCGCGAGGACCAGGCGGTGCGCGCGCTGTGGATGACGCTGCCCGAGGCCCGCGAGTTCGGTGCGCTGGCGCTGTTCGGCGAGACCTACGGCGAACAGGTCCGCGTCGTGGAGATCGGCGGCGAGTGGTCGCGCGAGCTGTGCGGTGGCACCCACGTGCGCGGCAGCGCCCAGATCGGCCCGCTGGCGCTCACCGGCGAGAGCTCGGTCGGCTCGGGTTCCCGCCGCGTCGAGGCCGTCGTCGGGCTCGAGGGCTTCCGGTACCTGGCGCGCGAGCGCGACCTGGTGCGCCAGCTGTCCGACCTGCTCAAGACCCCGCAGGACGGCCTGGTCGAGCGGGTCGGCGGCATGCTCGCCCGCCAGCGGGACGCCGAGCGCGAGCTCGCCGAGCTGCGCGGCGCGCAGACCCTGGCCGCGGCCGGCGACCTGGCTGCGTCCGCGCGCGAGGTCGGCGGCGTGCAGCTGGTCACCGGGTCCCCGGCGGGGCTGTCCGGCGGCGACCTGCGCGGGCTCGCCCTCGACGTGCGGGGCCGGCTGGGCGCCGCGCCCGCGGCCGTGGTCCTCGCGTCCGAGGCCGACGGCAAGGTCGCCCTCGTCGCGGCGCTGACCCCGGCGGCGCAGGAGCGCGGGCTGTCGGCCAACGACCTGCTGCGGGCCGCGGCCGCGCCGGTCGGCGGGCGCGGTGGCGGCAAGGCCGACGTCGCGCAGGGCGGCGGCACCGACCCGGCCGGCATCCCGGCGGCGCTGGCCGCCGTGGAGCAGGCCGTGGCCGGGGGCGCGTGAGCGGCCCCGGGGACTGGGTCCCCGGCCGCCGGCTGGGGGTGGACGTCGGCACCGTGCGGGTGGGGGTCGCGCTGTCGGACGCGACCGGCTTCCTGGCCTCGCCGCTGGAGACCCTGCGGCGGGCCAGGGACGGGTCCGACCTCGACCGGTTGGCCGCGCTCGTGGTGGAACACGAGGTGGTGGAGGTGGTGGTGGGGGAGCCGAGGCACCTGTCGGGTGCGTCCGGGGCCTCTGCCGCCGATGCGGGCGCCTACGCTGGTTCACTGGCCACGCGGATCGGGGACGTCCCGGTGCGTCTCGTCGACGAAAGGCTCTCCACCGTGACCGCTGCCAGCTCCCTCCGGGCCCGCGGCGTCGACGCCCGACGGCAGCGGTCGGTCATCGACCAGGAGGCCGCCCGGGTGATCCTGCAGAGCTGGCTGGACCGTCGCCGGCCCACGGGCGGAGCGTGAGGTGGTGAGCGACGACCGCAGCGGCCGACGGGCCCGGCACGACGGCGAGGGCCGCCCCGCCTCGGACATCCTCCGCGAGTGGCACACCGGGGAGTTCGCCGCGATCAGCGACGAGCCCACCGGTCCGGTGACCAGCGGCCGCCGCGCCCGCCGCCGCGCCCTGGAGGAGGAGGCGGCCCGCCGCGAGGCCGCCGCCGACCCGTTCGTCCCCGAGGACGACGCCACCGTCCGCACCCCGCTGGTGCCCGGTGCCCCCGGCGCGCCGCCCGTGCGCGGGCCCGTGCCGCGCCCGCCGGTCTCCGCGCTCAACGGTCTCGTGCTCGGCTCCACCGGCGAGCGGCCCGCCGTCCGCGCCGACGACGACACCGACCGGCACCCCCGGCAGCCGGCCGCCGATGACCACCCGGCGACCCGCGCGCAGTACGCCGTCGTCGCCGACCGGGCCGTAGAGCACCACGACGACGTCGACCACGACGACGACCACCTGCACGACGACCACCACGACGACCACCTGCACGACGAGCACCCGCCGGCCACCGGCGAGCACCCGGTCTGGGACCAGACCGGCGGGCTCGAGGTCATCGGCGCGGACGACGACGACCACCACGGCCGCCGTGGCCGCCGGGACAGGGGCCGGGCCCGCGGCCCGCGCCGCAAGCGCCGCCCGGTCACCATCCTGCTGTCGCTGCTGGTGCTCGCCGGCCTCGTCGTCGGCATCGTCTTCGGCGGCCAGTGGCTCTACCAGAAGATCAACCCGGTCGCGGCCGACTACAGCGGCTCCGGCAGCGGCGAGGTCGACGTCCGGGTGCAGAGCGGCGACTCGCTCACCGCCATCGCCCGCACCCTGGCCGGCGCCGACGTCATCGCCTCCACCGGCCCGTTCGTCGACGCCGCCTCGGCCAACCCGGCCGCGGCCAACATCCAGCCCGGCGTCTACTCGATGGCGCTGCAGATGAGCGGCCAGGCCGCGCTGGACCGGCTGCTGGACCCGGCCGCCCGGCTGTTCTCCCGGGTGACCCTGCCCGAGGGCCTGCGGGTCGACGCCGCGCTGCAGCGGATCGCCGACAACTCCGAGGTCCCGCTGGCCGACCTGCAGGCCGCCGCCGCGGACCCGGCCGCGCTGGGCCTGCCGGCCTGGGCCAACGGCATGCTCGAGGGCCACCTGTTCCCGGCCACCTACGACATCGAGCCCGGCCAGACCGCGGTCGACGTGCTGACGGCCATCGTGGCCCGCGGCGAGCAGACCTACGACTCCCTGGGCATCCCCGAGGCCGACCGGCTGCGGGTGCTCACCGAGGCCAGCCTGGTGCAGGCCGAGGCCGCCACCACCGAGGACATGTCCAAGGTGGCCACGGTGATCAACAACCGCATCGCCATCGGGATGCCGCTGCAGTTCGACACCACGGTCAACTACGCCACCGGCAAGACCGGCATCACCACCACCGCCGAGGACCGGGCCACCGACTCCCCGTACAACACCTACCGCTACCCGGGCCTGCCGCCGGGGGCCATCGACAGCCCCGGCGAGGAGGCCCTCCGGGCGGTGCTCACCCCCACCCCGGGCGACTGGCTGTACTTCGTCGTGGTCAACCCCGACACCGGCGACACCCGGTTCGCCGCCACCGCCGAGGAGCACGCGGCCAACGTCGCGCTGTTCCAGCAGTGGCTGCGCGAGAACCCGGGTGGCTGAGCGGGCCGCCGTCCTCGGTCGCCCGATCACGCACTCGCTGTCCCCGGTCCTGCACCGGGCCGCCTACGCCGCACTCGGGCTGACCGACTGGACCTACGAGGCCCTCGACCTCGGCGCCGACGAGCTGCCGGTCCTGCTCGACGGGCTGTCGGAGGAGTGGCGCGGCTTCTCGGTCACCATGCCGTGCAAGCAGGCGGCGGCCGCCTACGCCACCGAGTCCGACCCGCTGCCCAGGTTGCTGGGTGCCGCCAACACCCTGGTCCGCGTGCCCGGGGGCTGGCGGGCGGAGAACACCGACGTCACCGGCGTCGGGATGGCGCTGCAGCTGGCCGGGGTGGAGCAGGTCGGGCACGCGGCGATCCTGGGCGCCGGGGGCACGGCGAGCGCCGCGGCCGTCGCGCTGGCCAGCCTGGGCGCGCACACCGTGGACGTCGTCGTCCGCGACCCGTCCCGCGCCGCCGGCGTGGTCGAGGTGCTGGACGCCCTCGAGGTCACCGCCCGGGTCGCCACCTTCGCCGAGACCCCCGAGGTGGCCGCGCCGGTGGTGGTCAGCACGGTGCCCACCGACGGGCAGACCACCGTCGCCGGCCTGTACTGGCAGCCCGGGCAGACGGTGCTCGACGTGCTGTACGCCGGCTGGCCCACCCCCCTGGCCGCTGCGGTGCAGGCGGCGGGCGGGCAGGCGGTGCACGGCCTGGACGTGCTGTTCTGGCAGGCCACCGTGCAGGTCGAGCTGATCACCGGCCGGCCGGCGCCGATCGAGGCCATGCGCACGGCGCTGGACGCCGCCGTCCCGCGCTGACCGCGTGCTGCCCCTGGCGGCCGGGCTGCTCGGCCTGGCGCTCGGCCCCTGGCTGGCCCGCGCCACCGTGCGGCTGGCCGCCCGCGACCGCGGCGCCGTCCCCGGTCGCGCGCGGGTCGCGGTCACCGCCGTCCTCACCGGTGTGCTGCTGGCCGGTGCCGCCGCGCTCACCGGTGCCCGGCCGGTGCTCGCCGGGGTGCTGTGGCTGGCCGCCGCCGGGGTGGTCCTGGCCGGGGTCGACGTCGCGGTGCACCGGCTGCCCGACGTGGTCACCCTGCCCGCGCTCGCCGTCCTGGCCGCCGCGGTCGCGGTGGACGCGCTGGTCGAGGGCACCGGCCGCCGGGCGCTGACGGGGGCGCTGCTGGGCGCCGCCGCGTTCGCGGTGGGTGTGGTGCTGCGGCTGCTCGCACCGGCCGGGCTCGGGTTCGGCGACGTCAAGCTGCTCGCCCCGCTCGGGCTGCTGCTGGGCTGGTGGGGCGGTGGGCCGCTGGTGCTCACCGGCGTCCTGCTCGGCCTGCTCGCCGGGGCGGCCGGCAGCCTGGTGCTGCTGGCCACCCGCCGGGCCGGCTGGCGCACCGCGGTGCCGTTCGGGCCGCCGCTGCTGGTGGGTGCCGCGGCGGCGCTGGCGCTGGCCGGACCGCTCTGAGCAGGACCGTCGGACCCGGCTGGCACACTGCAGCCCATGTTGCGCTGGCTGACCGCCGGTGAGTCGCACGGTCCGCAGCTCACCGCCATCCTCGAAGGGCTCCCCGCCGGGGTCGAGGTGCAGACCTCCGACGTCGACGCCCAGCTCGCCCGCCGCCGCCTGGGCCACGGCCGCGGCGCCCGGATGGCCTTCGAGCAGGACGTCGTCACCCTCACCGGCGGTGTGCGGCACGGGGTCACCCAGGGCGGGCCGATCGCGGTCCAGGTCGGCAACACCGAGTGGCCGAAGTGGGAGACGGTCATGGCCGCCGACCCGGTCGACCCCGAGCTCATCGCCAACCGCGCCCGCAACGCGCCGCTGACCCGGCCGCGGCCCGGCCACGCCGACCTGGCCGGGATGCAGAAGTACGGCTTCGACGACGCCCGGCCCGTCCTCGAGCGCGCCAGCGCCCGGGAGACCGCCGCCCGGGTGGCCCTCGGCACGGTCGCCGAGCAGTTCCTGCACCAGGTGCTCGGCGTGCGGGTGGTCAGCCACGTGGTCGGCATCGGCGCGGTCACCGCGCCCGACGGCGTGCTGCCCGGCCCCGACGACAACGACGCCCTGGACGCCGACCCGGTGCGCTGCGCCGACCCGGCCACCAGCGCCCGGATGCAGGCCGAGATCGACGACGCCCACGACAGCGGCGACACCCTGGGCGGGGTCATCGAGGTCGTCGTGCACGGTCTGCCCCCGGGCCTGGGCAGCCACGTGCACTGGGACCGCCGCCTGGACAGCCGGCTGGCCGGGGCGCTCATGGGCGTGCAGTCGGTCAAGGCGGTCGAGGTCGGCGACGGCCTGCAGACCGCGCGCCGCCGCGGCTCGGTGGCCCACGACGAGATCGACGTGACCGGCGAGGGCACCGTCGCCCGGCGCACCGACCGGGCCGGCGGCATCGAGGGCGGCATGACCAACGGCGAGGTGCTGCGCGTGCGCGCGGCCATGAAGCCGATCAGCACCGTGCCCCGCGCCCTGGCCACCGTCGACACCGCCACCGGCGAGGCCGCGGTCGCCATCCACCAGCGCAGCGACGCCTGCGCGGTGCCCCGCGGGTCGGTGGTGATGGAGGCGATGGTCGCCCTGGTGCTGGCCGACGCGGTGCTGGAGAAGTTCGGCGGCGACTCGGTGGCCGAGACCCGCCGCAACGTCACCGGCTACCTCGACGGTCTGGCCTGGCGGTGAGCGGACCGTCCGGCCTGCCGGTGGTGCTGGTCGGGCCGCCCGCCTCGGGCAAGACCACCGTCGGCACCCGGCTGGCCCGCGAGCTGGGCACCGCCTTCCGCGACACCGACCACGACGTCGAGGCCGAGGCCGGCACCTCGGTCGCCGACCTGTTCGTCACCTGCGGCGAGCCGCACTTCCGGGCCCTGGAGGAGCGCGCCGTGGCCCGCGCCCTGGCCGAGCACGGCGGCGTGCTGGCCCTCGGGGGCGGCGCGGTCACCAGCGCGCACACCCGCGCCCTGCTCGTCGAGCACGGCCGCGCCGGCGGCACGGTGGTCTGGCTGGACGTCGACCTGGCCACCGCGGCCAAGCGGGTCGGGCTGTCCCGCGACCGGCCGATCCTCGGGGTGAACCCCCGGCAGATGCTGCGCCGGATGCTCGAGACCCGCGCCCCCCTCTACGGCGAGGTCGCCACCCTGCACCTGCAGACCGGCGGCCGCGGCGTGGCCGCCGTCGTCGCCGACGTGGTGGCCGCCCTGACCGCGGGCAGCTCCCGGTGAGCGACCTGCACCGGGTCACCGTCGCCGGCGACGCGCCCTACGAGGTCGTGGTCGGCCCGGGCGCCCGCACCGAGCTCGCGCTGCTGCCGACGACCGTGCTGGCCGGTGCCGCCCGTGCCGCCGTGGTGCACACCCCGGCGCTGGCCGGGCTGGCCGGCGAGGTGGTGGCCACCCTGCAGAGCGCCGGGCTGGCCGCCGAGGCGCTGGTCGTGCCCGACGGGGAGGCCGCCAAGACCGTCGAGGTCGCCGCCGGCCTGTGGACCGAGCTGGGCCGGCTGGGCCACACCCGCAGCGACGTCGTCGTCGGCGTCGGCGGGGGAGCGGTCACCGACCTGGCCGGCTTCGTCGCCGCCACCTGGCTGCGCGGGGTCCGGGTGGTGCAGGTGCCCACCAGCCTGCTGGGCATGGTCGACGCCGCGGTCGGCGGCAAGACCGGCATCAACACCGACGCCGGCAAGAACCTGGTCGGTGCCTTCCACCCGCCGGTCGCCGTCCTCGCCGACACCGACGTCCTCGCCGGGCTGCCCGACGCGGAGTTCCGGGCCGGGCTGGCCGAGGTCGTCAAGTGCGGCTTCATCGCCGACGGCGCGATCCTCGACCTGCTCGCGGCCGACCCGACGGGCCGCGCGGCCACCACCGAGCTGATCACCCGCGCGGTGCAGGTCAAGGCTGACGCGGTCGGCGAGGACCTCTACGACACCGGGCGCCGCGAGTTCCTCAACTACGGCCACACCCTCGGCCACGCCATCGAGAAGGCCGAGGCCTACCGCTGGCGGCACGGCGAGGCCGTCGCCGTCGGCATGGTCTTCGCCGCCGAGCTCGGCGCCGCCGCCGGCCGGCTGCCCCGCGCCGACGCCGACCGGCACCGCGAGCTGGTCGCCGCGATGGGCCTGCCGATCACCTACGCCGGCGACCTGGACCGGCTGCGCCCGGCGATGGCGGTGGACAAGAAGGCCCGCGGCCGGTCGCTGCGCTTCGTCGTCCTCGACGGCCTCGGCGCCCCCGGCATCCTCACCGACCCCGACGACGCCTGGGTCGCCCAGGCCTGGTCCGCAGTGGAGGCGACCCCATGAGCATCGTCGTGCTGAACGGCGCGAACCTCGGCCGGCTGGGCACCCGCGAGCCGGAGAAGTACGGGACGACGACCTACGCCGACCTCGTCGCCGGCATCGAGGCCGTGGCCGCCGAGCTCGGCCAGGACGTCGTGGTTCGCCAGACCGACAGCGAGGCCGAGCTGCTGGGCTGGGTGCACGAGGCCGCCGACGCCGGCTCGGCCGTGGTCGTCAACCCCGCCGGCTGGACGCACACCTCCGTCGTGCTGCGCGACGCCCTCGCCCAGGTGCCGGCGCCCGTGGTCGAGGTGCACATCACCAACGTGCACGCCCGTGAGGACTTCCGGCACCACTCCTACGTCTCGCCGGTGGCCACCGGGGTCGTGGCGGGTCTGGGCGTGTTCGGCTACGAGGCCGCGCTGCGCTTCCTGGCCGACCGGGGCGTCCGGTGACCCGGCACGACCACGCCGGGCGGCGGGAGCGGCTGCGGGCCCTGGCGGCCGAGCGCGGGCTCTCCGCCGTGCTGGTCACCGACCTGGTCAACGTCCGGTACCTGACCGGGTTCACCGGCTCCAACGGTGCCCTGCTGGTGCGCAGCGAGGGCACCGACCTGTTCGGCACCGACGGCCGCTACACCACCCAGGCCGGCACCCAGGTGCCCGACGTCGAGCTGCTGGTCGACCGCGCCACCGTCGGCGCGCTGGCCCGGGCCGCCGCCGGCGTGGGGCGGCTGGGCTACGAGTCGCACGTGGTCACCGTCGACGGCCTGCGCGGTCTGGAGTCGGCCGTCGGGCGCACCGAGCTGGTCAGCGTCCGGCAGGTCGTGGAGCAGCTGCGCGCGGTCAAGGACGCCGACGAGGTCGAGGCGCTGCGCCGGGCGTGCACCGTCGCCGACCAGGCCCTGGCCGAGCTCGCCGCCGAGGGCGCACTGCGGCCGGGCCGCACCGAGCTGGCCGTGGGCCGCGAGCTCGACGCCCGCATGCTCGCGCTGGGCGCCGAGGCGCCGTCCTTCGAGACGATCGTGGCCGCCGGCGCCAACTCCGCCATCCCGCACCACCGGCCCGACTCCACCGAGCTGCGCGGCGGGGACCTCCTCAAGCTCGACTTCGGCGCCACCGTCGACGGCTACCACTCCGACATGACCCGCACCGTGGTGCTGGGCCACCCGGCCGACTGGCAGACCGAGGTCTACGCCCTGGTGCAGGAGTCGCAGGCGGCCGGCCGGGCCGCGCTCGCGGTGGGCGCCGAGGTCACCGCGGTCGACGCCGCCTCCCGCGACGTCATCGCCGCCGCCGGGCACGCCGAGCACTTCACCCACGGCCTCGGGCACGGCGTGGGCCTGCAGATCCACGAGGCTCCGGGCATCTCGGCGCTGGGCGCGGGTACCCTGGCCGCCGGCATGGCCGTCACCGTGGAACCCGGGGTGTACCTCCCGGGGCACGGCGGTGTCCGGATCGAGGACACGCTGATCGTGACCGATGGCGAGCCCGAGTTGTTGACCCTCACGAGCAAGGAACTGCTGGTCCTCTAGATGGCTACCACCAACGACCTCAAGAACGGCATCGTCCTCAACCTGGACGGTCAGCTGTGGACCGTCACCGACTTCCAGCACGTGAAGCCGGGCAAGGGCGGCGCCTTCGTGCGCACCACCCTGAAGAACGTGCTCAGCGGCAAGGTCGTGGACAAGACCTTCAACGCCGGCATCAAGGTGGAGACGGCCACCGTCGACAAGCGGACGATGACCTACCTCTACAAGGACGGCGCCGACTTCGTCTTCATGGACGGCGACACCTTCGACCAGATCCCGGTGTCCGCGCAGACCGTCGGCGACGCGGCGAACTACCTGCTGGAGAACACCGAGGCCATGGTGGCCGTGCACGACGGCGTCCCGCTGTTCATCGAGCTGCCCGTCACCATGGAGCTCGTGGTGTCCCACACCGACCCGGGCCTGCAGGGCGACCGCTCCACCGGCGGCACCAAGCCCGCCACGCTGGAGACCGGCGCGGAGATCCAGGTCCCGCTGTTCATCACCACCGGCGAGAAGCTGAAGGTCGACACCCGCGACGGCCGGTACCTCGGCCGCGTCAGCTGACCGGTGGCCGCCCGCTCCAAGTCGCGCAAGCGCGCGGTCGACGTCCTCTACGAGGCCGACCTCCGCAGCCGTGACGTGCGCGAGCTGCTCGCCGAGCGGATCGCCGACGGCCACCCGCCGATCAACGAGCACACCGTGCGGCTGGTCGAGGGGGCGGTCGAGCACCGTGCGGACGTCGACCGGCTCATCTCCGAGCACGCGCAGGGCTGGTCGCTGGACCGGCTGCCCGACGTCGACCGCGCGATCCTGCGGATGGCCGTCGTCGAGCTGCTGTGGGTGGACGACGTGCCCGACGCCGTGGTGATCGACGAGGCCGTGGAGCTGGCCAAGAGCCTGTCCACGGACGACTCCGCCGCCTACGTCAACGGCGTCCTCGCCGGGATCCTGAAGTCCCAGATCCCCACCGCCTGACCCCACGCACGACGAAGGCCCGCACCGGCGAACCGGTGCGGGCCTTCGTCGTCCGTGCTGGGGTCAGCGGGGGGTGCGGCGGCGGTCGCTCCAGCCGTCCTCGTCCTCGTCGGCGTAGATGCTGCCGTCGGCGCCGGGGGAGAGCACGCCCCACTCGATGAGCCGGGTGGTCAGCTCGTCGGGGCTCATGTCGTAGATGATCGCCAGCGACTTGAGGTCCTCGGTGCGGATGGACAGCACCTTGCCGTTGTAGTCGTGCCGCTGCGCCTGGATGGTCGAGGCGTAGCGGGCCAGCGGACCGGCCTCGTCGGCGGGCAGCGAGCCCAGCGACTCCAGGTTCAGCACGATCTTCGTCGACTTGGTGATCGCCGAGCTCGGCCGCGGGTCGGGCAGCAGCTCGGCCACCGGCACCCCGTAGAACACCGCGAGCTCGGAGAGCCGCTGCACGGTCACCGCGCGGTCGCCGCGCTCGTAGGACCCGACGACGACGGCCTTCCAGCGGCCGTGCGACTTGTCCTCGACACCCTGCAGCGAGAGACCCTGCTGGTTCCGGATCGCCCGGAGGCGAGCGCCCAGCGCTCGCGAGTAGTCGGTGCTCATCGTTCCTGCTCACTCAGTGTCGTCGGGCAAGGCGCTTGCTGGTGACGGAGAGTACTCGGTTTCGGTGGTGCACGGCGCGTCGAGCACCCCCGATCGGGTGAGACCCGTGCCGGCGCAGGTCACACCGGGCCGTGCGCTAGCGTCGCACCCGGTCCTACCCGCTCCTTTAACGACCCGTCCCGTGAGGCGGGGAAGGAGGCCTGATGGCCCAGCCATCGACCCCTGCGCCGGGCACGCCCGGCCTGTTGCTCACCGCCGACGACGTCACCCGCGTGGTCGACCGCATGGCCCACCAGCTCATCGAGCGCGCGGCCAGCTCCGGCGGGGAGGGCGACGGCCTCGCCGACCTCGTGCTGGTCGGCATCCCCACGCGCGGTGCCCCGCTGGCCCGCCGGCTCGCCGCCCGCATCGAGGCCTTCACCGGCACCGCGGTGGACGTCGGCACCGTCGACATCACCCTCTACCGCGACGACCTGCGCACCCGCGGCGTCCGCGCGCTGGAGGACACCCGGCTGCCCGACGCCGGCATCGACGGCCGCCTCGTCGTCCTGGTCGACGACGTGCTGTTCTCCGGCCGCTCGGTCCGCGCCGCGCTCGACGGCCTGCGCGACGTCGGCCGGCCCCGCGCCGTCCAGCTCGCCGTGCTGGTCGACCGCGGCCACCGGGAGTTGCCCATCAAGGCCGACTTCGTGGGCAAGAACGTGCCCACCTCCCGCGCCCAGCAGGTCAAGGTGCGGCTGGTCGAGGTCGACGGCGAGGACGGGGTGGGTGTCACCGATGCCTGAGGCCCTGAAGCACCGCCACCTGCTGGAGGCCGCCGACCTCGACCGCGACGACGCCACCCTGGTCCTGGACACCGCCGCCCAGATCGAGTCCGCGCTGGCCGGCCGCGAGGTCAAGAAGCTGCCCACCCTGCGCGGGCGCACCGTGGTCAACCTGTTCTTCGAGGACTCCACCCGCACCCGGATCAGCTTCGAGCTGGCCGCCAAGCGGTTGAGCGCCGACGTCATCAACTTCTCCGCCAAGGGCTCCAGCGTCTCCAAGGGCGAGAGCCTCAAGGACACCGCGCTGACCCTGGAGGCGATGGGTGCCGACGGCATCGTCGTCCGGCACGGCGCCTCCGGTGCCCCGCACCGCCTGGCCACCTGGGTGGCCGGCAGCGTGGTCAACGCCGGCGACGGCACCCACGAGCACCCCACCCAGGCGCTGCTGGACGCCTTCACCATCCGCAAGCGGCTGGGCCGGCTCGACGGCGTCCGGGTGGTGATCACCGGCGACGTGCTGCACAGCCGGGTGGCCCGCTCCAACGTGCGGCTGCTGCACACCCTGGGCGCCGAGGTCACCCTGGTGGCCCCGCCGACGCTGCTGCCGGTGGGCGTGGAGAGCTGGCCGGTCACGGTGTCCTACGACCTGGACGCCGTCCTGCCCGGCGCCGACGTGCTGATGATGCTGCGGGTGCAGGCCGAGCGGATGAACGCCTCGTTCTTCCCCTCGGCCCGGGAGTACAGCCGCCGGTACGGCCTGGACGCCGACCGGGTGGCCCGGCTGGGGGACGACGCGATCGTCATGCACCCCGGGCCGATGAACCGCGGGATGGAGATCGCCGCCGACGTGGCCGACTCGCCCCGTTCCACGATCGTCGAGCAGGTCGGCAACGGCGTCAGCGTGCGCATGGCCGTCCTGTACCTGCTGCTCGGAGGCAACGCATGAGCCTGCTCATCAAGGGCGCGCGGCCCTACGGCGAGGACGCCGTCGACGTCCTGGTGTCCGACGGGGTCGTCGCCGCGATCGGCGCGGACCTGTCCACCACCGCCGAGACCGTCGACGCCACCGGGCTGGTGCTGCTGCCCGGCCTGGTCGACCTGCACACCCACCTGCGCGAGCCGGGCCGGGAGGACACCGAGACCGTGCTCACCGGCTCCCGGGCCGCGGCGCTGGGCGGGTACACCGCGGTGCACGCCATGGCCAACACCGACCCGGTCGCCGACACCGCCGGCGTGGTCGAGCAGGTCTGGCGGCTCGGCCACGACGCCGGGCTGGTCGACGTCGTCCCGGTCGGTGCGGTCACCGTGGGCCTGGCCGGCGAGCGGCTGGCCGAGCTCGGCGCGATGGCCGACTCCGCCGCGCGGGTGCGCGTGTTCTCCGACGACGGCAAGTGCGTCGCCGACCCCGCGCTGATGCGCCGGGCGCTGGAGTACACCAAGGCGCTGGACGGCGTCGTCGCCCAGCACGCCGAGGAGCCACGGTTGACCGTGGGCGCGCAGATGCACGAGGGCGAGCGGTCGGCCCGGCTGGGCCTGACCGGCTGGCCCGCGGTCGCCGAGGAGGCGATCATCGCCCGCGACGTGCTGCTGGCCGAGCACGTGGGCGCCCGGCTGCACGTCTGCCACGTCTCCACCGCCGGCTCGGTGGAGCTCATCCGGTGGGCCAAGTCCCGCGGTGTGCAGGTGACCGCCGAGGTCACCCCGCACCACCTGCTGCTCACCGACGCGCAGGCCGAGGGCTACGACGCCACCTTCAAGGTCAACCCGCCGCTGCGCACCGGGGAGGACGTCGCCGCGCTCCGCGCGGGGCTGGCCGACGGCACCATCGACGCCGTCGCCACCGACCACGCCCCGCACGCCGCGGAGGACAAGGAGTGCGAGTGGTCCGCGGCCCGGCCCGGGATGCTCGGGCTGGAGCAGGCCCTGTCGGTCGTCGTCGACACCATGGTCGACACCGGGCTGATGACCTGGCGCGAGGTGGCCGACCGCATGTCGGTCCGCCCGGCCGCGATCGGCCGCCTGGCCGGCCACGGCCGCCCGCTGGAGGTCGGTGAGCCGGCGAACCTGGTGCTGGTCGACCCCGGCGCCCGCGCGGTCGTCGACCCGGCGGCGCTGGCCAGCAGGAGCCGCAACAGCCCCTACGCCGGGCGCGAGCTGCCTGCCCGCGTGGTGCACGTGCTGCTGCGCGGGGAACCGACGGTCTCGAACGGGAAGGTGCAGAAGTGACCCAGGCAGTGCTCGTGCTCGAGGACGGCCGCGCGTTCCGCGGCGAGTCCTACGGGGCGACCGGGACGACGGTCGGCGAGGCCGTCTTCTCCACCGGCATGACCGGCTACCAGGAGACGCTCACCGACCCCAGCTACCACCGCCAGGTGGTGGTGATGACCGCGCCGCACATCGGCAACACCGGGGTGAACGAGGACGACGACGAGTCCCGCCGCATCTGGGTGGCCGGCTTCGTCGTGCGCGACCCGGCCCGCCGCCCGGCCAGCTGGCGGGCCACCGGCACCCTGGACGACGAGCTGGTCGAGCACGGCGTGGTGGGCATCAGCGGGGTGGACACCCGCGCGCTGACCCGGCACCTGCGTGACCGCGGCGCGATGCGGGTGGGCATCTCCACAGAGCTGGACGTCGACGAGCTGCTCGCCCGGGTGCAGGCCGCGCCGTCGATGTCCGGCGCCGACCTGGCGCCGGAGGTCACCACGCCGGAGGCCTACACGGTGCCGGCGGTGGGGGAGCGGCGGTACACGATCGCCGCGCTCGACCTGGGCATCAAGGCCGCCACCCCGCGGCACCTGGCCGAACTGGGCGTGGAGACCCGGGTGCTGCCGGCCACCGCCTCCGCGCAGGAGCTGCTCGACGCCGGCCCCGACGGCGTCTTCCTGTCCAACGGCCCCGGCGACCCCGCGGCCTCGGACTACGCTGTCGAGGCGGTCCGGGGCGTGCTCGACGCCCGCCGCCCGCTGTTCGGCATCTGCTTCGGCAACCAGATCCTGGGCCGGGCGCTGGGCCTGGGCACCTACAAGCTGCCCTTCGGCCACCGCGGGCTGAACCAGCCGGTGCTCGACCGGGTCACCGACTCGGTCCGGGTGACCAGCCAGAACCACGGCTTCGCCGTCGACGCCCCGCTCGACCGCGCCACCGACACCCCCTACGGCCGGGTCGAGGTCAGCCACATCGGGCTCAACGACCAGGTCGTCGAGGGCCTGCGCTGCCTCGACGTCCCCGCCTTCAGCGTGCAGTTCCACCCCGAGGCCGCAGCCGGCCCGCACGACGCGGCCCCGCTCTTCCAGCGCTTCGTCGACCTGATGGAGGACAACCGTGCCCAGGCGTGAGGACATCGCGCACGTCATGGTGATCGGCTCCGGGCCGATCGTCATCGGTCAGGCCTGCGAGTTCGACTACTCCGGCACCCAGGCCTGCCGGGTGCTCAAGGCCGAGGGCCTGCGGGTCAGCCTGGTCAACAGCAACCCCGCCACGATCATGACCGACCCCGAGGTCGCCGACGCCACCTACGTCGAGCCGCTGACCCCGGAGTTCGTGGAGAAGGTCATCGCCGCCGAGCGGCCCGACGCCCTGCTGGCCACCCTCGGCGGGCAGACCGCGCTGAACCTGGGCCTGGCGCTGCAGGCCAACGGTGTGCTGGAGAAGTACGGCGTGCAGCTCATCGGCGCCGACGCCGACGCGATCAACCGCGGCGAGGACCGGCAGCTGTTCAAGGACATCGTCCGCTCCGTCGGCGCCGACGCACCCCGGTCGACGGTCTGCGGCACCGTCGAGGAGGCCCTGGCCACCGCGGCCGAGGTCGGCTACCCGGTGGTCATCCGGCCCAGCTTCACCATGGGCGGGCTGGGCTCGGGCTTCGCCACCGACGAGCCGATGCTGCGCCGGATGGCCGCGCACGGCCTGGCCGACTCCCCGGTGCACACCGTGCTGGTCGAGGAGTCGGTGCTGGGCTGGAAGGAGTACGAGCTCGAGCTCATGCGCGACCGCACCGACAACGTGGTCGTCGTCTGCTCGATCGAGAACGTCGACGCGATGGGCGTGCACACCGGTGACTCGGTGACCGTCGCCCCGGCGATGACGCTCACCGACCGCGAGTACCAGAAGATGCGCGACGTCGGCATCGCCGTGCTGCGCGAGGTCGGCGTGGACACCGGCGGCTGCAACATCCAGTTCGCGGTCAACCCGGCCGACGGCCGGCTGGTCGTCATCGAGATGAACCCGCGCGTGAGCCGGTCCTCGGCCCTGGCGTCCAAGGCGACCGGCTTCCCGATCGCCAAGATCGCCGCGAAGCTGGCCATCGGCTACACCCTGGACGAGATCACCAACGACATCACCGGCGTCACCCCGGCCGCGTTCGAGCCGACGCTGGACTACGTCGTGGTGAAGATCCCGCGGTTCGCCTTCGAGAAGTTCCCCGGTGCCGACCCCCGGCTGACCACGACCATGAAGTCGGTCGGCGAGGTCATGAGCATGGGCCGCAACTTCACCGAGGCCCTCGGCAAGGCCATGCGCTCCACCGAGACCGCGCAGGTGGGGTTCTGGACCGGCCCCGCGCTGCCGGAGGAGTCCGCCGAGGAGCTGCTGGAGCGGCTGCGCACCCCGGTGGACGGCCGGCTGTACACCGCCGAGCGCGCACTGGCCGCCGGCGCGACCGTCGAGCAGGTCGCCGAGGCCTCGGGCTTCGACCCCTGGTTCGTCGACCAGGTGCTCCAGGTGCACGAGATCGGCACCGAGGTGCGCGACGCGCCCTCGCTCACGCCCGACCTGCTGCGCCGGGCCAAGCGGCACGGCCTGTCCGACCGGCAGATCGCCGCGCTGCGGCCCGAGCTGGCCGGTGAGGACGGCGTCCGGACGCTGCGCTGGCGGCTGGGCATCCGGCCGGTCTACAAGACGGTGGACACCTGCGCCGCGGAGTTCGCCGCCACCACGCCCTACCACTACTCGACCTACGACGAGGAGACCGAGGTGCGGCCGCGGGAGCGGCCCGCGGTGCTCATCCTCGGCTCGGGGCCCAACCGGATCGGGCAGGGCATCGAGTTCGACTACTCGTGCGTGCACGCCGTGCTGGCCCTGCAGGACGCCGGCTACGAGGCGGTGATGGTCAACTGCAACCCCGAGACCGTCTCCACCGACTACGACACCGCCGACCGGCTGTACTTCGAGCCGCTGACCTTCGAGGACGTGCTCGAGGTCGTCGAGGCCGAGCGGGCCGCCGGACCGGTGGCCGGGGTCATCTGCACCCTGGGCGGGCAGACGCCGCTGGCCCTGGCGCAGCGGCTCAAGGACGCCGGCGTGCCCGTGCTGGGCACCGCCCCGGAGGCCATCGACGCCGCCGAGGACCGCGGGGAGTTCTCCCGGGTGCTGGCCGACACCGGCCTGCCCGCCCCCAAGCACGGCACCGCCGTCCGGTTCACCGAGGCCCGCGACATCGCGGCGGAGATCGGCTACCCGGTGCTGGTGCGGCCCTCCTACGTCCTGGGCGGGCGCGGGATGGAGATCGTCTACGAGGACGCCACGCTGGAGGCCTACCTGGCCAAGGCCACCGACGTCAGCCCCGACCACCCGGTGCTCATCGACCGCTTCCTGGAGGACGCCGTCGAGATCGACGTCGACGCCCTCTACGACGGCACCGAGCTCTACCTGGGCGGGGTCATGGAGCACATCGAGGAGGCCGGCATCCACTCCGGCGACTCGGCGTGCGCGCTGCCGCCGATCACCCTGGGCGGCACCGACCTGGCCGCCATCCGGGTGGCGACCGAGAAGCTGGCCGCCCGGATCGGGGTGCGCGGGCTGATGAACGTGCAGTACGCGCTCAAGGACGACGTCCTCTACGTGCTGGAGGCCAACCCCCGCGCCAGCCGCACCGTGCCCTTCGTGTCCAAGGCGACGGCGGTGCCGCTGGCCAAGGCCGCCGCGCGGATCGCGGTGGGGGAGACCGTCGCGCAGCTGCGCGCGGCCGGGGTGCTGCCGGCCACCGGCGACGGCACCCACGCCCCGGAGGACGCGCCGATCGCGGTCAAGGAGGCGGTGCTGCCGTTCAACCGGTTCCGCTCCGCCGACGGGTCCGGCGTGGACACCGTGCTCTCCCCGGAGATGAAGTCCACCGGTGAGGTGATGGGCCTGGACGCCGGGTTCGGCACCGCGTTCGCCAAGTCCCAGGCCGCCGCCTACGGGTCCCTGCCCACGGAGGGCACGGTGTTCGTCTCGCTGGCCAACCGGGACAAGCGCTCGGCGGTCTTCCCGGTGAAGCGGCTGGCCGACCTGGGGTTCACCGTGCTGGCCACCGCCGGCACCGCCTCGGTGCTGCGCCGCAACGGGGTGGCCGCCACGGTGGTCGGCAAGTTCTCCGACGGCCCGGGCAACGTGGTGGAGAAGATCCTGGCCGGGGAGGTCGACATGGTCGTCAACACCCCGTTCGGCGCACCGGGCAACTCCGGGCCGCGGCTGGACGGCTACGAGATCCGGTCGGCCGCGGTGACCGCGGGCATCCCGTGCATCACCACCGTGCCGGGCCTGGGCGCCGCCGTGCAGGGCGTGGAGGCGCTGCGCCGCGGTGACATCGGGGTGCGCAGCCTGCAGGACCTGCACGCCGCGCTGGCCGCCAGCCGGGCGGCCTCGCGATGAGCGAGGACGGCGGCACCCGGGTGGTGCAGCTGCCCTCGGGGGAGCGGCTGCTGCCGCCGGTGCCCGGCACCACCCGCGAGCCGCTGGGGCAGCCGGCCCCGCCGGCCGCGCACCCGCCGGTGCAGGGCGTGGCCGTGGTGGTCGGCTCCCGGCCGGTCAGCGCCTACACCGAGCTGACCATCGAGGCGCCCGACATCGCCGACACCGCGGCGCCGGGCCAGTTCGTGGCGTTCGCCGTCGGCGGGCCGACCTCGGCGATGCTGCTGCGCCGGTCGATCGCCATCGCCGGGGTGGGGGAGGGCCGCATCTCGGTGGTGGTCAGCGCCCGCGCCGAGGGCTCGAGGTGGCTGGCCTCGCGCCGGCCCGGCGACGAGGTGGACGTGGTCGGCCCGCTGGGCCGGCCCTTCCCGCTGCCGCCGGAGGGCACGCCCGCGCTGCTCGTGGGCGGGGGCTACGGCGCCGCGGCGCTGGTCGGGCTGGGCGGGCTGCTGCGCTCCCGGGGCCACGAGGTGGCCGCGGTGGTCGGCGCCGGCGACGCGGCCCGGCTGTGCTCGGTGGACGACCTGGCCGCGGTGGCGGCGCCGTTCGTAGTCACCACCGACGACGGCAGCGCCGGCCGGCCCGGACGGGTCACCGGGCCGGTGGCCGAGCTGGTCGCCGGCGCCGGCGTGGTCTACGCCTGCGGCCCGATGCCCATGCTGTCGGCGGTCGCCCGGCTGGCCACCGACCGCGGTGTGCCGTCCTGGGTCGCGGTCGAGGAGTCGATGGCCTGCGGCGTCGGGGTCTGCATGACCTGTGTGCTGCCGGTGGTCGGCGCCGACGGGCGCAGCCGCTTCGCCCGCTCCTGCGTCGAGGGCCCGGTGTTCGCCGGCGACCGGGTGCGCTTCGCCGACGTCGGCACGCTGCCCCCGGACCTGGTCGGTGCCGACGCCATGCAGCTCGCCCACACCCCGGCCGAGAAGGGGGAGACCCCGTGACGACCCTGCCCGAGGTCGACGTCCCCAGCGTCGACATGCAGGCCTCCATCGGCGGGGTGCCCGTGGTCAGCCCGGTGCTCACCGCGTCGGGCTGCTCGTCCTTCGGCCGCGAGCTCGACCCGTTCTTCGACCTGACCTCGATCGGGGCCGTGGTCACCAAGTCGGTGCAGCTGCGGCCGCGGTCGGGCCGGGCCACCCCGCGGATGGCCGAGACGCCCAGCGGCATGATCAACTCGATCGGCCTGCAGGGCCCGGGCATCGACGGCCTGCTGACGGACGAGCTGCCCTGGCTGGCCGAGCGCGGGGTGCGGTCCTTCGTGTCCATCGCCGGCGCGCGCACCGAGGACTTCGCCGAGCTCGCCTCCCGCCTGCGCGGGGCGCCCGGCGTGCTGGGCATCGAGGTCAACATCTCCTGCCCGAACGTGGAGAGCCGCGGCGAGGTGTTCGCCTGCAACCCCGACGCCTCCGCCGCGGTGGTCGCCGCCGTCCGGGAGGCCGCCGACCCGGCGCACCCGGTCTACGCCAAGCTCACCCCCGACGTCACCGACATCGTGTCCGTCGCCCGGGCCTGCGCCGACGCCGGCGCCAACGGCCTATCGATGATCAACACCCTGCTCGGCCTGGTCATCGACCCCGACACCATGCGCCCGGTGCTGGGCGGGGTCACCGGTGGGCTGTCCGGACCGGCCATCCGCCCGGTCGCCCTGCGCTGCGTCTGGCAGGTGCACGCCGCGCTGCCCAACGTGCCGATCCTCGGCATGGGCGGCATCCGCACGGGCCTGGACGCCCTGCAGTTCGTCCTCGCCGGCGCGGGGGCGGTGTCGGTGGGCACCGCGGTGTTCAACGACCCCTCGGCACCGGCCCGCATCCACGAGGAGCTCGCCGAGGCGCTGGGGGAGCGGGGCTTCGGCCGGCTCGCCGACGCCGTCGGCTACGCCCACCGCGCCCCCGACGAGGGCCCGCCCGGGCGGCACGCGTGAGCGCCGCCGGGCCGCCCACCCCCTTCGGGACCCGGCTGGCCGCCGCCGTCGCCGACCGCGGCCCGCTGTGCGTGGGCATCGACCCGCACCGCGAGCTGCTGGCCTCCTGGGGCCTGACCGACGACGTCGGGGGGCTGCGCCGGTTCACCGACGCCGTCGTCGGCGCGCTGGCCGGCACCGTCGCCGTGCTCAAGCCGCAGTCGGCCTTCTACGAGCGGCACGGGTCACGCGGGCTGCAGGTCCTGGAGGACGCGGTCGCGGCCGCCCGCGCCGAGGGCGCGCTCGTGCTGCTGGACGCCAAGCGCGGCGACATCGGCTCCACCATGGCCGGCTACGCCGACGTCCTGGCCGCCGGGCACCCGGGCCAGGTCGACGCGGTGACCGTCAGCCCCTACCTCGGGCCGGGGTCGCTGGAGCCCGCGGTACGCACCGCCCGGGCGCACGGCGGCGGGCTGTTCGTGCTGGCCCGCACCTCCAACCCCGACGCCGGCACCTTCCAGCACGCCCGGCTGGCCGACGGCCGCACCGTGGCCCAGGCCGTCGTCGACACCGTGGGCGGCTGGAACGCCGAGGACGGCGTCCCGGGGACGGGCACCGGGTCCTTCGGCGTCGTCGTCGGCGTCACGCTGGCCGAGCTCGACGTCGACCTGGCGGCGCTCCGCGGGCCGGTGCTGGCCCCCGGCCTGGGTGCCCAGGGCGGCACCCCGGCGGACCTGCGGCGGCTGTTCGGCACCGGCGCGGCCGTCGTCCCCACGGTGTCCCGCGACGTGCTGGCCGCCGGGCCCGACCCGGCCGCGCTGCGCGCGGCGGCGCAGCGCTGGGCCGCGGAACTGGCGGGCTGACCAGCCGGACCACCGGCCGGGGGAGAGGTCGGACGGTTGTACTGTGACGCCTGGTCGTGAGCCGGGCACACGATCCGGCCGATCCGGTGCCGGGGGGTGCTGCCACCCCTCCGCGGGGTGACTAGGTTGCTCCCCAGGCTCCAGCCCGTGGGCCGCTGCCCACCCCCACCTCCCCGCAGTCCGAACCGATCCGGCGGCGTTCCGACCGCCACGACGATGATTGGGTAGTCCCCGTGCCTCTCCCCCAGCTGACCCCCGAACAGCGCGCTGCCGCCCTCGAGAAGGCCGCCGCGGCCCGCAAGGTCCGCGCCGAGCTCCGCGAGCGGCTCAAGAGCAAGGGCACCTCGGTCGGCGACGTCCTCAAGCAGGGCGAGACCGACGAGGTCATCGGCAAGATGCGCGTCTCCGCCGTGCTGGAGTCCCTGCCGGGTGTCGGCAAGGCCCGCGCCGCCAAGATCATGGAGCGCCTGGAGATCTCCCCGACCCGCCGCGTGCGCGGGCTGGGCGCCAACCAGCGCAAGGCGCTGGAGGCCGAGTTCGCCGGCGAGCAGTCCGCCTGAGCCCCGCCCCGCCCCCGCCCGAGGTCCGTCCGCCGTGGTCGCGACGCGTGCCCGCCTGACGGTGCTGTCGGGTCCCTCGGGCGTGGGGAAGGGCACCGTCGTCGCCGAGGTCCGCCGCCGGCACCCCGACGTCTGGGTGTCGGTCTCGGTGACCACCCGCCGTCCGCGCCCCGGCGAGGTCGACGGCGAGCACTACCACTTCCTCGACGACGAGGCCTTCGACCACCTCGTCGCCACCGACGGCCTGCTGGAGTGGGCGGAGTACGCGGGCAACCGCTACGGCACCCCCCGCGCCCCGGTCGACGAGCAGCTCGCCCTCGGTCTGCCGGCCCTGCTGGAGATCGAGATGCAGGGCGCCCGGCAGGTCCGCGCCACCGCACCCGACGCCCGGCTGGTCTTCCTGGCCCCGCCGTCGTTCGAGGAGCTGGCCTCGCGGCTGACCGGCCGCGGCTCGGAGCCGGCCGAGGTCATCGAGCGCCGGCTGGCCATCGCCCGGGCCGAGATGGCCGCCGTCGGGGACTACGACGTGGTGGTCGTGAACGACGACCTCGCCCGCGCCGCGGACGAGTTGGTACTCTTGCTGACTGCGCCACCCGCAGGCTGACGTCGCGCCTGCAGCGCCTGCCGTCCTACCGAGGAGCTCACCCGCCCGTGTCCGGAGTCGCACCTGCCCCCGAGGGCATCACCAACCCCCCGATCGACGAGCTGCTCGAGCGCACCAGCAGCAAGTACGGGCTGGTCATCTACGCCGCCAAGCGGGCCCGCCAGATCAACGCCTACTACAGCCAGCTCTCCGAGGGCCTGCTGGAGTACGTCGGCCCGCTGGTCGACACCGCCCCCCAGGAGAAGCCCCTCTCGATCGCGCTCCGCGAGATCAACGAGGGCCTGCTGACCCACACGGCCGGCGAGAACTAGACCCCCAACGGATGAAGCCCCCGGCCCCGCGGCCGGGGGCTTCGTCGTGCCCGGGGCAGGATGGGCGCATGAGCCGGATCGTGCTGGGCGTCGGCGGCGGGGTGGCCGCCTACAAGTCCGCGCTGCTGCTGCGCGCGCTCACCGAGCGCGGCCACGACGTGCGGGTGGTCCCGACCGCCTCCGCGCTGCGGTTCGTCGGGGCCGCCACGTTCGAGGCGCTGTCGGGCAACCCGGTGAGCACCGAGGTGTGGGACGACGTCCCCGAGGTCGCCCACGTCCGCATCGGCCAGACCGCCGACCTGGTGGT
>Ga0325400_1000915_pt1 | contig 23283 bp, 22 predicted proteins | sample PopdelMetagenome_2_FD_205662 | JGI IMG/M metagenome (GOLD analysis project Ga0325400, IMG submission 205662) | Populus deltoides microbial communities from Bellville, Georgia, United States - Xylem-PdKOR-R1 | ecosystem: Host-associated > Plants > Phyllosphere > Stem > Wood/Secondary xylem...
AAGCTGATGCCGTCGCCGGTGCCCATGTCGTAGGTCGTCTCCCCGGACCAGGCAATGTAGGTGTCGTCGAGGGTGGCCTCGATCTCGGCCCGGGTGGTGGCGGCGCTCTGCTCGTCGGCCATGCCGGACCAGTTCGCGACGAGGTCCAGGAGGAGCTGCTGCTGCTCGTCGGTGAGGTCGGAGCCCTTGAGGCCGGACCCGGTGGTGAAGTCGCAGGTGTCTCCGGGGGCGCACATGGTGACCTCGCCCGAGGTCAGGTCCTCCTGCTGGTCGGTGGTGAGGCTGTCGTAGAAGGCGAACGCGTCGGTGTAGATGCCGTCGAAGGGCTGCACCTCCTCGCCGTCCGCGTCGGTGTAGACGGCCGGCTGGACGCCGAGGTGGGTGGGGGCGAAGGTCAGGGTGCCGTCGGTGCCGGACATGGTGGCGTTGATGCCGAGGTGGTGCCCGCCGAACTGGACCTCCCAGGCGTCGGTGTCGGAGGGGTCACCGAAGAAGGCGATGTAGTACTGGCCCAGGGAGTCCTCGGTCGAGCTGCTGTTGTCGGCCAGGTACTGGTCGCCGCCGATGATGGCCGCCACGGTGGCGTAGCCCTCGTCGCTGAGCAGGCCCTCGAGGACCTCGAGGGCTGCGGTCTGCTGCTGGGTGGTCAGGTCGGCGAGGTTGAGTCCGGCGCGCTCGACGAAGGTGACGGGGAAGTTCGACCAGGACGTCGTCTTGGTCTCGTCGTCGTAGGCGTAGGTCACCTGCGCGCGCTGCTCCTCCGACAGCGTCGCCAGGAACGCCTCCGCCGCCGTCGCGGTGTCGGCGATGGTCTGGGCGGTGGTGGTGGCGTCGGCGGTCGCGGACGTCGCGGCCTCGTCGGCCGCAGCGGCCACGGTCGTGGCGGAGCTCGCCGACGAGGTCGCGGCGCCCGAGGTGGAGGAGGTGTCGGTGCTGCCGTCGTCGGCGCCGCAGCCGCTCAGGGCGAGCGCGGCGACGAGGGCCCACGAGGCGAGACCTGCGAGGCGGCGGGTGGGGGTCTTGGCCAGGAGTCCTGATGTGGTCATGGGAGGACGGTCGCCGCCGCTGCTGTGCATCTCCTGTGCCACCGCTGTGACCGTCGGAGGAGTGGTCCGGCGTCGCCGGGCGTCAGGGCTGGTCGGGCACGGCGGACGTGGGTCGTGGGGGCCGTGAGAGGTACACCGCCACGACCCCGATGGTGACCCCGACGACGGTCTCGAGCAGCCGGTCGGAGAGCAGGGTGCCCAGCGGCTGCGGGCGGGCGAGGTCGCCCATCAGCAGCGCCAACGGGGTCACGAACAGCATCGCGACGCCGTAGTGGCGCGCGACCGTCAGCTCGACCATCGCTTGCAGGGCAGCCGCTGTGCCGATCGCGACGGGGAGCGGCAGGTCGGCCGCGAGCAGGACCGCCGCCAGGCCGAGCCCGAGGAAGGTGCCGACCGCGCGGTGGGCGCCGTGTCTCAGCTGGTCGTCGAGAGTGGCCTTGGCCATCGGCACGACGGCCGAGACCATGGCCCAGTACGGGTGGCCCAGGCCCAGAGCCGTCACCGTCACCCCGGCCACCAGCACTGCGAGCGTGCAGCGGACGACCTGGATGCGCTGCCGGGCACCTCGGGGTGCCGCAGGTGGGGGTCCCGCAGGTGGGGATCCCGGGGTCGCGCCCGACTCGGGTGCGCGCGGCCGGAGGCGGTCGTCTGCGATGCCCACGGCGACAGCGAGCGCGGCGGTGGCCGCGGTGACCAGGCCCGCGGCCAGCGCCGAGCCCAGCGTGACGGGGATCGACCCGCACGCCGCCACCGCGAAGACGAGGAAGAGCGGCCCTGGCGGGCGCCACCGGAACCGGTCCGAGAGTCGGGCCGCCAGCCCGGCCCAGGCCGCCGCGACCGGAATGATCCACCACTGCTGCTCACCGCTGGTCGCCACGAGGGCCCCGGACAGCACCGCGGCGGCCAGCAGTGCACCCATCGCGGCCTGGCGGCGCACCCGGACGGCCGACGGGTCAGTGGTGGCATAGACCGAGGCGAACACCCCGAAAGTCGCGTACAGCGACAGGTCGAGGTGCCCGGTGCCGGCCAACGTGCCCAGGCCCACCAGGACACACGTCGCCGCCCGGGCGGCGGTTCGTGGCGCACCCGGGACCGGACGCAGGTCGGACAGGACGCCCACGGATGATCGGTGACCGCTCCCGATGGTCCTGGGCATCAGGACGCCCCGGCGCGCAGGTCGTCGACGATGGCCGATCGCAACGACGACAGCGCCTCCGCCCGTGCGCCGACCATCTCCGGTTCGGAGTCCAGTGCCGCCGCGGCGACCGCGACACCACGGGGCGCGGCCTCGAACGCGGCGGCCAGGTCGGCCGCGATGCTGGGGTGGCGACCCCAGTCACCGCCGACGAGGACGACCTCGGGATCGGCCAGTGCCACCGCTGCGAGAAGGACACCGTGCAGTGCGGCCGAGACCACCGACCGAGTCGGGCCCTCGGGGCCTTCGGTGTTGAGACGAGCCAACAGGAGTCGGGAGTCGATCGCGGTCGACCCGGGGTGCCTGAGTCCGAGGTCGGCGAAGACCTGTGTCAGGTGGACGGACCTGCCGTCGGGTCCACTGGTCAGCAGGTGGGCGATCTCTCCGGCCATCCCCGCGTGGCCGCGGCGCACCTCCCCGTCCGAGACCACCGCACTACCGAGACCCGCGCCCAGGTGGACGTAGACGAAGTCGTCGGTGCCGGTCGCTGCGCCGATGGCGCGTTCGGCGCGAGCCGCCCAGTTGACGTCGTTGTCGACCTGGACCCGGCCAGCGACCAGGGGGGCCAGCACCGCGACGGCGTCCACGTCACCCATCAGGAAGGGGGCGTCGGGCAGGTGCACCAGGCGCCCGGTCGCGCGGTCCACCGGATCGGCCGCGCTGACCACCGCCACCCTGATCAGGCCACCCGCGCTGCCGCCCACGGTGCGGGCCACCGAGTCCAGGACGCGACGCGCTTCGTCGCCGTCCGAGGTCGCGGCCAGCGGCTCCTGCACCCGGGCACGAACACCACCGAAGGCGTCGACGAGCTCGCCGACCACCCCCTGCGGCCCGACCCCCAGCACGATCGCGACACCGACGTCGGCTGCCAGCGAGTGGTAGGACCCGGTCCTTCCCCGTCCGGTGGTGCGCTCGCCGGTGTCGGCGACAGCGCCGGCTTCGACCAGGCGTCGCACGCTCTCCGAGACCGTCGGCTTCGACAACCCGGTCAGGACCGCCAGGTCGGCACGAGTGGCCCGACCGTGCTCCATCACAGCACGCACGACCCGCTCGTCCGACATCGACCGCAAGAGGTCCAGTGACGGCTTGGGGTCAGGCATGGGACCACATTAGTCAGGACTCTTGCCCAACTGCGGTCCGAGGCCCTACCGTCCGTCTAGTTAGCAGTCCTGACCAATGGAGCCGACATGACGATGACACCCGAGCGCCCCGCCGCCGACGCACTCCCGCGGTGGGAGAGCACCCCCGATGACCTCGCCGCCGCGATCCGAGAAATCAAACCCGCCATCCGCGCCCGGATCGCCGCCTCCGGACGCAGCGTCGAGGACGTCTTCGCCGTGGTTGCTGCGAAGATCGCCGACCGCGTCGCCGAGATCGAGGCCGACAAGGCAGCCGGGGAGAGCGTCTGGCCGGTCATCGAGTACTCCGACATCGCCGACGGGACCGTCACCCCCGACCAGGTCGACAAGCTCCGCCGCCGCGGGTGCCTGGTCGTCCGGGGGCACTTCGACCACGACCAGGCGCTCGCGTGGGATGCCGAGATCGTCGACTACGTCGAGAAGAACGACTTCTTCGCCACCTACGCCGGACCCGCCGACGACTTCTTCGGCAGCGTCGGGTCGAAGCCCGAGATCTACCCCGTCTACTGGTCACCGGCCCAGATGCAGGCCCGCCAGAGCGAGGAGATGGCCACCGTCCAGGCCTTCCTCAACAGCCAGTGGAGGCACGAGTCCGAGGGCGAGACGTGGTTCGACCCCGCGCGGGACTCCCTCTACCCCGACCGCATCCGCCGACGCCCTCCCGGGGCCGACTCCGGCGGCCTCGGCGCGCACTGCGACCCCGGCACCCTCGACCTGTGGATGACCCAGGCCTACCAGCAGGCGTTCCGCCACCTGTTCGACGGCTCCGTCGAGCAGTACGACCCGTGGGACGCCGCCTACCGCACCACCGGGCCGCAGTACCCCGGCAGCACGATGTGCTCAGCCTTCCGCACCTTCCAGGGATGGACCGCACTTTCGGACATGGACCACGACCAGGGCGTGCTGCACACCGTCCCGATTCCCGAGGCCATGGCCTACCTCATGCTGCGCCCCCTCCTCGACGACGTGCCCGAGGACGACATGTGCGGCGTGACCACCAACCAGGTCTTCCCCGCCAACCAGAAGTGGCACCCGCTCCTGATGGAGGCCATGAGCGGCATCCCCGACGTCCGCGCCGGCGACTCGGTGTGGTGGCACTGCGACATGGTCCACAGCGTGGCCCCGATCGAGGACCAGCAGGGCTGGGGCAACGTCATGTACATCCCCGCCGCCCCGTGGTGCCCGCGCAACGAGCAGTACGCCGCCGAGGTGCGGGGCGCCTTCCTCACCGGGTCCAGCCCCAGCGACTTCCCGGAGGAGCACTACGAGCGCACCTGGGAGGGCCGGTTCACCCCCCACGAGCTCAACGAGACCGGTCGCCGCGGTCTCGGACTCAGCTGACGGGTCGTCCGACGCGACTGCCGTCGTCTCAGGTCGGCGATGACGCACCCGCCCGGCGCTCTGCTCAACCGACAGGAGTGGTCGCGGGGCCGGCTCGCGCCTCGGCCCACAGATCGGCCTCCTGCCCCAGCCACCGCGGGCCGGCCACCTCCACCGTCACCCGTACGTCGGCGCCCTCCACGGCGCACTCGAGGAGGGTCGCGGCATTCGCGCCGGCTACCTCGGCCGCCGCGAGACAGCCGTCCTCACCGTCGGCGGCGGCGCGGGCGCCGGCCAGCGCGGCGAGGTCGGCCGCCGACTGCGCCGCCCGGTGCGCCACCACCAGGGCCGCCACCACGCCGAGGGCGGCGCCCAGCAGGACCAGCAGGCCCACGCAGGCGACCAGGAACGGCGTGACCGCGCCGCGGTCCCCGCGGTCGGTGCGGTCCGGGCGGGACTGCGCCGCGGGGCCCACCTCAGGTCTCCTCGGCCCGGGCGACGGCACGAGCGCTCACCTCCACTCCCGGGAGGAAGTCGAACAGGCCGCCGGGCCCGCGGACGCGCGCCGTGGCCGTGGCGGTGACCTCGTCTCCGCTTACCGCGACCGTGACGTCTCCGCCGGCGGGGACGACCTGGCGTCCGGCCCCGACCGCGGCCGAGGTCTCGTCCCCTCTCGCCGCGGCGCGAGCGGTCTCGCGGGCGGCGTCGACGACCCGGACCTGGGCCACGCCGACCGAGAGCAGCCAGACCAGCCCGATGGTGACCGCGACGAGCAGCGGCAGGCCCATCACCAGCTCGGCGGTGACCGCCCCGCGCTCGTCGTGCCGACCCGGGTGAGGGCGCCGACGACCGGGTCGGTCCGGTCGGCGACGCCGCCCGCGGAGCCTCACCCGATGCCCAGGAGGCCGAGCACGTGGTCGAACAGCGTCTTGAGCAGCCGGTCTCCGAACCCGCCGGTGAGCAGGGTGTAGAGCAGGCCCGCAAGACCGGCGCCGGCGGCCGTGCCGACGGCGTACTCCGCGGTGGTGATGCCGCGCTCGTCGGGCGCGTGGCGGCGTCCTCGCAGCGTGCCCACGTCGGTGCGGGCGGGGCGGGTGGGGCGGGTGGGGAGGTGGGTCACGGTGTCTCTCCTGGTGTCGTGGAGCGGGTCGTGGGCCGCGGGTGCGGCTCCACGCGAGGAGCCTCCGGCGGCGGGGTCACCCCCGGCCAGCAGCGGATGGGGCGCTGTGGAGACGGCTCTCGCGACCACGTCCTGTGGACGCCACCTGGCCTGCCGAAGCGCGGGCTCACAGGCCCAGCGACGCAGCGAGGCCCGCCACGAGGGGGACGATCCCGACCAGCAGGAAGGCCGGGAGCAGGCACAGACCCAGGGGCAGGGCGGCCTTGACCCCGACGGTGCGGGCGCGGTCCTCGACCTCGGCCCTGGCGGCCGCGGCCAGCTCGGCGGCGAGCGCGTCGACCGCACCGACGACGGGGGTGCCGGCGTCGTGGGCGCGGGCCAGGGCGCGGCCCAGCGGGGCCAGCTCGGGGTCGCCCGCCACCGCTGACCACACCTCGCCGGCGGGTGTGCCCAGGCGCAGGCGGGCCACGGCTCCGGTCAGCCGGTCCGCCGCCGGTCCGGGCAGCGCGTCGCAGACCAGCTCGACCGCGTCCGGGACCGAGCTGCCGTGGTGGAGGCCGGCGGCGAGCAGCCCGACGACGTGGGGGAGGTCGCGGCGGACCGCCTCGCGGCGGCGCCGGACCTGGGGGGTCTCGGCCCGCCCGATGACGGTCCAGACGGCGACAGCGGCGACGAGGCCGGCGACCAGCCCGGCCTGACCGCCGACGAGGATCGTCGCGCCGGCACCGGAGAGAAGCGTCCACCAGCGGCGGTGCCGGTGCAGCCACCCCTCGACCGCGGGGCCTGCCGGGCCCGGGTCCGGCTGACCGGTCACGAGGCGCGGGGCCCGGACCGGGAGGGCGAGCGCCACGGCCAGACCGGCGAGGAGCGCACCCAGCAGGGCGAGCCCGGGGATCCCGGTCACCGGTCGGCCTCCACGTCCCGGGCAATGGCCTCGATCCAGGACAGGCCGACCAGACCGAAGCCGAGGCCACCGGCCAGGCAGGCCAGCCCTGGCGTCGTCCCGAGCAGGAACCCCCACGGGTCCCCGCCCGCGCCGGTGCCCATCAGCAGCGCCAGGACGGGCAGGGCCGCGACCAGCCGTGCCGTCGCCCGGGCGGAGGCCAGCTCACCCTGCACGACCCGTCGGGTGGACCGGGCCGCGCGCATGCCCTCGGCGACCCGGCCCAGGGCACCGGCGAGCCCGTCTCCGGTGCGGTGGGCGACCTGCCAGGCCGCCGCCACGAGCCGCAGGTCGGCCGCACCCGGTCGCGTCGAGACAGCCCGGAGCGCGGCGGGCACGTCGGACCCGACCCGGAACGCCTCGGCCGCCGGCGCCAGGACGCCCCACTCGGCGGCGGCACGGGTCAGGGCCAGCCCGGGCGAGGAGCCGGCGGCCAGGTCCGCCGCGAGCTGGGCGGAGGTCTCCCCCACCCGGGCGGCCGTCTGCTCGGCCCGCACCCGCGACCGGCGCGCCCGGGACAGCCTCCCGGCGCCGAGCACCGTCGCTGCGACGACGGCCGCCAGGACCAGCGACCGCCCCGACCCCCCGGCCAGCACGGCGACGGTGACAGCGCCGGTCACCAGGGCCGGCACCCGCACCCGAGCCGGGGCGCGTCCCGCCCCCGCGTCGGACGTCGGGGCCGACGGGGCCGACGGGGCCGACGGGAGGCCACCCAGCCCACTCGGAGCGGCGCAGGCGAGCCACGCGGCGAGCGCGGTCAGCCCGGTCGTGACGGTCAGCAGCGGGAGCGCCGGGTCCATCCCGGTCACCCGGGGCCGTCGTCGAGCCGGTCGAGCAGCCGGTCGAGCAGGGGCCCCTCGCGGACCCGGCCGTCCGCAGTAACCTCGAGCGCGACGCCCATCGTGACCAGGCCGTCGCGTCGGTCCCGCTCGGGCACCGCGACCTGGGCCACCCGACGTACGCCGTCGCGACCGCGAGCGAGGTGGACCACGACGTCGACCGCCGAGGCGAGCTGGCTGTGCGCCGCCTCGCGCCCCAGCCCCGCGGCCAGGGCGAGCGACTCGACGCGGGCGGGCACGTCGAGGGCGGAGTTGGCGTGGAGGGTGCCGCAGCCCCCATCGTGCCCGGTGTTCATGGCGGCGAGGAGATCGACCACCTCTCCTCCGCGTACCTCGCCGAGCACCAGTCGGTCGGGCCGCATCCGCAGCGCCTGGCGCACGAGGACGCGGAGATCGATCGCCCCCGCGCCCTCCAGGTTGGCCGGTCGCGCCTCGAGCCCGACGACGTGCGGGTGGTCGGGCCGCAGCTCCGTGGAGTCCTCGACCAGGACGAGCCGCTCGGTGGCCGGGACCAGGCCGAGGAGAGCGGCGAGCAGGGTCGTCTTGCCTGTCCCGGTGCCGCCGGAGACCAGGAAGGCGGCGCGAGCAGCAACGACGCGACGCAGGACCTCGACGGTCTCGGGGACGCAGGCACCGGCGGCGACCAGCTCGTCGAGGCTGAACCCGGTGCGGCGCGGGACCCGTAGCGAGATCAGGGTCCCGGGTCGGGCCACCGGGCTCAGGACGGCGTGGAAGCGGGTGCCGTCGGCCAGGCGCAGGTCGACGTAGGGGCTGGCGTCGTCGAGCCGGCGACCGCCGTGGGCTGCGAGCCTCTGGGCCAGGCGGCGCACCGCCTCGTCGTCGGGGAAGGTGACGCCGGTGGGCTCCAGACCCGCGCCGCGGTCGAGGTGGACCGCCCCGGGACCGTTGACCAGGACATCGGTGACCCCGGGTGTCCGTAGGAGCGGCTCGAGCGGGCCGGCCCCGACCACGTCGCGGCGCAGCGACTCGTAGACCGCGAGGACGGTGGCGTCCCCGACCGGGGTGCCGGTGCCGCGCAGCGCCTCGGCGACCCGGTGCGGCGAGACCTCCCCGGGACTGCGGGCCAGCCGGTCGCGGACCTGCTCGACCAGGGCGGCCGGAGCACTCACGCCGCAGCACCGCCCGCAGCACCGCCCGCAGCACCGCCGGCGCCCGCGTGCGGCGCCCGGTGCAGACCGGCGAGGAGCTCGAGGCAGGTGCGGGCCAGCGGGCCCCGGCGGGAGCGGACCGGACCGAGACCCAGGTCGACCGACTCGGCGACGCCCCGCTGCTCCGCCATCACCGCCACGACCGGGGCCCCGACGGCGCGCTGCACCTCCCGCGGGTCGGCGCCCGGGCCACGGACGACCAGGCCGGGGGTCACCCGGTCGGCGTACCGGGCGCGGAGCCGGGCCGCGGAGCTGACCCCGGCCAGGGTCGGGACCACGACCAGCAGGACCTCGTCGCACCGGGTCATCAGCTCCCCGGTGAGTGCGCCGGCCCCCCGCGCCAGGTCGACGACGACGGTGTCGTGGCCCCGCCGGGCCGCCGACAGCGCCTCCCGGACGGCGAATGCCTGCAGGGTGGCCACCGACCCCGCCTGCCAGGTCAGCGCCCCCACGCTGCCCCCGCGACGGTCGCCGCGCCGGGGCACGGCGTCACGCAGGGCCCGCGAGCTCAACCGGCCGGTCGTGCGGCACAGGGCCTCCCAGCGGATGCCGTCGTGGTCCTCCAGGCCCAGCACCCGGTCCGCGCCCGGGCCGCCGGGGTCGCAGTCCAGGACGACGGCCGTGCCGTCCCACGCGGCGACCTGGCCCAGGCCGCAGGCCAGGGTGGTCGCCCCGGCGCCTCCCGAGCCCCCGACCACCCCGACGACCCGCCCGGCCACCCGCTGGGCCTCGCCCACGTCGGTCAGCAGCTCGACCAGCCACCCCTCCGAGGTCGGCAGGTCGACGACCTGCTGGGCGCCGAGGTCGACCGCGGTGCGGAAGGCCTGGTCGGGCACCGGGCCCCACCCGACGAGGTGCACCGCGCCCCGGCGGCCGGGCGCGAGAGCGGCCAGCGCCGCCGCGGCGTCGAGACCGACCAGCACCAGCGGCGCCACGGGCCAGCCGACGAGCGCGGCCTCGGGCCGCTCGACGACCCGGGGCACGACCCCGGCCGCCGCCGCGAGACGGAGCACCTCCTCGCGCAGGCCGGGGTCGGCGGTCACCAGCAGCGGCGCGGGTGGGGTGCCCGCCGGCCCCGGCGCGGTCGGGTCGAGGCGGGTGTCGTCGTCGTTCAGCGGGGTCGTGCCGCGGGATCGGGTCATGCCCCCGACGCTGCCCGTCCCGACCCCCGACGGCGCGGGGACGGCGTACCGGCTGTGGACACCACCCCCCGAGGGCGAGGCTGTGGACGACAGGTGGCCCACCGGTGGCCCACCGGTGGCCCACCGGTGGTCCACCGGTGGTCCCGGACGGACGCGGGCAGGCCGCGCCGGGTGCTCGGGACAGCGTCCGAGCCCGTGGGCGGCCACCTACAGTGGCCACCATGGCCCGCACCGCGGCGTTCTTCGACCTCGACAAGACGGTCATCGCCCGGTCCAGCGCCCTGGCCTTCTCCAAGCCCTTCCAGACCGGCGGACTCATCTCGCGGCGCTCCATCCTGCGCTCGGCCTACGCCCAGTTCGTCTACCACGCGGGCGGCGCCGACCACGACCAGCTGGAGAAGATGCGCGAGTTCATGTCGCGCCTGGTCGTCGGGTGGGACGTGGCCACGGTCCGCGAGATCGTCGCCGAGACCCTGCACACCGTGGTCGACCCGATCGTCTACGACGAGGCCGTCGGCCTGATCACCGAGCACCAGCTCGCCGGGCGCGACGTGGTCATCGTCTCGGCCTCGGGCAGCGAGGTGGTCGAGCCGATCGGGGAGATGCTGGGCGCCGACGACGTGGTCGCCTCCCAGCTCGAGGTCGTCGACGGCCGCTACACCGGTGAGATCTCCTACTACGCCTACGCCGAGGCCAAGGCGCAGGTCGTACGACGTCTGGCCGAGGAGCGCGGCTACGACCTGGCCGCCTGCTTCGCCTACAGCGACTCCGCGACCGACGTGCCGCTGCTCGAGGCCGTCGGCCACCCGCACGCGGTCAACCCGGACAAGGAGCTGCGCAGGATCGCCGCCGCCCGGGCCTGGCCCGTGCTGGAGTTCGAGGTGCCGGTCGCGCTGCGCAGCCGGCTGCCTCCCGCCGCCCCCACGTTGGCCGCCCTCGCGGTGGGCGGGGCCGTCGCGGTCGGCGGCGTGCTGTGGACCAGCGCCCGGCGCCGGCGGGCGTGACAGCCCGCCCCCGGGCTGGCTGATCTGGATCGACTCTGATCTCGTGATCACCGCGCGTCGCCTCTTGTGGCGCGCGTCACATCGGCGTACACCAGACTTTACAACTCCAGACCACACGTGAGCGCGGTACCCACGCGGCGATCCACCCATCGATGGGGAGCCTGCACCCGGAGGGTCCGGCCCAGCCGGGGCAGCATGTCGAGTGCACGCCTGGTAACCGGCGACTCACGTGTCCGCGGTGGCGCCCGGGTCGATCGAGGACCCGGGCGCCACCTGCATGTCCGGACCCCGATGAGGGCACCGGGCGAGCCTGCGGCCAGGTCGTGGCGGTGGTGCACCAAGATGAGCGGCGCCCCGACCTCCGAGGAGAGCCCTGCGTTGACCGACAAGCCCGCCGACCTGCCACCGGACCCGCACATCGACCGCACCCGACTGCCGCTGGACGTCGACGCCTCGCAGCGCCCGGTCCGTCCGGTGCTGCCCGAGCCGGGCTCGCCCAACGTGGTGCTCGTCCTGATCGACGACATGGGCTTCGGCGCCTCCTCGCCGTACGGCGGTCCGTGCGAGATGCCGACGGCCCAGCGCCTGGCCGACGAGGGGCTGCGCTACAGCCGCTTCCACGTGACCCCGCTGTGCTCGCCGACCCGGCAGGCCCTGATGACCGGGCGCAACCACCACTCGGTCGGCATGGGCGCGACCAGCGAGATGGCCACGCCCGAGCCGGGCTACCACGGCTACCGGCCGGCGAGCGCCGCCACGATCGCGGAGATCCTGCGCGGCAACGGCTACTGCACGGCGGCGATCGGCAAGTGGCACCAGACCCCGCCGGTGGAGGTCACCCCGTCCGGTCCCTTCCAGCGCTGGCCGGTCGGGGAGGGCTTCGACTTCTTCTACGGCTTCATGGGCGCGGAGATGAACCACTGGTACCCCCAGCTCTACCGCGGCCGCTACCCCGTCGAGCCCGACCGGCTCCCCGAGGACGGCTACCACCTCTCCGAGGACCTCGTCGACCACGCGATCTCGTGGGTGGAGAACCAGCAGGCGATCACCCCGGACCGGCCCTTCTTCACCTACCTCGCGCTGGGGGCGACCCACGCGCCGTTCCACGTCGCCCCGGAGTGGCAGGCCAAGTACGCCGGCCGGTTCGACGAGGGCTGGGACGTCCAGCGCGAGCGGACCCTGGCCAGGCAGAAGACCCTGGGCATCGTCCCGGAGTCCACCGAGCTCGCGTCCTGGGCCGACGGCGTCCCGCGGTGGGACGAGCTCGACGAGACCGAGCGGCGCGTCGCGGCGCGCTTCATGGAGACCTACGCCGGGTTCGCCGAGCACGCCGACACCCAGGTCGGGCGGTTCGTGGACGCCCTCGACGACATGGGCGTCCTCGACAACACGCTGTTCCTCTACCTCCTGGGCGACAACGGCGCCTCGGGCGAGGGCGGACCGCGCGGCACCTTCCGCGAGCACCTCGTCGGCCACGGGATCCAGGACGACACCGCCGACATGGCGGCCCGGCTGGAGACGCTGGGCGACGCCACGACGTACGCCATCTACCCGGCGGGCTGGGCGCTGGCGATGAACACGCCGTACCCCTGGACCAAGCAGCTGGCCCACCTCGGCGGCACCCGGGACGGGATGATCGTGCGCTGGCCCGACGGGATCGCCGCCCGCGGCGAGATCCGGCACCAGTGGCACCACGTGATCGACGTGCTCCCCACCATCCTCGAGGCGGCCGGGATCACCACCCCCACCCACGTCGACGGGGTCGCCCAGCAGCCGATCGAGGGCACCAGCCTGCGCTACACCTTCGACGACGCGACCGCGGCGGAGCGGCACACGACGCAGTACTTCGAGATGGTCGGCAACCGCGGGATCTACCACGAGGGCTGGACCGCGGTGACCCGCCACGGCATCCCGTGGGAGATGGTCAGCGACGAACGGCCGCCCTTCGAGGACGACCGCTGGGAGCTCTACGACCACGCGCTGGACTGGAGCCAGGCCCGCGACGTCGCCGCCGAGCACCCCGAGCGGCTGGCCGAGCTGCGGGCGCTGTTCGACCGCGAGGCCGAGAAGTACCACGTGCTGCCGCTCGACGACCGGGTCACCGAGCGGGAGAACGCAGCCGTCGCCGGTCGTCTCGACCTGCACCTGGGGCGACGCTCCATCTCGTTCGGACCCAACGTCGGGCGCCTCACCGAGGACGCCGCCCCCAACGTCAAGAACCGCTCCCACGTGATCACCGCCGACATCGAGGTGATCTCCGGGACCAGCGGCGTCGTGGCGGCCCAGGGGGGCCGGTTCGGCGGCTGGTCGCTCTATCTGGTCCGCGGGGTCCCGCACTACGCCTACAACTTCGTGGGCCGCGACGTCACCGTCGCCCGCGGCACCGAGGCGATCAAGCCCGGCCGGCGCACCCTCACCCTGCGGTTCGACTACGACGGCGGCCCGCCCGGCGACGCCGCCTCGGCGACGCTGGAGGTCGACGGCCGCCCGGTCGGCACGGCGCGGATCCCGGTGACCACGGCGTACTACTTCTCCTTCGACGAGACCTTCAACATCGGCGTCGACATCGGTACGCCGGTCGTCGACGACTACCTGCCCGTCCGCAACCGGTTCGAGGGGCTGATCAACCGGGTGCGCTTCGACCTCGACGCGGTGGCCGAGCCGGCCGGGACCGACGCCCGCAACCGGGCGGCGATGACCCACCAGTAGCGGCCGGGCGTGCGGGGCGGGCCGGCGCGCTCAGCCGGTGGCGTCCAGCCCGCGGCGCCCGCTCCGCGCCCACCAGGCCTCGCCGCCGACCACGGCGACCGCGATCACGGCGTACCCGGTAGCGACGACGACGCTGCGGAGGTCGAGCTGCGTCAGGACCAGGTCGAGCAGGAGGGAGATCCCTGCGGCCACGACCGCGAGAGCAGCCAGCGCCAGCGCCGGCCGCCGACGCGCGAGTCCGAGCTCCAGCCAGACCAGGCCGAGCACCGTGGCGCTGGCGACCTGGAACGCCCGAGCGACCCCCTCGGCGTCAAGACCCTCGCTGTCGAGGAGCGCCGAGATCACCATCAGCCAGACCGCCGATGCCACGAAGAGACCCACAGCGCGCACGGACAGCGGCAGCGATCGCACCTGGGCAGGCTAGCCCGCCCAGTGGTCACGAACGACGCGGATCCGCGGCCGAACCGGGTCGTTCGTGACCACTCGGCGCGGCCCGCCGTCGTCCCGGGTGCCGTCGGCCGCGGGCGCCGGCTGCGACGTGGAGCCTCAGCGCTGCCGCAGCGGGCTGGCCTCGGCGCCGGCGGCGTAGGCCTCCGCGGCGTACAGGGTCCAGGCGTGCACGCCGGCGGCGCCGCCCTCGGCGTAGCCCCGCAGGTTGGACTCGTACGCCGCGCGCAGCGCGAGGTGCCCGGCCTCGGGCACGACGAGCGACTTCTCGTCGACGCCGCGGGCGACGAGGACGAGCCGCTCGACGGCCCGGGCGACGATGCCGTTGTGGGAGGCGAAGGGCGCCGCGGTCACCAGCTCGGCGTGCACCAGGCCCGCGACGAGCAGCGCCGGCGCCTCGGTCGGGCGCGACAGCACCGTGGCCACGTCACGCAGGCGGCCGGCGGACTCGGCGTCCCGCGGCCGGCCGCGGCGCTCGGGGTCGAGCGAGCCGGCAGCCACCGCGTGGACCCGGGCGAGGGCCTGCAGCGGGGCCCGGCCCAGGGTCGGTACCAGTCCGAGCAGCTCGGTCGAGAGCCGCAGCGCGTCCTGGGCGACCTCGTCGCCCTCCCCGGCCCGCACCTGCTCCAGGCTCGAGGCCGACCCCTCCAGCACCGCCGTGGCGTGCGCCCCGCGCAGCAGTGACTCCCCGGTGTCCTCGGGCGCGGTGCGCCGCAGGCCGCGGTCGCGGAGCATGGTGTCGATGCCGTCGCGCGCGGCGGCGTACGCCGACGGCACGCCCTCGAGCGACACCAGCCACGACAGCGGGTCCGAGGTCACGCACCGCAGGCTAGTGCGGACCTAGGATCGGCCCGTGACCGAGGACCGAGCAGCCGATCAGGGGGGCCGCCCGGACCTGGCCCGCTCGTTCGGCGGCGAGGCGGCGGCCTACGACCGGGGGCGGCCGACGTACCCCCGCAAGTCGGTCACCTGGCTGGTCGGTGACGAGGGCGCCTCGCGCCCGCTCTCGGTCCTCGAGCTGGGCGCCGGCACCGGCAAGCTCACCGAGCAGCTGGTCGCGCTGGGCCACGACGTGCACGCCACCGACCCCGACGCCGCCATGCTCGACGTGCTCTCGGCCCGCCTGCCCGGCATCCGCACCACCCAGGCCGGCGCCGAGGAGCTGCCGGTCGCCTCCGCGTCGTACGACGTGGTGGTCGCCGCGCAGTGCTACCACTGGTTCGACACCGCTCGGGCGCTGCCGGAGGTCGCGCGGGTGCTGCGACCCGGCGGCCACCTGGCCGTGGTGTGGAACGAGCGCGACGAGCGGGTGCCGTGGGTGCGCAAGCTCGGCCGGGTCATCGGCACCCAGGCCCAGCTGCGCGACCCGGAGGCGAGCCTGGCGGCCTCGGGGCTCTTCAGCGCGGTCGAGCACACCGACGTGCGCCACCGCCAGCACGTCGACCGGCGCACGATCGTCGACCTCGCCCGCTCCCGGTCCAACGTCGCCGTCCTCGACGAGCCCGCGCGCGAGCGGGTGCTGACCGAGCTGCTCGCGCTGTACGACGACTACGGCCGCGGCATGGACGGGATGGAGCTGCCCTACCTCGCCCGGTGCTTCCGGGCCCGGGCGCTGCCGCGGGCGGTGGTCCCCGACGCCGGCGAACCGGAGGCAGCGGGCGGCGCAGGCACCGAGGAGACCGACGTCGAGCGCACCCAGCCGCTGGCCCTGGACGGCGCCTGGGACTGGACCGTCGACACCGCCGACCGCGTGCCCTCGATCCTCCGCAGTCCCCGGCCGGCCTTCGGCGACCTGCGCCTCGGTGCCGGCGAGGACGACGGCGTGGTGCTGATCGACTTCCGGTGAGGGCCGCCGGTCCCACGCGCCTGACACACTGCGCCCCATGGCGCGCACGTGGCGACGACCGCACCTGGGCAGTGAGGCCGACCGCGCCGCGTTCCGCACGCTGCACCAGGCCTCGCTGGCGGCGCCGGCCCTGAGGGAGGGCCTGACCGCGGGCAGCGCCGAGCGGTCGGTGCGGCACCTGCGGGCCCTGCTGGGCACCCCGGCACTCGCGCTCACCGACTTGGCGACCACGCTCGCCTACGACGGGGGCGGCGCCGACCACGCCGACCAGCTGCCGGCGCTGGTCGCCACGACCCTGGAGCGCGGCCGCACCCGCAGCCTGGACCGGTCCGACCTGCCGTGCGCCGAGGCGGGGTGCCCGGTCCGCACCGGGGTCGCCAGCCCGCTGGTCGTCGAGGAGCGGGTGGTGGGCACGGTCGTCGCCCTCGCCACCCACCCGACGGCGGGGCTGGCCCGCGCCACCGACGAGGTCGCGCAGTGGGTGTCGGGGCAGCTGGCCCTGGCCGAGCTCGACGCCTCCCGCACCCGGCTGATGGAGGCCGAGGTCCGGGCGCTGCGGGCCCAGATCAGCCCGCACTTCGTCTACAACTCCCTCGGCGCCATCGCCAGCTTCGTGCGCACCGACCCCGACCGGGCCCGCGAGCTGCTCCTGGAGTTCGCCGATTTCACCCGCTACTCCTTCCGGCGCCACGGCGAGTACACGACGGTGGCCGAGGAGCTGCGCTCCATCGAGCGCTACCTCCTGCTCGAGCAGGCGCGCTTCGGCGACCGGCTGCAGGTCACCTTGAGCATCGCCCCCGAGGTGCTCGGGGTGGCGGTGCCGTTCCTGTGCGTGCAGCCCCTGGTCGAGAACGCGGTCCGCCACGGCCTCGACGGCCTGGACCACCCGGCCGGGCACGTGTCGATCACCGCCCGCGACCGGGGCACCGAGGCCGTCATCGAGGTCGAGGACGACGGGGCGGGCGAGGACCCCGACAAGGTGCGCCGCGCCCTCGCCGGTGACGCCGCCCTCGACTCGGTCGGCCTCGGCAACGTCGACGCCCGGCTCCGGGCGACGTACGGCGACGACTTCGGCCTGGTCGTCGAGACCGCCCCCGGCGCGGGGACCAAGGTCGTCGTGCGGGTGCCGAAGTTCGCCCCCGGGGTGTCGGCGTGACCGGGGCTCCCGGCGCAGGTGGGCTGCGGGTCCTGGCCGTCGACGACGAGCGGCCCGCGCTCGACGAGCTGACCTACCTGCTCTCCCGCGACGAGCGGGTTGCCCAGATCGTTGCCCACCTCACCCCCGCCGCCGCCCTGAGGGAGCTGGCCACCGACCGGGTCGACGCGGTCTTCCTCGACGTCTCGATGCCGGGCCTGACCGGGCTCGAGGTTGCCGCCGCCCTGCGGGGGCAGGCCGCCCAGGTCCCGCCGCCGGTCGTGTTCGTCACCGCCCACGAGGCTCACGCGGCCCGGGCCTTCGACCTGCACGCGGTCGACTACGTGCTCAAGCCGGTGCGGGCCGAGCGTCTGGCCGAGGCCGTACGCCGGGTGGTCGCGCACCGCGACGGGGTCGCCCTGCGCGGGTCCCCGGCCACGCCCGGCGCACCCCGCGGCGCGGTGCCCGACCTGCAGATCCCGGTCGAGCGGGGTGGGGTGACCCGCTTCGTCGACCGGTCGGCCGTGACCCACGTCGAGGCGCAGGGCGACTACGCCCGTCTGCACACCGCCACCGACAGCCACCTGGTGCGGGTCGCGCTGTCGACGCTGGAGCAGGACTGGGCCGAGGCCGGCTTCGCCCGGATCCACCGGTCCTTGCTGGTCGCACTGGCCCACGTCACCGAGGTGCGCACGACGTCGGGCCGCTGCGTCGTCGTGGTCGGCCCACCTGGGACGGGCACCGAGCTCGGGGTCAGCCGCCGCCACACCCGCGAGCTGCGCGAGCGGCTCGCCGAGCGCGGCCGGTCCCCCGGCCCCGGCACGCCGTGACCGACCCGAGGCCCTCCCGCCAGCCGTCGTCGGGGCAGCCACCTCCCCGGGTGCGGGTGACGGGCCCGCCGCGGCGCGCGGCCACCCGGCGTACCCCGGCCGCCGACATCGACGAGCAGACGCCGCTGGGCGGGGTCTACCTGGGCTCGCTGCTGCGGGCCCAGCTCGGCCTGGCCGGACGCATCCTGCTGGCGCTGGGCCTCACGGTCGGTCTGCTGCCGCTGGTCTTCGCCGTCGCGCCCGGGCTCGCGACCCTCCGCGTCCTCGGTCTGCCGCTGTCCTGGGTCGCCGTGGGCGGACTGAGCTACCCCTGGCTGCTCGTCCTGGGGTGGGTCTACGTCCGCCGCGCCGAGCGCCACGAGCGCGACTTCGCCGCACTGCTGGGCCGCGGCGAGGGTCAGGACCCGCCGTGACCGCCCTGCCCGGCGTGGTCGCAGTGGTGCTCGTGACGCTGGCGACCCTCGCCGTCGGCACCCAGGGCCTGCGGCTGTCGCGCACGACCAGCGACTTCTTCGTCGCCTCGCGGTCGGTCCGGCCGGGGCTCAACGCCTCCGCCATCGGCGGGGAGTACCTCTCCGCTGCCTCGTTCCTGGGCGTCGCCGGGCTGATGCTCACCTTCGGGGCGGAGATGCTCTGGTACCCGGTCGGCTGGACCGCCGGCTACCTCGTGCTGCTGGTCCTCGTCGCCGCCCCGCTGCGCCGCTCGGGCGCCTACACGCTGCCCGACTTCGCCGAGGCGCGCCTGGGGTCCCGGCGGGTCCGGGCGGTGTGCTCGACCCTGGTGGTCGCCATCGGGTGGCTCTACCTGCTGCCCCAGTTCGAGGGAGCGGCGCTCACCCTGTCGGCGGCCCTCGGCTCGCCGCGCTGGGTGGGACCCGTGGTGGTCGGGGCCGTGGTGCTGGTCAGCGTGGGGTCGGGCGGGATGCGGTCGATCACGCTGACCCAGGCCTTCCAGTACTGGCTGAAGCTGACCGCGCTGCTGCTCCCGGTCGCGGTGCTGCTCGTGGTGTGGGTCGGCGACCGGGCGGTGCTCCCGGACGGGTCCGGACCCGGCGACGCCTGGTCGGTGCCGGTGGCGGGCGGCGGGGCGACGGGCCTCTACACGACGTACTCGCTGGTGCTCGCGACGTTCCTCGGCACGATGGGCCTGCCGCACGTGGTCGTCCGCTTCTACACCAACCCCGACGGGGGCGCGGCCCGCCGCACGACCCTGGCCGTGCTGGCCCTCCTCGGGGTCTTCTACCTCCTGCCCCCGGTGTATGCCGGTCTCGGCCGCGCCTACGGGGCGCCGGAGGGCGGGTCGGCCACCCTGGTGCTCGACCTCCCCCGGCTGGTGCTGCCCGGCCTGGGTGGGGAGGTGCTGACCGGCCTGGTCACGGCGGGGGCGTTCGCGGCGTTCCTCTCCACCTCCTCCGGCCTGGCCGTGGCGGTCGCGGGGGTGCTGGCCCAGGACGCCACGCCGCGGCGGTTGTCCGGCGTCGCCGGGTTCCGCGTCGCTACGGTGGTCGCGGTGCTGGTGCCGCTCGTGGCGACGCTGGTGCTGCCCGACTTCGGGGTGGCCCGGGCGGTCGGGCTCGCCTTCGCGGTCGCGGCGTCGACCTTCTGCCCGCTGCTGGTCCTCGGCATCTGGTGGCCCGGGCTCACTCCGGCCGGTGCGGTCGCCGGTCTCGCCGCCGGGGGCCTGGGCTCGATGGCGGCGGTCGCCTGGACGCTGGCCGACGACGTCTCCGCCGGGTGGGTCGACACCCTGCTGGCCCAGCCGGCGGCCTGGTCGGTGCCGCTGGCCGTGGCGACGATGGTGGGTGTCTCCCGAGCCACCGCCTCGACCGCGCCCGCCCACGCGGGTCGCTTCCTGGTGCGCCTGCACACCCCCGAGACCGTCCCGCTGGACCGCGGGTGAGCCGGAGTCGGGAGGTCGCCCGCAGAACTGCTGCACCAACGGCACGACACGCCGACATCCACCCGCCGCACGTCGGCGTGTCGTCCCGATCGTGCAGTACTTCTGCGGGAGACCCGCCGCGGCGGGTCAGACCCGGGAGGCCATGAGGGCGGCGGCGCGGTCCACGACCAGCTGCACGACGCACTCGTGGACGCCGATCACGTCGGCGACGACCGTGCCCTCGGGCACCTCGCGGGCGATCCGGTCGTGGAAGAAGCCCGGCGAGAGCAGGTAGGGCGAGACCGCGTCACCGGGCCGCACGACCTCGGCCGGGCGCTCACCCAGGCCCGACAGTGTCGCCAGCCGGACCGGGCCGTCCCAGGCACGGGAGAGCAGGCTGACGGCAGTGAGCTGGTCGTCGGTGGCGTCGCGGTCCGAGGACCCGGCGGCGACCAGCACGATCCGCTGGCCTCGGGTCGCGCCGGCCTCGACGAGCCGGGCCACCTGGGCCTGGGCCAGCATCGGGTCGGGGCCCAGGGAGGCCCCCATCGTCACCGGGGCGCCCGCGCCGGCGACCATCTCGGGCAGGTCGCTGCGCATGTGGAACCCGGTCGACAGCAGCAGCGGCACCACCACCGCCGGGCGGTCGAGGTCGGCGACCACGTCGGCGAAAAGCGGCTCGGACAGCTCGACGTACGACGCCGTGCCCGGCACCCCGAGGCGCTCGGCGGCCAGGCGCGTGAGCTCGCGCGAGGTGTCGTTGCCGGCCACGTTGCGCGTCCCGTGCGCGACGGTGACCAGCGGCACGCTGTCGGTCGGCGCCACCTCGACGGTCGTGGCGGACGCGGTCTCAGTCATGGGTGTCCACGGCCAGACGGTAGCCCCGTTTGACCACGGTCTGGACCATCCGGGTGCCGACCCCGGCCCGCAGCCGGGCCACGGCCATCTCGACCGCGTGCTCGGAGCCGGCGGTGCCGGACGGCAGGGCGGCGAGGAGGTCACGCCGCGACACCACGTGCCCGGGGTTGACCAGCAGCGCCTGGAGCACCGCGAAGGGGGCGGCGGACAGCTTCACCTCGACGCCGTCGAGCAGCACGGTGCCGTCGGGCTCGCCGTGCAGGAGCAGGGTCCGGCCGCCGACCTGCCAGGAGGAGCCGTCGTGGCGCGAGGGCAGCTCGACCTCGAGCTGCTTGACCATCGCGGCCAGGCGGGAGCGGTCGGGGAAGACCGACGGCACCCCCCACATCTCGAACGCGGCCGCCGTCACCGGGCCGACGCAGGAGGCCACCACGTCGGCCTGGAAGGCGCCGACGACCTCGTCGCGGCGACCGGTGGAGCCGGCCGCGTCCATCAGGGCCGCGACGGCCGGGGCGGAGGTAAAGGTGACCGCGTGCAGCCGCCGGTCGGCGATCTCGTCGATCAGGTGGAACATGGGCTCCGGGTCCTCGGCGGCCACGACCCGGTAGATCACCACGGTGGTGACCTCCGCGCCGCGACGACGCAACGCGTGGGCGACCATCGACAGGGACTGCCCGTGCTCCTGCACCACGATCCGCTGGCCCGTCAGGTCGCGCCCGCGCAGGTGGGCCAGGACGTCCTCGAACTCCTCGGACTCCGGCGCCCACATCTCGCGCAGCCCGAAGCGGCGCAGCGCACCCACGCTCTTGGGTCCCCGGGCCAGGATCTCGGCGCTCCCGAGGACCCCGAGGAGCCGGTCCAGGATCCCCCAGGACTCGGCGGCGGCGAACCACGCCTTCATCCCGATCCCGGTGGTGGCCAGGAAGAGGTCGACGGGGTGGGCGAGCACCTCCTCGGTCTGCGCGCGCAGCTCGGCGTCGTCGACGTGGTTGGGCGCCGTCGAGAGCGCCGGCGCCCACGTGGTCGTGGCGCCACGGCGCTCCAGCAGACCGACCTGCTCCTCGACCTTGCGGGCGGCGGTGACGCCGATCCGGTAGCCGGCCAGGGGCAGGCTCGCCGCGGCGTCGCTCACCCGCTCCCCCTGCCCACCAGGACCCGGCCCCGGTCGATCGTCACGTCGTAGGTCGGCACCCGCACCGTCTCGTCGTCGAGACACTCACCGGTGGCGAGGTCGAAGTGCTGCTTGTGCATCGGCGAGGCGACCACGTCCCTCCCGCCCCTCGAGCCCATGATCCCACGGGCCAGGACCGACGCCCGCGAGAAGGGGTCGAAGTTGCCCAGGGCGTACCACCGGTCGTCGTGGGTCCGGAACACCGCCACCGGGGTGCCGTCGACCAGGGCCGTGACCCCGGACTCCTGCGGCACCCGCTCGACCGCGCAGACGTCGGTGTACGTCGTGGTGTGGTCCGCCTCGCCCGCGCTCACGGGGCACCCACCGGGATCGAGGTGCCCAGCGACACCGGACCGTCGGGCAGGGTCGGGCTCACCTGGCCCCGGTCGGTCCCGAAGGTGATCGTGGGGTCGGGCACGTCGGGGGCGTTGACGAAGGAGACGAACCGCTCCAGCTTCTCGGGGTCCTCCAGCGTCGCCGACCACTCGTCGAAGTAGCTGTCGACGTGCTTCTCCATCGCCGCCTCGAGCTCGGTCCCGAGCCCCAGCGCGTCGTCCACGACCACCTCACGCAGCCGGTCCAGGCCGCCGTCGAGGTCCTCGACCCAGGGGGCGGTCCGCTGGAGGCGGTCGGCGGTGCGGACGTAGTACATGAGGTAGCGGTCCAGGTAGCGCACCAGCGTCTCGGTGTCGAGGTCGCCGGCCAGGAGCTGGGCGTGCTTGGGGGTGGCGCCGCCGTTGCCGGCGACGTAGAGGTTCCAGCCCTTCTCGGTGGCGATGACCCCGAAGTCCTTGGCCCGGGCCTCGGCGCACTCCCGGGCGCACCCGGAGACCCCGCCCTTGATCTTGTGCGGGGACCGCAGCCCCCGGTAGCGCTCCTCGAGCATGATCGCCAGCGACGTGGAGTCCTGGACGCCGTAGCGGCACCAGGTCGAGCCCACGCACGACTTCACCGTGCGCAGCGACTTGCCGTAGGCGTGGCCGGACTCGAAGCCCGCGTCGACCAGCCGGCGCCAGATCGCGGGCAGCTGCTCGAGGCGGGCGCCGAGCAGGTCGATCCGCTGCCCCCCGGTGATCTTGGTGTAGAGGTCGAAGTCGCGGGCGACCTCACCGAGCACGATCAGCTTCTCGGGGGTGATCTCGCCTCCGGCCACTCGCGGCATCACGCCGTAGGTGCCGTTGCGCTGGATGTTGGCCAGGTAGGTGTCGTTGGTGTCCTGCAGCCGGGCCCGCCCGTCGGCGAGGACGTGCTGGTTGAGCTGGCTGGCCAGGATCGAGGCCACGGTGGGCTTGCAGATGTCGCACCCCCGACCGGTGCCGTGCTCGGCCAGCACCGTCTCGAAGGAGGTGTGCTCGTGCACGGCGACGAGGTCGAACAGCTCCTGCCGGGTGTGGGGGAAGTGCTCGCACAGGCTCCGGTCGACCTCGCGGCCGGTCTCGGTGAAGTACTCCTCGACGATCTTCTTCACCGTCGGCTTGCACGACCCGCAGG
>Ga0325400_1000916_pt1 | contig 23275 bp, 15 predicted proteins | sample PopdelMetagenome_2_FD_205662 | JGI IMG/M metagenome (GOLD analysis project Ga0325400, IMG submission 205662) | Populus deltoides microbial communities from Bellville, Georgia, United States - Xylem-PdKOR-R1 | ecosystem: Host-associated > Plants > Phyllosphere > Stem > Wood/Secondary xylem...
ACCTGCTCCCCTGGGGCGCCGAGCGCTTGCCCCGTCCCCGCCGCCCGCTGCTCCGCCTCGCCATCACCGCGATCCACCGCCCCGGCGCCCAGACCGCGGCGCTATCGGTCGCGCTCGGCCTCGGGCTGACGCTGTTCGTCCTGCTCGCGGCGATCCGCACGAGCATCGACGCCAACATCGCACGCACCATTCCCGCCCGCGCACCGTCGCTGTTCGCGCTCGACGTGCCTCCGCCGCGGGAGGCGGAGTTCCGCCGGACGATCACCGGCGTTGCGCCGTCCGCCACGATCCGCACCGTGCCCGCCATGCGCGGCACCATCACCGCCTACGGCACGACCCGCGTCGCCGATCTGAAGACGATCCCCGAGGGCGCGTGGGCGCTGCGCGGCGAGCGTGGGCTGACCTACTCGCAGGATGTGCCGGAGGGCAGCGCGCTCACCGCCGGCCGGTGGTGGCCGCGCGACTATTCGGGCACTCCGCTCGTATCGGTCGACGAGCGGCTGGCCAAGGCGCTGGACCTGAAGATCGGCGACCCGCTCAGCTACTCGCTGCTCGGTGTCGAGCGCACCGCGCAAATCGCCTCGTTTCGTCGGATCGACTGGGACACGCTCGGCTTCAACTTCGTGCTCGTGTTCTCGCCCAACGCGATCAGCGACGCCCCGCACAATCTGGCCGCCACGATCGAGGTGCCCAGGGGCGCCGAGTCCGCCACGATTCGCGCATTGCTGGCACCCTTCCCCTCCGTGTCGGTGATCGAGGTCGGCGGGGTGCTGAACCAGGTGCGCACGATCATCGGCCAGCTCGCCGCGGCGATCACCGCCGCGGCGTCGGTGGCGGTCCTGGCCGGGATCGCGGTGCTGATCGGCGCCATCGCGGCCGCGCGGGAGGCGCGGACATACGACAGCGTGATCCTGCGCACGCTGGGCGCGACGCGCGGGCAGGTCCTGGCCGCACAGGCCATCGAATACGGGCTTCTCAGCGCCGCGCTGGCCGCGTTCGCGACGGCGCTCGGCCTCGGCGGTGCGTGGTACGTGGTCACCCAGGTCTTCGACTTCGCATGGCTGCCCGACTACGCCGTCGTGGCCGCGACGATCGGCATCGGCGGTGGCGCGATCGTCGTCATCGGCCTGGCCGGTGCCTGGCCGATCCTGGGCGTTCGGCCCGCGCGCGTGCTGCGCCAGCTGTGAGCGGCACGCGATTGCCCCCGCCGATGGCCGCCGACCTGTTCGGCGACATCGTCGAAGGTCCGCGGGTCGGCTGGCGCGAGCATCTGCCGGGCCTTTCGGTGGTGATCGCCGCGACGCTGGCCGCCGGGTTCCTGTCCGATCGATACGGTGCGCCGCTGACGCTGATGGCGCTGCTGATCGGCCTGGCGCTCAACTTCCTTTCCGCGGACCGGCGACTGCATCCCGGGCTCGGCTTCGCAGCGCGGGACCTGCTGCGCTGGGGCATCGTGCTGGTCGGCGCGCGTGTTACCTTCGCGCAGATCGCCCAGCTCGGCGTGCCTGCGCTCGTGGGCATCGTGGTGCTGGTCGCCGGCACGATCATGTTCGCGGTGCTGATCGCGCGACGGTTCGGATACGACCGATGGTTCGGGATGCTCGCGGGCGGCGCGGTGGCGATCTGCGGGGCGTCGGCGGCGCTCGCGATCGCGACCACGCTCGGCAGCCGCCGCGTCAGCCAGGCACAACTCACGATCGTGCTGATCGGCATCTCCGCGGTCAGTGCGGTGGCAATGGTCCTGTATCCGCTGCTCGCGCACGCGATCGGCCTCTCCAGTGCGCGCGCCGGCTTCCTGCTCGGCGCGTCGATCCACGACGTCGCGCAGGCTCTGGGGGCCGGATACTCCTACTCCGACGCGGCCGGGCGCGTGGCGACGATCGTCAAGCTGACCCGCGTCGCGCTGCTGGCTCCGGCGCTCGCCGCGATGACGCTGTTCCTCCCCGCCAGCGAACGCCGGGGCACCCGTGGCGGCATACCCTGGTTCGTCCTCGGCTTCTTCGCGGTCGCCGGCGTGAATTCGACCGGCCTCATCCCGTCGCCGGCGATCGCCTGGGCGGAGGCGCTGGCGACGGCACTGCTCGCGGCGGCGGTGGCCGCCACCGCCATCCGTTCGCCCATGGCGCAGCTGCTCAGGACGGGCGCCCGGCCCCTCCTTCTGATCGTCGCCGTTTCCGCGCTGCTGTTGCTGCTCGCCGCCGGCGCATCAATCCTTCTCGCCTGACACCCGGAGGAAACAACCCGCTTTTGCTGCACTTGCGAAAAAGGGTTTGACGGAGGTAGCGCACAAAGATACCGGCCGGTCGGTTTCAACGATCCGGTCCCGCTTTGCCCCCCCTAACTGCCCTTGAACGCAAAAAGGATCCGGAAGGTGTCCGTGCCGCCCTGCTCGATGCAGCGGCGACGCAGATCGCTGACCACGGTCTGGCCCGTCTGACGGTCGACTCGGTCGCTCGGGCCGCCGGGGTGACGAAGGGCGGGCTGTTCCATCATTTCGCGAGCAAGCAGGATCTGATCGACGGTGTGCTCGATCAGATGACCCAGCACGCGGAAGAGGCGATGAACGGGCGGATGGCCGCCGATCCGGAACCCCATGGCCGTTTCACCCGCGCCTATCTCAGCGGCGTGTTCGACGACGAGCGTCCGACCGCATGCAGCCCCAGCAGCGCCATCTGCGTCGGCATCATCGCCGATCCGGCGCTTCAGAGCCGGTGGACGGGCTGGGTTGCCGAGCAGATCGCGCGGCACGCCGCGACGGACGACAACGACGCCTGCGCTGTCGTGCGCCTGGCCGCCGACGGCATCTGGTTGTCGTCGCTGCGGACCGCCAGTGCCGCGCCACCGATCTCCGCATCTCTGCGAGCCAAGCTGTTCGCCCTGACCTACCCCGCGTCGCCCTGACGGCGCGCACATCCGCCTTTCCCCCCTTCACCGGCAGTCATTCCGGAGACCTATCGTGCCGATCCAGTCCCGCACCATCCTGACCCTTCCCCTGATCGCCCTGCTGAGCGCCTGCGGCGGCGGCGGTGAATCCGGCGGTGGCGCCGCCGCCGGTGGTGGCGCGGGTGCCGCTCCACCCCCGCCGCTGGTCGAGGCGATCACCGTCAGCGCCACCCAAGTTCCCAACATCGTCGAGCTGCCCGGCCGGATCGAGGCGGTACGCACGGCGGAGGTTCGGGCACGAACCGACGGCATCGTCGAGCAGCGCCTGTATACAGAGGGGGCGGACGTCCGCGCCGGGCAGCCGCTGTTCCGCATCGACCAGCGCGACCTTCGCGCGGCGGTCGAGCAGGCGCGCGCTTCGCTCGCCCGCGCTCAGGCGACGCAGGTGAACGCCCAGTCGGTGGCCCGTCGCTACGGTCCGTTGGTTCAGGAGCGTGCGATCAGCGGTCAGGAGAACGACCAGGCGCAGGCGACGCTGCGTTCGTCCACGGCCGACGTCGCGCAGGCGCGCGCCGCGCTGACCCGCGCGCAGCTCCAGCTCGGCTACACCACCGTCCGCGCGCCGATCTCGGGCCGGGTGGGACGTGCACAGGTGACCGAGGGGGCACTGGTCAGTGCCGCGCAGGGCACGCTGATGACCACGGTCGAACAGCCTTCGCCGATCTACGCCGTGTTCACCGAATCGAACACCGCGATCCTCAACCAGATGCAGGCCGGCGGCGCGCAGCTTCGCCAGGTCACCGTTCGCCTGCTGCTGGCCAACGGGCAGGAATACGGTCCGGCCGGTCGCCTCGACTTCACCGCGCCGACCGTCGACCCTCAGACGGGGACGCAGGTGCTCCGTGCGGTCTTTCCGAATGCGGAGCGCATGCTGGTGCCGGGTCAGTTCGTCCGGGGCCGCGTCGCCATCGGTACGGCGCCCAACGGCATCGTCATTCCCGCCCGCGCGATCCAGTTCGGCCAGCGCGGCGCGAGCGTGATGATCGTCAACGCCGATCGCACCACCGCATCCCGTCCGGTGCAGCTCGCCGGACAGGTCGGCAGCAACTGGGTCGTGAAGTCGGGGATCAAGCCCGGCGAACGGGTCATCACCGATGGCTGGCAGAAGGTCATGCAGCCGGGCATGCCGGTTCAGGTCAAGGGCGATCCCGCGCCGGCCGGCGCCCCCGCCGCCGCGCAGCAGCCAGCGAAGAAGTAAGCGAACATGGACAGTTTCTTCGTTCACCGCCCGGTCTTCGCCTGGGTCATCGCCGCCTTCATCGCGCTGTTCGGCACGATGGCGCTCCTCAACCTGCCGATCGAGCAGTATCCCTCGGTCGCGCCGCCTTCGCTGACGCTGCGCTACACGTACAACGGCGCCGACGCCGAGACGATGGACAAGAACGTCACCGCCGTCATCGAGCGGGAGCTGAACGGCGTCGACAACTACCTGTACATGGCCTCCACCAGCCGCGCGAACGGCTCCGGTGAAATCATCGTGACCTTCCAGTCCGGCACGAACCTGGATGTGGCCCGCACGCAGGTGCAGGACCGCCTCAACCGGGCCGAGCCGCGCCTGCCGGAGGATGTGCGTCGCCTGGGCATCCAGATTTCGGACAACGCGGCCGGCTTCCTTCAGGTCGTGGCCCTCCAGTCGAAGTCCGGTCGCACACGCCAGCTGGAGCTCGGCGATTTTGCCTCGACCAAGATCGTGAACGAGATTCGGCGCGTACCCGGCGTGGGTAACGCCCAGCTGTTCTCGTCCGAGAAGGCGATGCGCATCTGGCTCGATCCGGACAAACTCGCCGGGTTCAACCTGTCGGCCAGCGACGTCCTGCTCGCCGTGCAGGAACAGAACAGCCAGACTGCGGGCGGCGGCATCGGCGACCAGCCCGTCGCCCCGGGCACCGACTTCAACGCGAAGATCGTCACACAGAACCGCTTCCAGACGGCAGAACAGTTCCAGGCGATCATCATCAAGGCGAACACCGACGGATCGACGGTTCGGCTCGGCGATGTGGCTCGCGTGGAGATCGGCGCGGATACCTATCAGTTCCGCTCGACGCTGAGCGGCAAGGAAGTGGCAGGGATCGGCGTCCAGCTGGCGACCGGAGCCAACGCACTCGCGACGCGCGATGCCGTGGCCGAGCGGATGCGCGAGCTGGAGCGTACGTTCCCGGAGGACATCACCTGGAGCGTCCCGTACGATACGACGCCCTTTATCTCGAGTTCGATCGACAACGTCGTTCACACGCTCGTTGAGGCGATGGTCCTCGTCTTCGTGGTCATGTTCATCTTCCTGCAGAACTGGCGCTCGACCGTCATCCCGGCAATCGTGGTTCCCATCGCGCTCGCCGGCGGCTGCTTGGGCCTGTGGCTGTTCGGCTTCTCCATCAACACGCTCTCGCTCTTCGCGATGGTGGTGGCGATCGGCATCCTCGTCGACGACGCCATCGTCGTGGTCGAGAACGTCGAGCGCCTGATGGCCGAGGAGGGGCTCGCCCCCGCCGAGGCCACGATCAAGGCGATGGGCCAGATCCGCGGGGCGATCATCGGCATCACGCTGGTTCTGATCGCGGTGTTCATCCCGATGGCCTTCTTCCCCGGCTCGACGGGCGGCATCTATCGTCAGTTTTCGGTGACCCTGGCGGTCTCGATCTTCTTCTCCGCCGTGCTCGCACTGACGCTCACGCCCGCCCTGTGCGCGACGTTGCTGAAGCCGCACAAGCACGCACCTGGCGAGGAACGGACCCCTGCGCCCGGCCTTCGCGGCTACCCCCAGCGCTTCTTCAACTGGTTTAACGACCGGTTCGGGCGCGCGACGGACAAGTACGTCGGCGGTGTCGGCAGCATGCTGGGGCGTCCGGTCCGCTGGCTGGCGGTGTTCGTGGCGGTGCTCGGCGTGACGGCGCTGCTCTTCACCAACCTGCCCGGCGGCTTCCTGCCCGAAGAGGACCAGGGCTACTTCGTCATCAGCTACGACGCTCCGGTCGGCGCCACCACCGAACGTACCCAGGCTGCGGTGAAGCAGACGGAAGCGTTCCTGTTCAAGCAGCCGCAGTTCGAGCGCATTTTCTCAATCCTGGGGTTTAACTTCTTCGGCCAGGGTCAGGCGGCAGCTCTCTCCTTCGTCATCCTAAAGCCTTACGAGGATCGGCAAGGCGCCGAGAATTCGGTCAACGCGATTATCGGCAAGACCTTCGGCGCCACCGGAGCGATCACGGGTGCGAGCATCTTCGCGCTCAATCCGCCGGCCATTCAGGCCCTCGGTAACGCGACCGGCTTCTCGATGAAGATCGAGGACCGCGTCGGCGACGATGCTGCCGGGCTTCAGTCCGCGATGGGAGCGATCCTGTCGCAGGCGTCGAAGAGCAAGATCCTGGCGGGCGTCCGCCCGGAGGGGCAGCTGCCCTCCCCCCAGCTCTACGTCGATATCGACCGTGTCCAGGCTCGCGCTCTCGGCTTGCAGATCGCCGACGTGAACGCCACGCTCGCGATCAGCTTCGGCTCGGCCTACGCCAACGACTTCTCGAACCAGGGCACCGTGCAGCGCGTGTACCTCCAGGCGGATGCACCGAGCCGAATGAAGGCTGAGGACGTCCTGGCGCTGCGCGTCCGCAATGCGGGCGGGCAGATGGTGCCCTTCTCGGCCTTCACCAAGGTCAGTTGGGAGTCCGGCGCGACCCAGCTTCAGCGGTACAATGGCTATCCCTCGTTGACGATCTCGGGTCAGGCGGCCCCGGGTCAGAGCTCGGGCGCCGCATTGAAGGAGATGGAGAGGATCGCCGACGGCGTGCTGAAGCAGAACTTCGCCTACGAGTGGACAGGCACCGCCTTCGAGGAAAAGCAGGCCGGCGGTCAGATCGGCCTGCTGCTCGGACTATCGATGGTCGTTGTCTTCCTGCTGCTGGCGGCGCTCTACAACAGCTGGGCCGTGCCGTTCTCGGTGCTGTTGGTGGTGCCGTTCGGTGTGCTCGGCGCCGTCATCTTCACGATGCTGCGCGGTCTGTCGGCCGACGTGTACTTCAACATCGGCCTCATCACGATCATCGGCCTCGCCGCCAAGAACGCCATTCTGATCGTGGAGTTCGCGATTGATGACGAGGAACACCAGAAGGGTGAAGGGCTGGAGAAGGTGCGAGACGCGACACTCGAGGCGGCGCGCCAGCGACTTCGACCCATCCTGATGACCTCTCTTGCCTTCATCCTCGGCATGCTGCCGCTGGTGATCGCGAGCGGCGCGGGTGCAGCCAGCCGCCACGCCGTCGGCACCGGCGTCATGGGTGGAATGATCGCCGCGACCGTGTTCGGCATCTTCTTCACGCCGCTGTTCTATCTCGCGTCGCGCAAGTGGCTGTCGCGCCGCAAGCCGGAGAGTGCCTCGGTGGACCACACGCCCCCGCCCCAGACCGGCGAAGGAGTTCCCGCCCATGCGTAAGCTAGCTCTGCTGGGCCTGACGACCGCGCTCGCCGGGTGCAATCTCGCGCCCAAGTACGTGGCCCCGATTGCTCCTGTCGCACCGGCATTTCCGGAAGCGACAGCGGGCACCCGCACCGCCACGGAGATTGGCTGGCGCGAGTTCTTCGGCGATCCGCGGCTTCAGACCTACATCGCGACCGCGCTGGCCAACAATCGCGACCTTGCCCAGGCGGTCGCGCGGGTGACACAGGCGCGCGCACAGTACCGCATCACGGATGCGGACCGTTTGCCGCAGTTGGAAGGCGTCGCGGGTTACACCCGCTCTCGTCAGCCGATCAACGCGCTGGGCTTTCCAGCGACGAATACGAGCACCGGGACACTCCCTGGCACCGGCATCGGTACCGGAACGACGCCCGGCACAGGCACAGGCACGGGGACAGGCACCGGAACCGGGGCGACGCCGGGTACGGGCGGCGGAACCATTCCGGGCGTCGGTACCGGCACCACGGCTGCCGACTCGCCCTCCTCCTTCACCTTCAGCCAGTTCTCGCTCGGCGTGCAGGTTGCGAGCTTCGAGCTCGATTTCTGGGGCCGGGTCCGCAACCTGTCCGAGGCTGCCCGGCGCGAGTATCTCGCCACGGTCGAGGCGGAGCGTGCGTTCCGCATATCGCTGGTCGCGCAAGTCGCATCGACCTACCTCCAGATCCGCGCAGGCGAGGAGCAGATCGTGCTCGCCGAACGCACGCTGACCGGCCGACGGGAGGGGCTGCGCATCGCGCAGCGCCGGCTGGACGCGGGCGTGACGTCGACCGTCGACTTCGACCAGTCGAACCTGCTGGTCACTCAGGCGGAAACCGAGCTGGCGGAGCTGCGGCGGACGACCGCACAAGCGGAGAATCTGCTGACCGTGCTCGTCGGTGGGCCGATCACGGACCCACTTCCCCCCGCACGGCCACTGTCCAACCCGGGGCAGTTCGCGAACATCGAGCCGGGGCTGCCCTCTGCGCTCCTCGTCAATCGGCCGGACATTCTCCAGGCCGAGCAGCGTCTGCGAGCTGCCAACGCCAACATCGGCGTGGCGCGGGCAAGCGTCCTGCCAAACATCTCGCTTACCGGGCTCCTCGGCTTCCTCTCGCCATCGCTCGGCAGCCTGGTCGACGGTGACGCCTTCCAGTATCGCGCCGGCGCGAACATCACACAGCCGATCCTCACCTGGGGCAAGGCACGTGCGGGCCTGCGGCTGACCCGCGCGCAGGCGGAGGAACTCGGCGCCGCCTACCAGCGCACCGTGCAGGAGGCATTCCGCGAGGTGGCCGATGCGTTGGTTGCCCGCCGCCGCTATATCGAGCAGATCGAGGCGCAGGGCCGCGCGGTCGAGGCGCAGCGGCGGCTGGTTCGCGTGGCGCGACTGCGTTACGACAACGGGCTGTCGATCTACCTTGAGGTACTCGATGCGGAGCGCAACCTGTTCACCGCCGAGCAGCAGTTGCTGACGCTGCGGAGCGCTCAACTGCAAAGCGAGGTGTCGCTCTACACCGCGCTCGGCGGTAGCCTGCGAGAGGTGTCGACCACGGGATGATTGTGCATCGTGCCGGAGCGGCTCCGGCACGATCGCACCCGCGAGCGGAACCACGCGACCTGCCCGCGGGTATGCCTGCCATGCATCCGAAGGAACAGACCGAACATCCCTGGTGGGAACGCGGCGTCGTCTACCAGATTTATCCGCGATCCTTCATGGACGCGAACGGAGACGGCGTCGGCGATCTGGCGGGTATCGTCGACCGGCTCGACCATGTCGCGACGCTCGGCGTCGACGCGATCTGGTTGTCGCCGGTGTTCCCGTCCCCGATGGCCGATTTCGGCTATGATGTCGCAGATTACCGCGACATCGACCCGATCTTCGGCGACCTTGCCGCGTTCGACAGACTGCTTGCAGAGGTGCATGCGCGCGGGCTGAGGCTGATCCTGGACTTCGTTCCCAACCACAGCTCCGACCAGCATCCCTGGTTCATCGACAGCCGTTCTTCGCGGGATAGCGCGAGGCGTGACTGGTACATCTGGCGCGACGCCGCGGCGGACGGCGGGCCACCCAACAATTGGATCAGCGATTTCGGCGGATCGTCGTGGACGTGGGACGAGGCGACCGGACAATACTATCTCCACGCCTTCCTCGCCTCGCAGCCCGACCTCAACTGGCGCAACCAGGATCTGCGCACCGCCATGATGGACGTGCTGCGTTTCTGGCTCGACCGCTGCGTCGACGGTTTTCGCATCGACGTGCTGTGGCACATCGTGAAGGCGGAAGGCTTGCCCGACAACCCGCTCAACCCGGAGTGGACGCCACAGCAGACCGAACGCGACCGGTTGATCCAGCGTCATTCGACCGACCAGCCGGAGGCCCACGCGATCTCCGCCGACATGCGCGCACTCGCCGACCGCTATGGCGACCGTGTCCTGATCGGCGAAATCTTCCTGCCCAACGAAGCGCACGCCCGCTGGTTCGGCACTCCGGAGCGGCCGCAGGTGCACCTGCCTTTTAATTTCCAGCTGATCGAGAATGCGTGGGATGCCGGCACGATCGCGAGGACCATCACCGACTACGAAGCATCGCTTCCGCCGCACGGCTGGCCCAACTGGGTGTTTGGCAGCCACGACGCCCCGCGCATTGCCGCGCGAGTGGGCGATGCGCAGGCACGAGTCGCCGCGATGCTTCTGCTGACCCTGCGCGGTACCCCCACGCTGTATCAGGGGGACGAAATCGGGATTGGGCAGGTCGCCATTCCCCCGGATCGCATTCGCGATCCGCAGCATCATCGCCAGCCTCACCTCGACATCGGCCGCGACCGGTCCCGCACGCCGATGCCGTGGGACGGAACACGCAACGCCGGCTTCACCACCGGAGAACCGTGGCTGCCGCTCAATCCCGATTGGCGTACGCGCAACGTCGCCTCGCAGGCCGACGATAGCGCCTCGCTCCTCACCCTCTACCGTCGCCTGCTCGCCCTGCGCCGAAGGGTCGATGCGCTATCGGTCGGGGGGATCGCGAGCGTGACCGCAGACGGCGATCTTCTGCGCTACGAGCGGCACCACGGCGGGCGTCGACTGGCCGTCATCCTCAACCTGGGGAGCGATCCGGCACGTTCGATCGATGCCGGACCGGTGCTGCTGTCGACCCATCCTGACCGGGCGCAGGCGATCGAACGCGGCGACACAGTGCTTGCCGACGAAGGATTGATCGTGGACATCACCGGCGCATGAAGATCGCCATGCTCGCCCCAATCGCCTGGCGCACGCCGCCGCGACACTATGGGCCTTGGGAACTGGTCACCAGCCTGCTGACCGAGGCGCTGGTCGCACGCGGGATCGACGTCACGCTGTTCGCGACGCTGGACAGCCATACCTCGGGTACCCTGGACGGCGTCGTGCCCGCGTCCTATTCTGAAGATTCTTCCATCGACGCGAAAGTGTGGGAGTTTCGCCACCTCGCCCACGCCTTCGGCCGCGCGGGCGACTTCGACCTGATCCACAATCAGGCGGACTTTCCCGCGCACGCCTTTTCCGGGCTGGTCGATACTCCAATGGTCACGACCATCCACGGCTTCTCGTCGGATCGCATCCTGCCGATGTACGCGCCCTTCCAAGAGCGCGTGCACTATGTTGCGATCAGCGAGGCCGATCGCCACCCCCAACTCCGCTACGCCGCGACCATCCACCACGGCATTCCGATGGACGAGTTTGCGTTCGACCCGGACGGCAGCGACAGCCTGTTGTTCTTTGGCCGCATCCACCACGACAAGGGTGCGCGAGAGGCGATCGACGTGGCAAAGCGGTGCGACCGCCGCCTCGACCTCTATGGCATCGTCCAGGATGCGGGCTATCACGAGCGAGAGGTCACCCCGCACGTGAGCGATACGATCGTCTACCACGGCGCGGTGGGCGGCGAGGCGCGAGTGCGGGCGCTGGGCTCCGCTCGCGCGCTCATACACCTCGTCAATTTCGACGAGCCGTTCGGCCTGTCGGTGGTGGAGGCGATGGCTTGCGGGACGCCCGTCATCGCGACACCTCGCGGCTCGATGCCCGAGATCGTCGAGCACGGTGTTACCGGCTTTCTGGTCCATACGCCGCGAGAGGCTGCCGCAGCGGTCGAGCGCGCCGGCGACCTCGACCGTTCCCACGTGCGTCAAGCGGTGGCAGACAGATTTTCGATCGACCGCATGGCCGACGCATATATCTCGCTCTACCGGAGCATCCTGGCGTAAGCGTTATTCCAGTTCGGCATGATGGCGGTCGGCCCAGGCCTTGCCGTCCTCGCCACCCCAGAGCAGCCAGGCGATGTACCCCGCAGACGGATCGCTCTCGTCGCCCCACTTATGGCTCTTCGCTTCCTTGTCGACGGCGTGCCGCGCGAAATAGCTGTACATCGACTTCAGATCGTCTTCGCTGACGTCCCGTTGCGCCGCGAGTTGCTCGGCCCGCTTCACGCCCACGTCCGTCCCGCCACGATCGAACTTCTCGCGCAGTTCCAGTCCGCGCTTGGCGTTGGCCGCCATCTTCTGAGTCGGGGTGAAGGTCTTCTGCGCCACGGCCATGTTTCCCGTCGTTGAGGTTGGTAGGTCAACCGGGCGGTGGCGGCACCGGTTCCCTAAAGCGCGCCGATCACGGACACGCCATCCGGGGTGACGCGGGCGTTCACTCGGTAGGTGGCGGCGATCCGCTCCGGCGTCATCGTGCTCGCGACGCTGCCATCAGCGACGGTCCGCCCGTCCTGCATCCAGACCAGCCTGTCTGCGTAGCGGGCGGCGAGATCGAGGTCATGGAGCACCACCAGTGCACCACCCCCCCGGCGCACGAAGTCGGCGAACAGCGCGAGCACGCGGTGCTGATGCCGCGGGTCGAGCGATGTCACCGGCTCATCGGCGACAATCAGCGGCGTCTCCGCAGTCAATGCGCGCGCGACATGCATCCGTGCCGCCTCCCCACCGGACAGCGTGGAGGCATCGCGATCGGCGAGCGAGGCAAGGTCGCAGGCCTCGATTGCACGAGCGACGGCATCGGCGTCGCGGGGGGCAAGTCGCGCGCCTCCGCTGCCATGGGCGAAGCGACCGAGCGCGATCACGTCGCGCACCGCAGCCGGCCACGCGAGCGGGCGCACCTGCGGCAGGTACGACACTCGCCGGGCACGCTCCACGGGTGCCAGCCGCGCGGCAACGTCGCCATCGATCGTCGCTGTGCCGCGCTCTGGCGTGACCAGACCAAGCAGCAGTCGCAACAGACTGGTCTTGCCCGCACCGTTCGGCCCGAGCAGGACGACCAACTCGCCACGCTCTACCCTGATCGATGCGTCGGCCACGATGCCGCGGTAGTGCAGCCGGTCGGCGGCGATCATGCCGCCCTCCTCCGCGCGGCGATCGCGACGAACAGCGGTGCGCCGACGAGCGCCGCGACCACGCCCAGCCGCAACTCGCTCGCGGTCGGGATCAGGCGGACGCCGATGTCGGCAACGACGAGGAACAACCCGCCGAGCAGCGCCGATGGCAGCAGGCTGCGTCCCGGATCATGGCCTATCCAAGGCCGAACGACGTGCGGCGCGACGATCCCGACGAAGCCGATCGCTCCGGCTAACGCCACCGATGCGCCCGTCGCGATCCCGGCGCCCAGCACCACCGCGATCCGCTGACGCCGCAGGTCCAGGCCGATCCCCGCCGCCGCCTCCTCACCCAACGTGAGCGCTGACAGTCCGCGGCGCGTCACGAACAGGATCGTCGCACCGACGAGCAGGAACGGCAGCACGCCTGTCACCTCGGCGAAACTGCGGTTCTCAACCGAACCCAGCGTCCAATTTATCATGTCCGACAGGCTGAACGGATCGGGCGCGAGATTGAGCAGAAGCGCCATCACGGCGCCCGCGAAGCTCGACAGCCCGACGCCCAGCAGGATCAGGGTCGCCACCGCCTGCGTGCGGATCGCGGCCATAGCGATCAGCGCGGTCCCGGCCAGCGCCCCCAGAATTGACGCGATCGGCAGCGCATAGGCCCACGTGCCCGCAAGTCCGTAATAGAGCGTCACCGTCGCCGCCAGCGTGGCGCTGGCGGACACACCCAGCACGCCGGGTTCGGCCAGCGGATTGCGCAACAGGCCTTGCAGGGCCGCGCCGCTCAGCCCCAGCGCGGCCCCCGCCAGAAACGCGGCCGCCGCGCGGGGCAGCCGGATCATCCACACGACGACCGCGTCGCCGGGCTGCCCCCCGCCCAGCAGCGCCGCGACTAGCCGGGCGGGCGGGAGCGGAACCGAACCGAGGAAGCATGCCGCCACGATCGCGACGAGCGCTGCGACCGCGAGCACAAGATTGATCTTCATCCTGCCATCCTCGCCAGCCGCTCGGCCGCGTCCAGCACGAACCATCCGCCGCACGCCGTCCAGGCGCCCGGCAGGGCAGCGGCGGGCTTGCCCGCGATCGCCCGCGCCACCACCGGATGCGCCGCCGCGCTCCACGGATCGGGCCGGTTCCAGCGCGTGTCGAAGAAGGCGCTGACGATCGCGTCCGGGCGCCTGTACGCCAGTTGCTCCAGCGGCAACGGCCCCCACCCCGCCGTCGTGACGAAGTTGCGCAACCCGCCCGCGCGCAGCACCGCGTCGACCAGCGATCCCGCGCCCGTGGTGACACCGCCCGGCGTCAGGTAGAGGGCGCGCCGGCCGCCAGCGGATCGGCGCAACCGCGCAAGCCTCGCATCGAAGTCGCGCTGCAGCGCCGCTCCCCTGTCAGCTTCGCCGAGTCCGGCGGCAACTTCCCCCAGCACGCGGCGAACGCTCGCTAAATCCTCGGCATAGCCGATCTGGAGTACGGGAACCCCGGCCTGCTCGAACATCGCCGTCGCACCCGCGCCGCCGCCGTAGCTGCGGACGATCAGGTCGGGCCGCAGCAGCAGCACGTCCTCAGCGCGGGGACGCACCTGCCGGATGCCCGCTGCAGCCTCTCGCATGTAGGAGAATTCAGCTGCTGCATCCGGCGAAACCGCCGCGATTCGCCGTCGCTCGGCCAGCTTCAGCACATACTGGTCCGCGCAATAATCCAGGCTGACGATCCGAACCGGCCGTCCCTCTGGCGGCTGTGCGGGAACGCCCGCACAGCCGCCAATCAGAAACGGCAGGATCGCCAACCCGCGGATCACAGCGCCAGTCGCACCCCGCCGTACGCCGCGCGGCGCTGCGTGCCGTACTGGAACACGGTCTCGTACCGCTCGTCGAACAGGTTCTCGACCCGGCCGAACAGCTCGACACCGCGCGTGACCGGGAAGCTCGCGCGCAGGTCGACCAGCACGTAGCCGTCGAGCCGCGTCGTGTTCGCCGCATTGTCGAAGCTGTCCCCGACATGGGCCACGGTGGCCCCGGCCGATAGGCCGAACGCCCAGTGATAGTCGGCCACGACGCTCGCGCTCTCGCGCGGACGGCGGGCGAGCTCGCGTCCCGTGTCACGGTTGGTCGCGTCGAGGTACGTGTAGGCGAACGCCACCCGCAGCGGCTCGACCGGCTTTACGACGATGCTCGCCTCGGCTCCTTCCGCCCGAGTGCTGCGGATGTTGTCGTAGGTGCCGAACGGCCGATTGGTGCAGATGCCCGTGGTCACACGGAAGCATGACACGAAATCGATCTGGTCGCGCGTGTTGCGGTGGAAGTAGCCCGCCTGGATCGTCAGCGTGTCGCCGATCAGCCGCTGGGTGACGCCCGCATCCCAGCTCTTCGAGCGCTCGGGCACCAGCGTGGTGTTCCCGTAGTCGCCGAACAGCTGGTAGAGCGACGGCGCGCCGAAGCCCTCGCCGTAGCTCGCGCGGATCGTCGTGCGACCGCCGTTGGGGCTCAGCGCCACGTTGGCGGCGGCCGTGGTCTCGCCACCGAAGCGGCTGTGATCGTCGTGGCGCACACCGCCGGTCAACGCAACGCCCGTCACCGGAGTCAGCGTGAGTTCGCCGTAGACGCTGTTGATCCGGTTGCGCGCGGTGGACGCGGTGCCGAAGCTGTCGGTGCGAAACCGCGAACGCTCGCTCTCGGCACCGAAGGTGGCGGACACCGGGCCGGTCTGCACTACGCCCTGGTACTCGAACCGGCGATTGGTGCCGCGGGAGTCGAAGGTTGCCGGCCCCGTTGCGCCGAAGTTCGCCCGGTCGATGCGGCTGTAGGCGACGCCGAGCCGGTTGCGGAACCTGCCGCCCGCAACCGCCAGCCGCGCGCCCGCGTAGCCGCTCAGCTCCTCGCTCGTCGAGAAGTCGGCGGTGTCGGCAAAAGTGAATGCCGGGGCCGGAAAGCCGTCGAGGTCGACCCGCGAATCGGCGTAACGTCCGCGTGCCTCCAATGCGAAGCCGTCGGTGACTTCGACCGCCAGCTTGGCGTTGACGCCATATTGCCGGTACCCGTCGCGCTCGCGCCCGCCGCGATCGACGTTGAAGGCGGAGATGCCGTCGGTGCGCAGATACTGGCCGCCGAGGCTCGCCAGCACCGGGCCCAGCTTGCCCGAGGCATTCACCGTCGAGTTGACGGTGTCGCGCGACCCATATTCGCCGGCCGCACGAAGTTCGAAGCTCTCGCTCGGCGCCTGGGTCAGCACGTTGACGACGCCCCCGATCGCGCGGCTTCCCCAGATCACGCTCTGCGACCCGCGGACGACCTCGATCCGGTCGATGTTGCCGACCAACAGGTTGCCGAAGTCGTAGCCACCGCCCGGACTTGCGGGATCGTCGAGCTTGACACCGTCCACCAACAGCAATGTCTGCTGCGGGTCGGCGCCGCGGATGTTGACGGAGGCCGTCGTGCCGAGTCCGCCGGCACGTGTGAAGCTGACGCCGGGCACGGTGCGAAGCAGGTCGACGACCGCCTGGCTCTGCCGTGCGACGATCTCGTCCTCGGCGATGACGGTGACCGACTGGCCGACCTGCTCGACGGGGCGCTCGGTGCGGTTGGCAGTGACGACGACCTCCTCATCCTCGGTGCTCTGCGCGAGGGCGGGCTGGGCCGATGCGACGAGCGCCAGCGTGGAAACAAATAGAGTTCGCATGGGTGAACAGTCCTCTTCCCCGCCCCCGCGTCGGCGGATCCGGAAAACGGCAACGACAAATGCGGCCCGCCGGTCGGGTAACCGGCGCGACGATGGCCAACGGCTGTCGTTACGGAGGGACTTGGCTTCCCCGACGCGCATGGCTGGACCCGGCCTGGCGACGAACGACGCGATGGCAGGTCTCCTGGCTCACCGATCAGCGCCTCGGGCCGTCTTCCCGGACGCTCGCGCATCCAGTGACGTGGTGACCCTCGACTCCCGGCTTACAGTTGCGGGCACAGCGCCGGACTCGCACCGGCTTCCCTCTTCGCTTCCTCAGCGGAAGCACCATCTGCCGCGCCGTTAGGCGGCGGGGGCCGCGACTGTCAATCGCCAGGCGGAACCCGACCCGCGCGTTCATCCTCCGCTCATCAGGCGTGTTCGATAGCTTGACAACGATCCAGACGCATCCGGCGGGGCCGCCTAGCGACCCCGTGCGTCAGCATGCGAGCTTCCGCGACCGGCGGCGGATTTGCTGGTCGATACAAACCGATACAATCAAAAGGTGTTCATGTTGCGCAGTTCAGGCGATAGACGCTGCCCGACAGGTCGCTCGCTTCGGAGCAGGCCGATCGCCGACGAACGAGGATATTCTTGGCTGTGAGCAGGCTGATCGCGAAATCCTGCCTGATGTGTGCGGTGTCGCTCGCGCTGTCCGCGTGCGGCGGCGGCGAAGAGGGGAACAACTCCGCCGCGAAGGGCGGCCGCCGGGGTGGAGGCGGCCCCGTCGCGGTCGGATACGTCACCATCCGCCCGACCTCGGTAGCGCTGACCACCGAACTCGCCGGACGCACCGCCGCATTCGAGACGTCGGAGGTGCGCCCTCAGGTGACCGGCCTCGTCCGCAAGCGGCTGTTCACCGAAGGTGCGCTGGTTCGTGCCGGACAGACGCTGTACCAGATCGATCCGCGCATCTACCAGGCGTCGGCCAGCCAGGCGCAGGCCAATCTCGCCGCCGCCAACGCCCAGGCGGAGGCCGCACGCATCCGCGCCGAACGCTACCGCCCGCTGGCGGAGATGGAGGCGGTCAGCAAGCAGGACTTCACCGACGCCGTCGCGACCCAGCGACAGGCGAGCGCATCCGTCGCGCAGAACCGCGCCGCGCTGGAGACGGCACAGGTCAACCTGGCCTTCACCCGCATCCCAGCGCCCATCACCGGACGCATTGGACGTAGCCTGTCGACGGTCGGCGCGCTCGTCACGTCCAACCAGACCGAACCGATGGCGGTGATCCAGCGCCTCGATCCCATGTTCGTCGACATTCAGCAGTCGGCCGCTTCGCTGCTCGCCCTTCGCCGCTCGCTCCAGCAGGGCGACGTCGCGCCCGGCAGCGCGCAGGTGCGCCTGAAGCTGGAGGACGGCAGCGACTACGGCTACACCGGCACCGTACAGTTCGCCGAAGTCACCGTCGATCAGGCGACCGGCACGGTGACGCTGCGTGCCCGGTTCCCCAACCCGCAGGGCTTGCTGCTGCCGGGCATGTTCGTACGTTCGATCTTCTCGCAGTCGGTGACGCGCGACGCCTTCCTGATCCCGCAGCCGGCGGTGTCCCGCGATCCGAAGGGTGCCGCGACCGTCTACGTCGTCGGCCCCAACAACAAGGCCGTCCAGCGCCAGGTCACTGCCGATCGCACGCAGGGTGCCTATTGGGTGGTGACAAGCGGGTTGAGGACGGGTGAACGGGTGATCGTTCAGGGCTTGGGCCGGCTGAAGCCAAATTCGGACATTCGCCCGGTCGCGGCGGGCACACCGCAGCGTGTGCAGAAACCGGCAGAGAACAAGGGCGGCAACGGCGACGCCACGAAGAAGGGCGGCTGACGCTTCCATGATCTCCCGCGTCTTCATCGATCGCCCGATCTTCGCCTGGGTGATCGCGATCATCATCATGCTGGCCGGCATCGGCGCGCTTATGACGCTGCCGATCGAACAATATCCCGATGTCGCACCGCCACAGGTGAACGTCCGCGCCACCTTCCCCGGTGCGTCGGCAGAAACGCTTGAAAACAGCGTGACGCAGGTGCTCGAGCAGCAGCTGACCGGGATCGACGGCCTGCTCTACTTCACCTCCTCGTCCTCGTCGCGCGGACAGGTGACGATCTCCGCCACGTTCGAGAAGGGAACCGACCCCGACATCGCGCAGGTTCAGGTCCAGAATTCGGTGCAGCAGGCAATCTCGCGCCTGCCCCAGCAGGTGCAGGAACAGGGCATTCGCGTCACCAAGTCGAACCCCGACTTCCTGATGATCGTGTCCGTGTATGACGAGAGCGATCAGCGCAGCAACGCCGACGTATCGGACTACCTCGTCTCCAATCTCCAGGATCCGCTCGGCCGTATTCCGGGAGTCGGCGAGTCGAACGTATTCGGATCGCAATATGCCATGCGCATCTGGCTCGATCCCGCACGCCTGGCCAGCTACGCGCTGATGCCCGGCGACATCGTCAGCGCGATCCAGGCCCAGAACACCGAGGTGGCGGCGGGCGAGGTGGGCGGCGTGCCCAACAGCAGCGAGCAAATGTTGAACGCCACGGTGACCGCGCAGTCGCGCCTTCAGACACCCGAGCAGTTCGCCAACATCATTGTCAAGACGCAGGCCAGCGGCGCTACGGTGCGGCTGGCGGATGTGGGTCGGATCGAGCTCGGTCAGGAAAACTACTCGTCCGTCAGCAAGACCAATCGCCACCCCGGCGCCGGCATCGCGATCAGCCTCGCTCCGGGAGGCGATGCGCTTGCGACCGCGGAGGCGGTGAAGGCCTTCATATCCGACGCAGCACGTAACTTCCCACCCGGTCTGACCTACGCCTACCCCAATGATTCGACCGCGTTCATCAAGCTGTCGATCGACGAGGTGGTGAAGACGCTGATCGAGGCGGTGATCCTCGTCGTGATCGTCATGTTCGTCTTCCTCCAGAGCTGGCGCGCGACGCTGATCCCGACCATCGCCGTCCCCGTCGTGCTGCTTGGCACCTTCGCGGTTTTCGCGGCCGCCGATTTCTCGGTCAACACGTTGACCCTGTTCGGCCTCGTCCTCGCCATCGGCCTGCTGGTCGATGACGCCATCGTCGTCGTCGAGAACGTCGAGCGGCTGATGGAGGAGAATCCTGAGATGTCGCCGCGGGAGGCGACGATCGAGTCGATGAACGAGATCACCGTCGCTCTCGTTGCGATCGCCCTGGTACTCTCGGCCGTGTTCCTGCCGATGGCGTTTTTTGGCGGGTCAACCGGCGTGATCTATCGTCAGTTCTCGATCACCATCGTATCGGCCATGATCCTCTCGGTCGTCGTCGCGCTGGTGCTCAGCCCCGCGCTGACCGCAAATCTGTTGAAGCAGAAGGATGCGAACGGCGAGCATCATCGCGGCTGGGCGGAGCGTCGCTTCCCTCGGGTCGCCGGCGTCGTCCACGGTGCGGGCGACAAGTTCAACCGCTTCTTCGAACGCAGTGCCGACCGGTACGTCGCGGGCTCGCGCCGGGTGATCGACCGCAAGTGGCTGTTCCTGCTGATCTACGCCGCCATCGTGGCGGTGCTCGCCATCCTGTTCTTCCGGCTTCCTACCAGCTTCCTGCCGACCGAGGACCAGGGGCGCGTGCAGGTCGAATTCCGTCTGCCCGCAGGAGCGACACAGAACCGGACACGCAACATCCAGGATCAGGTCATCAACTATTTCCTGAACGAGGAAGCGGCGAACGTCGATGTCATGTTGACGAGTGCGGGTGGTGGCGGTGGCGGCGCATCCGGCCAGAACACGGGTCGCGGCTTCATCAATCTCAAGGATTGGTCACTTCGCGAAGGGGTAGAGAACGGGGCCGATGCCATCGCGGAGCGCGCATCCGCGGCGTTCAGGGGGTTGCGCGATGCGGAGGTGTTCGCCCTCGTCCCCGGCTCCATTCGTGGACTGGGTCAGACCGGCGGCTTCACGCTCGAACTCCAGAACGCCAGCGGGATGTCGCGGGAGGACTTCCTCGCCGCTCGGGAACGGCTCCTCGCCGCCGCCAACGCCGATCCGAAGCTGCGTTCGGTCCGACTGTCGGACCTGCCCGACATCCAGACGCTGAAGATCGACATCGATCAGGCGAAGCTCTCGTCGCTCGGGCTCACTCAGGGCAACGTCAACACGACGCTGTCGACCGCGTGGGGCGGCAGATATGTCAACGACTTCATCGATCGCGGGCGCGTGAAGCGCGTCTACGTTCAGGGCGACGCGCCGTATCGCGCGGCTCCGGAGGATCTGTCGCGGTGGTTCGTCCGCGGCGACGCGGGACAGATGGTTCCCTTCTCGTCCTTTGCCACGATAGGCTGGGCGACGGCGCCGACAACCCTGTCGCGCTTCCAGGGCGTGCCTGCCTTTGAGTTCCAGGGTCAGGCGGCCCCCGGCACCAGTTCGGGCGAGGCGATGAACCGCATGGAGGAGCTTGCCCGCCAGATCCCCGGCACCTCGGTCGCCTGGGCCGGGCTGTCGTACCAGGAACGCCTCTCGTCGGGCCAAGCTCCACTGCTCTACGGTCTGTCGCTGCTGGTCGTGTTCCTGTGCCTCGCTGCACTGTACGAGAGCTGGTCGATCCCGGCCGCGGTGCTGCTCATCATCCCGCTGGGTCTCGTCGGGGCGGTGTTCGCGGTGACGCTTCGGGGGCTCGAGAACGACGTTTATCTCCAGATCGGGCTGCTGACCACGATGGGCTTGGCCGCCAAGAACGCGATCCTAATGATCGAGTTCGCCGAGCAGGCCGAGCGCAAGGGCGCCCGCGTAATCGACGCGGCGCTGGAGGCGGCCAAGCTGCGGCTGCGACCCATCCTGATGACCAGCCTGGCCTTCATCTTCGGCGTGCTGCCGCTCGCCATCTCGACTGGCGCGGGTGCCAACAGTCGCGTTGCCATCGGTACGGCGGTGATCGGGGGCATGCTCACCGCGACGATCCTGGCGATCTTCTACATCCCGCTGTTCTTCGTGCTGGTTCGCCGCGGGGTTCGCGACGGCCTCGCCAAGCTGCGTGGGCGACCGACCGGACACCAGGGCGAGCCGAAGTCGCCGGAAGGGCCGCAGACCCCCGCGGCGGAGCCTGCATGATGCGTCGTCTCATCCTGCCCCTCCTGGCGGCAACAGCACTCGCCGCTTGCTCGATGACGCCGACCTACCAGCGTCCGGCGGCGCCAGTGCCGCCGTCGTGGCCGGTCGGCGATGCTTATCTGCGCCAGAGCGAGGCCGCGCTGCCCAGCGTCGGGTACCGCGACATCTTCCGCGACGCGCGATTGCAGCGCATCATCGAACTCGCGCTCGTCAACAATCGTGACCTGCGCGTCGCCGCAGCCAACATCGCCATCGCCCGGGCGCAGTACCGCATCCAGCGTGCTGCCCGCTTCCCGACGATCGGCGCGACCGCGGACGCGGGCATACGGCGCGGGACGACGTCGGGCACCGGCGGGGGGATCGGGACAGGAACCGGGACGGGCCTGGGGGGTAACGGCACTGGTGGGACCGGCACCGGAGTTGGAAATGGCGGCACCGGCACCGGCACCGGTGTGGGCACGGGAACAGGTGTCGGCAATGGATCGAACACCGGCACAGTCGCTGTCGGCGGCGGCGGCGGGGTATCGGACAGCTACTCCCTCGGCGTCGGCATCACAGCGTTCGAACTCGACCTGTTCGGCCGCGTTGCCGCGCTCAGCCGCGCCGCGCTGGAGGATTACTTTGCAACGGAGGCTGCGGCGCGGGCGACCCGGCTGGCGCTGGTCGGCGACATCGCCGACGCCTGGCTGACCTACGCCGCCGACCGCAGCCTGCTCCGCATCGCCGAGGATACCGAACGCAGCGCGCAGTCGAGCGTCCGCCTCACCCGCGCGCGACTTCAGGGCGGTATCGCGCCGCGCACGGACGTGCGTCAGTCCGAGCTGGTGCTGGCACAGGCGCAGTCCGACCTTGCCGAGCAGCGCACCGCCATCGCGCAGGACGAAAACCTGCTGCGCCTGCTGGCGGGCACCAATGTGGACCCCGCCCTGCTGCCGGATACGATCGAATCGGTTGCACCGACCCTCGCCGAGCTCCCTGCCGGGCTGGACTCCACCATCCTGCTCCGCCGCCCCGACGTGGTACAGGCTGAGTACGATCTGCGTGCTGCCAACGCCCGCGTCGGTGCAGCCCGCGCCGCCCTGTTCCCGCGCATCAGCCTGACCGGACTTCTCGGCCTGACGAGCGGCGCGCTTGGCGCGCTGTTCGACGGCGACGCGTTCTCGTACAGCGCGAATGCAGGCGTCGACTACGACATCTTTGCCGGTGGCGCGCGTCGTGCGAACGTGGACCAGAGCCGTGCCGTGTTCGACGCTTCGCTCGCGAGCTACGAGCGCGCGATCCAGACGGCATTCCGCGAAGTCAGCGACGGCCTTGCCCGGCGAGGCACGATCACGGAGCAGGAACGCGCGCAGCGGAGCCTCGTTGCATCGGCAACGGACAACTACACGCTGGCGACCGCCCGTTACCGGGGCGGAATTGACACCTTCCTCCAAAGTCTCGACGCGCAGCGATCACTCTATACGGCGCAGCGCTCGCTGGTGGCGACGCGCCTCATCCGCGCACAGAACCTCGTAACCCTCTACCGCACACTGGGCGGCGACGCCCTGCTCGATTCGACACAGGTCGGCCCGCGCCCGCTCACGCCCGAACCGCCATCGCCACTACCACAGCGCTGACGCATCAATCGTCGTCGTCAGGCGACGCATCCTCGTCATCATCCAGCAGCGATGCCTCGTCGGCGTCCACCATGTCGAGGTCCTCGATCGCAATGGTGATGTCGTCGAGCTGTTCCTCAGTCGCGCTGAACTCCATCGTCTCGCCGTCCTCGTCCTCGAGATGGAGCACG
>Ga0325400_1000917_pt1 | contig 23272 bp, 17 predicted proteins | sample PopdelMetagenome_2_FD_205662 | JGI IMG/M metagenome (GOLD analysis project Ga0325400, IMG submission 205662) | Populus deltoides microbial communities from Bellville, Georgia, United States - Xylem-PdKOR-R1 | ecosystem: Host-associated > Plants > Phyllosphere > Stem > Wood/Secondary xylem...
CCTTACAAGCAATAAGACAATTCAACCTCGCATCCCTCTCCAAGCCAGAGTCAGTAATAATCCTATCCCAAAAAAACTCCACCAAAGGGCTTAAAGGGTGCCAATTATCAAACCAGAGAGAAATAGAAATATAAGGATGACGCCACGAATATAGTTCTTCGATAAGTCATTTTCAGTCCTTTAGAGAACCATGGAAGGGAGATAATCTCACCAACACACACCCACACACACAAAAAGTGCGGCAAATAAGAAGTTTTATTAATCTGAATTGTCTAACTTACATGTCTCGTTATGCCTTTATTTATACTAACTCTAGACTTAAATAAACCCTAATAGACCCCCCTTAGGTGGACTTATATTAAGCCCACTTACAATTGACCCAAACAAGTAATAATAACCCAAAGACTAAGAAGAAAATAATAAAAATCTAAAAATTACCATCCTAAGAATGCTAAAATCAGATTTGTTACCATTAAGAAGTCCCAAATAGACTAGAAAATCTGATATGAAGGAAGAATTTATTTTGAAGTCTTCTTTCCTTTTTGTAGCTAGGATGAATAGGGAATCCTTATAAGAAAATGATTCTGAAATAATTATGAATCCCTGCCACACTTGAAAACTATGTTGCAGCCCATTAAACATCTTTGTAGAATTAGTAGATTTCCAAAACAAGCTGCCATATCTTTTTAGGAAAAGAATCCTAGCTAAATAGGAAGTAAATAACAAAATTCATACAGCCTCTGTTCACCTGTATTGAGATACCTTCCCGAACACCAATTGTCCTGTAATTTTAATCCAAGGTAGTACGACATGTCAGGAGACATCACGTGAAATTTCAGCTAGATCCAACGGTCGGATTGAGAAATGACTGTTGTCGTAAACTTGGAAAGTTGCATATTTTACGTCAAAATCCGAATTTGACCTTTCCTGGATCGTATCACTTGGGCTGTAGCTCACAATATTACAGAACTAATTCAAGGCTTATTTATAGCCTTCCATGCAACCCCTTAATCCTAGAAACAAAAGGAAAAGGTATCCACCCATGTTGTTTCCAAGTTGTAGTAGGATTCTTTTGTTTCCTTTATTGTTCTCATCTCATGGCCCAAATAAGGTTGTATTGGACCCCTCTTGCATATGAATATGATGTACTAGGGTCTCCTCTTGATACTCTAATGGACCTTTTAATTCTAACTTGGTTGAAACATTCAATGCCTCTTTCAATGCTTTTGTCTTGGACCGAGTCATTGGACCATTTGGAACATGTAATGGGTCCTTGCTGGTGTGTCTGAGCTGGTGCACGTCATCCCCTCTCTCCTCGAACCAGCAAGCAAATGAACTTCCAAATAAGCTATATTCAATTCTAAGTTTGAGATACTAACCTGAGACATTCATGTCCATTATAACCATAAGAAGCCCCAAGGAGAGAACTCATTCACTCTTCTGCAACTTCACTACTTCTTCATATTTCCATATTTGAAAATGCAGAACAAAAGAAATATTGCGAGACCAATATCTCCCATCTCGTTGATTGGAACGAAGATCCGTCCGGTCAATGTTTAGAACAGGTTGGAACGAACAACATAGTCAGAAATGAGGACGATCCAACGGTGAACATAGTAGATCTAGCTCCGACAATACCTCTTTCTCTCTCTTTTTTCTGGTGTACCTCTTTCTCCAAAACAAGTGTATGATGATCAAATGAAATTAAAGAAGGAATGTGAGGATGGGAAGAGTGAAAATTCATGTGAGGAAAATGGTGAGAGAAAACCCAAGTCACTCGGATTTCGGTAAGGCATTGCAATACGGGTCCACAAAGGCTATACGAATTTTGTTATTTACTTCCTTTTGACTTTTGGACTTCCTATTTGGCAATGATTCTTTTCCTACAAGGATGTGGCAGCTTGTTTTGGGAATTTTCTAGTTTTACAAGGATCTTTAATGAACTGCAATATAATCTCCAAGTGGCAAGGATTCATTAATTTTTAAGAATCCTTTTCTTATAAGGATTACTTATTCATCCTAGCTACATAAGTAAAGAAGGGTTGGTGGTATTTAATGACAAATTAGTTATTTTTATTATTTTCTTTCAGGTTTGGGCTTGATTAAAACTTTATTTTGAGTTAGGATCCAAGGCTTGATTGAATCAGGTTATGGGCTTTTCAGTTTAAGGTTTTTGGATTAGTTTTGTATGTGGGTCAGTTCAGCAAAGGAAACAAAAGAATCCTGCTACAACTTGGAAACAACATGGGTGGCTACCTTTTCCTTTTGTTTCTAAGATTAAAGGGCTGCATGGAAGGCTATAAATAAGCCTTGAATTAGTTCTGTAATATTTTACTTCCTTCTCTTCTTCTCATGGCAGAACTTGATTTAATATTAGGGGCTTTATTTTATTTTGTTAGCTACAGTCCAAGGCTTGTTTGGGTTTAATTAATACTTTGTTTTCAGTTAAGATCCAAGGCTTGTTCGGATTAAGTTATGGGCTTTTCAGTTTAGGGTTTTGGGTCAGTTTTGAGTGGACCTCATTTAAGTCCACATAAGGGGTCCATTAGGGTTAATTTTTCAAGAACTATTTAAACTCATGTAAGCCAAAATTTCAGTAGCTTTGATAATATTTACTTCTGAATTTTTTAGTTTTAACGTTTAAGAGTGATTCTTGTATTCTTTAGTTCTTGAACAAACTGAATTTGACTTATCGAAGATTAACTGGCTTCGTGGCGTCATTCCACTCACACACAAAGTTGTGGCACAAGATGTTTATTAATTTGAAAAATTCATAGCCCCCACACGTCTGGTTATGACTTTATTTATAGTTACTCCAGACTGAAATAAACCCTAATGGACCCCCCCTTATATATCTTATATATGCCCCCTTACAATTGATCCAAATAAGTAATAATAAACTAAAAACTAAGAAGAAAATAATAAAAATAATGAAATTCCAAATTGAATATCCTATATATGCTACAATCAGATTTACCACCCCTAAGAAGTCCTAAATAGAATAGAAAATCTGATCTGAATGTAGAATTAATTCTGAAGTCTTCTTACCTTGTTGTGCTTGAAGAAAATCTCCCTCTTTAGACCTTCCAATTTAGTTTCCTTCCTAGAAACCAAAATGTCCCAAATACCAGCAGCCTTTGTTTCTTAGTGTAGATAGGATGAATAAGGAATCCTTGTAAGAAAAGGATTCAGAAACATTAATGAATCATTTCCACACTTGGAAACTATATTGCAGCCCATTAAAGATCCTTGTAGAATTAGAATATTTCCAAAACAAGCTGTCATATCCTTATAGGAAGAGGATCCTTGCCAAATAGGAAGTTCACATGTTAAAAGGAAGTAAATAACAAAATTCATGTAGCCTGTTCTGATCTATATTGCAAGTCCTTCCCGACCTTCAATTCACCTAAACATTTACTCCAACATAGAAACATACCTCTAGAATCTTTTGGTAAAGTTTCAGTTGGATCCAATGGTTGGATTTGGAGTTATGATCATTACCATAAAACTGCATGGAAGAAAATGTTTCGCCAAAATCCGAATTTGACCTTGGTTGGATCATATTGGACTGTAACAAGATGAAATGTAACACTTTATTGTTTTGCTTAGACATAAAAAACAATAAGATGAATGATGCAAACACTGAAAAACTTAAAGAAACACTAAAAAACAAAAATAACAGAAGGATATGACCTTGTTTCGGAGCCTAGCTCTAATACCAACTGATACGAACCTCATGATCACGTGGTCACGCAACCCACAATTAAGATTGAGATCTAATCCTGGAAAGCCTAAATAAGTGTCTGATAGGAATGTGACACAATGAACCTGCCCTGTGAAACCCCGAAAATTTATAATTTAAATATGCGGATGTGTAAACTCCCGTGTAAATATAAAGCTGAAAGTGGTAAGATCTTGATGAGTGATGGGTATATTATAATTGATAAATGATGATAATAAAAATAATTGTGATGTATAATCGAGGGGATGACCTTCATAAAATGAATTTTAGTTTAGAATTCATAATGATAGAGAAACTAGTAACGTGTTTTGATGGATAAAATAATGAGTAAAATGATAAAATTTTCTAGGGAATAAATGATGTAATAAAGAATAAATTATAAGAAAGGATAGTGCAATGTAAAGGCAGGACTGATTGCATTGACTAAAAATCAGCGACGTTACTTTAAAATGGTAATAAGCATGATAAATAAATAAAGGTGGAAAATTTAAAATGAATATATTCCAAAATAATAAAATAACCCTAAAGGTTTAGAGGGATAATTGATATGATTTATGTGCAGATTGAACAAGAAAATTTAGATTGTTGATGAAAAGTCATGACCTGAATAATTTTACGTTAAAGAGTAGAGCTCTTAATCCAATCGTCGGATCAATATTAAAATTTACATGCAGTCTATTAATATGTTGTCCTACCTTGGTTCAAGATCTTATCTCAATTGGAGTTCAATAAGGATTAGCAATTTAAGCTGAAAAACCAATAGTTTATGCAAAAAATAAAATAAAATAAAATATAAAGACATAAATGAGGGAAAAAATTGTAATTAATGAAAAAATTGCCTTTAAAACAGCAAAGAGGCCAACCAGTCCAAAAAAACAAAAATGAGAGAAAATTCGATAGAGAGAGAGAGAAGTGTAGAATTTGAAGGAGTCAACCCAAAGAAGGTTGTATGCTCTGGAACATGCTTATTTTTGGATATATTGCTCTCCTCACAAGCCTCTACAAACAGACCGGAGGGATTTGAAATATCACATTCCGTTTGACATAAATCACCATCGACAATATCCTAGAAAGCAAAAGGAAACGCACCTTGCAGGGCAGTTTCGGTCGCTAGTCGATCCTCACTCTTCTACTGTTGGATCACGTCGAATTTTGGATATGTGATGTGTCTGGATGGTTTCTTCATTTTGGAAACACACCATCTAGCAAGGTGTTGTTCATATTAAATAGTAACTCGTCGATTTTCAAGTTAGCTCGGTTTTATTTTGATCTAGGAAGATTTAACCGTTGGATCATTCTGAGTTTGAGATATATTGTGCAAGCTGCCAAGATCTATATTCTGCCTGATGCATTCGAAAATAAAAGCTAAGGTGAATGACGTATTGTATTTTGAATTTATTGCTAGTTTTGGCAAAATTTAAGAAACTTGATGAAAGATATAGTAGTAAAATGTGTTCTTATTAAAATTGCTATAGATGAATTATGTATTCTTTATATGAGGGGAAGAATTATTCTATAAGAATAAGAAGGAACACCGTTATATGAGTATGTTGAATGAATAAAAGGCTAACTTGTTAGTTGTGTGGATGTGAATGAGGTGGAACTATGAACAAATTGAAATGAAAGAAATTTGGAAAATCAAACATATTTAAGGGTGGTTATAAATATATTTTTTATAAATTGATTAGTTAATGAAAATAATCATAGATTCCAACTAGCAAGGTGAAATTATTGTTGTGATAATAATGTGAGCACATTAATTGTTAAGGGTTGTTTTGCATATGTTTAATTGCATGAGGAGAAAGTGAAAAACTAATTGAAGGGTTCATTGTTTTCCTGTATTAATAATGCTTAAAAAGGATAATATAATTTAGAGTTGATTTTTTCATGAAAGTTATATTTCTATATTTTAGACTTTCATAGAAATAAATCACGCTCAAAATTGAGTTTGTATAACTTTAGTTATGATTAAAACACTAGATAATATTATGGGTTGGTTAAGCTAAATAAATTAGAATTAGATAATTTTTAATCTTTAGTTATTAATAATGCTAAAAAAGGATAATATAATTTGTTGTTGAGTGATGGTTTTAACAACAAAATCACAAGAATGAATATAAACATGAAAATGGGTAAGAGTATGAGATTTTAAGAAATTCCTTGTAATTGAGTTGAGAATAATAGTCGAATGAGAATTAAATAAAATTGTAATGACGGTTGTATTATTGATAAAAACTGAATCCTTGGTGGTAGAGGGGAGGTTGTGGGGACTAGACAACGACATGGAGTGGGTGCACATATACATACTCCAAATAGGTGCATCGCACCTTGTCTTTTCAAATTGTCTAAACTTATTGATAAATTTCAGAATTTATTGTTTTATTGTTTCGATAAATATTTGAATGAATATGAATACCTTACATACATTAATATGTATCAACTCAGAGAGCCAGCTTAGGAAACATAAAAAATGCTCTCTCCTCTCTCCTTCCCTTCTAAGTGATCAGGTTTGGAATATCTGATTATGTTTTTACGTTTGTTTTCTTTTAGTTTATGTGGGTTTTTTTATTCAGTTTCTTTCAAGTTTTGTCCTCCATTTCAATTTCTTCATCTTTTGGGATGTGTTTTGGTATGTTTTTGTGTGCTTCCACACAAGTGTTGCCAAGTTTCAGCTTGTTTTAGGCAACGTTACATTTTTTCAGTTCCTGTGCTCCTCTCTTTGTGTCTATTTTTTTATGTGTCCTCCATGGAATCTTCAATGAGTTCTTTGACTATAAGCAGAGGAAGGAAACAGTTTGGGTATGAGAGACATGTCTAACGTTATTGCAGAGCTAGGCATTCAACAAAGAGAGTTGGGTAAAAAGGTTGTGTTCTTGGATATTCCAGCTACAAACGTAGATGTTTCTTTCCCTAAATTAAAGCTTTAGAATGGTGTGAGTCCCTTCATTAGAAACAAAAATAGCCAAGGTGAAATAAAGGATAGTGAAAACTAAAACGAGACAGAACTTTAGGGTTCAACTTAAGGAGATGTTTCAAAGCCATGGTGAATGCTCTCCCAGCATCCTTCTTCAGACAAGGATGCTAATGCAAGTCAATCTTCGGTGGTATATTATGGAAATACTAAAGAGTTACAAAAATGCTTGGGTGAGAAGATGACTTTAGGAAAAGTAGGGACTCGCTGGGGGGAAATTTCAAATGCAATATGAACAATTCCCTAACTATGCAATGATAACTTGTACCTAGGCATTAGCATTATTAGAAACGAAAACCCCCACCCAACGAATATTGATTTGGGAATGAGAAGTATAAGGATGACGCCATGAAACCAGTTGTTCTTCCATAAGTCGTTTTCAGTTCTTTAGAGAATCAAGAAAGAGAGATTATCCCACCAACACACAACAAGTGTGGCAAACAAAAAGTTTTATTAATCTGAAATGCGTAACCTTACATGTCTGATTATGCCCTTGTTTATATTGACTCCAAATTAAAATAAACCCTAATGGACCCCCCCTTAGGTGGACTTATATGAGGTCCACTTACAATTGACCCAAATAAGTAATAATAACCCAAAGATAAAAAGAAAATAATAAAAATCCAAAAATTACTATTTTAAAAATGCTAGAATCAGATTTGTCACCCTTAAGAAGTTCCAAATAAACCAGGAAATCTGATCTGATGGTAGAATTAATTCTGAAGTCTTCTTTTCTTGTTGTAGCTAGGAGGAATAAGGAATCCTTGTAAGAAAAGGATTTTGAAACATTTATGAATCTTTACCACACTTGCAAACTATATTGCAGCCCATTAAAGATCTTTGTAGAACTAGGAGATTCCCAAAACAAGCTATCCTTGTAGAACTAGGAGATTTCCAAAACAAGTTGCTACATCCTTGTAGAAAAAGCATCCTAGCCAAATAGGAAGTCACAAGTAAAAAAGGAAGTAAATAACAAAATTTATATAGCCTTTGTTGACCAGTATTGCAATGCCTTACCGAACTCCGATTGACCTGATATTATAACCCAAGTTTTGAAAACGTGTCAGGAGACTTCACATAAAATTTCAGCCCGATCTAATCATCAGATTGAGAATTATAACTATTGCTGTGAAACTGAACAGTTGTACATTTTACATTAGAATCCTAATTTAATTCTGTTTTCATTGCCCGGATTATATCATTCCCTCTCTCTGTAAGATAATTCATACTCAAATCACAAATAGGTTTGATAGACAATTCCTTAGCCTTTTGTTTCAGCGATTAGAGTTCTTTTCTTGCACGCAATTGCCTGTAACAACATTGTATAAATGTAGTAGCCGATAATAATTTCAAATAAACATGTCTTGCCATCCACTTGCATGTATATATTTGAATGATAACCACTACTGCTCTCTTTTGTTTTTTATGCCTTTGGCACTGAACTGAAGCTTTTCATTCTTCACGTTCTTTATTTGTTTCTTTATAAACCTTTGCAAGTCATTCTGCCTAGTGCTTTTTGTCTAACATCATAAAAGCATTATGAGTATAAACATTTGAAACTTGAAACCTCAGTTTCTACTCTTTACTCATAGTGAATCTCCTTCAATCGACCCCACCAATCTGTTGCCTCATTGAATGTATATCATCTTCCATCTTTTTTCCTCCGAATAGCTATCATCATGTCCTCCAACACTATGCAAATTTCCCCTTCGGCCGAAGTGACCCCTAGTTCTATTCCTACAATACCTTTAGTTTCTAGGTTACTGAAAACCTTCTCGATGGCCTATGGCCTCATCCTCAAGACCACCATAACCAATATCATCAACGTTCTCCTCAAAATCCTTATAATTAGCCCACCTTGGCCTTTCGCTCCTACTGCCACTATTTGCTCTTGGTTTAGCCTCAACCTTCCTCACGTCTTGGGTGCTTGTACCAGCCTCGTTACCACGACTCTCCACCCTATCAAGTCTATCACACATGTTCCTCATCACAAAATTCATCATCTCCATCATCTGCGTCATGGCTTGCATTTGGAACTTAAGTTCTCACTTGGGACGGGGTGGAGTGTTGTTTTGATCTAACATGATATAGTACTTGCAAAAATAGGTTAGTGGTAAAAAAATATCATCACGTCAGTTCAAACACTATTAATATCCTCACACGCTCACACCTCTCGTCTCATCTTCTTGCAATTCTTGTCAAACTGAACCAACACCTAATAGAACCAACTTAGTAGCGCAATCTACACACACACACACACACTCTCTCTCTCTAGAAGCAATAAAAATCAGAAAAAAAGCAAAACAAAACTGAGTTAAAAGAATCAACCACATTTTTTAATCGCTAACCATTCTGCCAAATATTTGGCATTCTGCAACACAAAAAATTAGCATTCTTCCTCATATTATATAACATAGATTTATTTTTTCTTTAAGATCTGAGTTAAAACCTGGCTTTCCTTGAGCTTATCAATAAGATTTCAGGTGTGGCAACCTACCATATTTGGCGTTCTGCCACACAAAGATCTGAGTTAAACACTGAGCTTATTAATAAAAGTTCAGGTGTCGCAACCCTGGACCATCAGTCTCTGTCTGATTTAGACTTAACTCCTGCTATGAGAGGTTTTCAGGCGCTATATCCTTAATTTTTATATAATAAAAAGGAAAAAGTATAACAGGAGAACGACATTGAATCGAGTTTTTTCCTTTTAAGGTCATTCTCTATCAGTGGATTGAATAGAGCTTTGTTCCAGTGAAGGTCATTTTCAATTGTAGGATTTCCTAAGTGTATTAAGCTTAGTGCCATTACCCAAAGACTAATAAATCCCTCCAGTATAGCATAGCATAGCCAGAGAACGATATTTGTTTTACTCTAAAGGTGATCATAATGGGGGAGTACTTTTTTGATGATTCAAGGTCGAATCCTTTTAAAGAGAGAGGGGATGATGAGAATCAACCCAACACCAAACTTAATCATGCCAAAGACCTATTGGAGGTACAAATGGCTCAATTACAAGAGCTAAGGCAAAGTAGCTTCATTGAATGAGCTTGTTTAGAACATACAAAGAAAAATAGACTTAGAGGAGCTTGGGTGATATGGTTCAGCCTTCTGATAGGACCCGAGCAAGGTCAGATTCTGATTTTGGCGTAAACTTTTCTACCATCCAGTTTTATGATATTGAGCATAACTCTAAATCCAACCATTGGATCGAGTTGAAACTTTACCAGAAGATTTTATAGGTATTCGTCTATGTTGGGGTAAATTTTTAGGTGAATCAGAGTTCGGAAAAAACTTGCGATATAGTTCAGAACAGGCTGTATGAATTTTGTTATTTACTTTCTTTTAACATGTGAACTTTCTATTTGGCAAGGATTATTTTTCTAAAAGGATGTTACAGCTTGTTTTCAGAATTTCCAAGAGTGAGCTGAAACATAATTTTCAAGGATGGCAACGATTCATTAATCTTTCAGAATTCTTTTCTTATAAGGATTCCTTATTCATCCTAGCTACACAAGGAAAGAAGCGCTAGTGCTTTTTAATGACAGATTAATTATTTTTATTATTTTCTTTCATGTTTAGGCTTAATTAAAACTTTGTTTTGAGCTAGTATCCAAGGTTTGTTTGGATCAAGTTATGGGCTTTTCAATTAAGGATTTTTAGGTCAGTTTTATATGTGGGTCAGTTCATCCCACAAGATTAGATCCATTAGGGTTAATTTTTAAGAACTATTTAAACTCTTGTAACCAAAATTTTGGTAGGCATTGATGAATATTACTTCTGAATTTTTCAGTTTGAACGTGTGAGAGTGATTCTTGCATTCTTCAATTCTGAGCGAACTGAATCTGACTTATCAAAGATAACTGGCTTCTTGACGTCATTCTACTTCATTTCATTAGTGTTGGTGCCTTGCGGCAGGTTTTTATTGTTTCACACTCCTATCAGACCTATTTCAGCTTTCAGAATCATATCTCAATCTTGATAGTGGGTTGCATGATCACAAGGTTCGCATCATTGGGACGCCTAGGGAGCATGAAGGATGGCCTCTAAGTCATCTAATCTAAGTCCAAAAAAAGCCCAATTCGTCTGGATCAAAGGGTTGCCAGATCTGATTTTCTAAGCTAGAAAGGATTGATTAATGATTCTTCTAGTCAAGGTAGGAAACTAAATTGGCAAGTATAAAGAGAGATTTTCTTCATTAATTGTCCAAGCAAAATAAAGAGATCAAGCACAACAAAGAAAGAAGACTTTAGAATTAATTCCACATTCAAATCAGATTTCCTAATCTGTTTGAGACATATTAAGGATGGCAAATTTGATTCTAGAATATCTAGGATATTAATTTTGCATTTTTATTATTTTCTTCTTAGTCTTTGTTTATTATTACTTATTTGGGTCGATTGTAAATGAGCCTCATATAAGTCCACATAATAGAGGTCCATTAGGGTTTTCTTTCTTTAGTCTAGAGCTAGTTTAAATAAAGCCATAATCAAACGTGTGGAGGTTTTTGTTTCTAATAGTGCTGGTGCCTAGATACGAGTTATCTTTGTGTCACACTCCTATCAAATCTGATTTGCTTGGCTTTTCTTTATTTGTTTAAGATAATTATTGGTGTCTTTGCATGTGAGTTGCTTGACAACATGTTTGAAAGGTTGGCATCAAGTTTTCTAATCCTACAAGTAAGGCAATAAGGGTTCTCATGTTTTAAAAGGATTCGCTAAAACTATAATTAATTATCTTAAACAAACAAAGAAACTAAACAGTGGGTAACCTCAAAAATTAATATCTACCTTTTTGGAAAGTTAACAAAGACAAACAATTAATATCTAAAGGTGGCAACAAAGATCCTAGTGTTTTTAGGTTGGAAATTTCATTCATGTGCAACTAGAAAAATTATATATATTAGGTTTTTTTTTTTTAATTAGGTGCATCCACTTAAGTTTATGTGTCATATTTGTTGATACGATCCAAGCAAGGTCAAATTTAGATTTTTATGTAAAATGTGCAAGTATCCAGTTTTACGGCAACAGTCATAATTCTCAATTAGATTGTTAGATCAAGCTGAAATTTTACATAGAGTCTCCTGACATATTTTTCTATCTTGGGTTAAAATTTCAAATCAATTGGAGTTCAGTAAGGCATTACGAATTGCAATACGGGTTAATAGAGCCTGTATGAATTTTGTTATTTACTTCCTTTTGACTTGTGGACTTCCTATTTGGCTAGGATTCTTTTTCTAAAAGATGTGACAGCTTATTTTGGGTCAATCGGAGTTCGGGAAGGCATCGAAACACGGGTCAAGAAAGGCTGTATGAATCAAACCTGATTAGACCCGAATTTGAAACCCAAAGCAAACGATATCCAATTAAAACAAAATTTTATATTTGGTGCGAGTAGGAACCCAGTAATTAGAGTATCTAATTTGAGCTAATTCTGAGTTGATTTGATCCAGTATTCTCTTGTTTAGTTTTCTGCGATAGAATCGAATAAACGTCTTTTTGAACAATTTTTTTTCTTTTCTCTTTTCTCTTTTTTTTTTATACTAGTAATATATTTTGAGCAATAACATAATGAAATAGCTAATTTTTTTTATATATGCTGCAAAATCAAGGAGAAGAAAAAATTAGACACTAAGGAATTTTTGCGGAAACAACAAGAAATGAAAATTTTAGAAGGATATAACCTGATTAATGGAGCCAAGCTCTAATACCAAATGATGCGAACCTCATGATCACGTGGTCACGCAACCCACACACAAAGACACCAATTGCCAAAAAGCCAAGTAAATCAGGTTTGATAGGAGTGTGACACAAAGATAATTTGTACCAAGGCCCCAGCACTATTGAAAACGGAGACCCCCACCCAATGAATATTGATTCGTGAACGAGAAGTATAAGGATGATGCCACGAAGACAGTTGTTCTTCGATAAGTCGGTTTTCAGTTCTTTAAAGAACCATGGAAGGGAGATTATCTCGCTAACACACACACAAAGTGCGGCAAACAAAAAGTTTTATTAATCTGAATTGTCTGACTTATATGTTTGGTTATGCCTTTATTTATACTAACTCTAGACTTAAATAAACCCTAATGGACCCCCCTTAGGTGGACTTATATTAAGCCCACGTACAATTGATCCAAATAAGTAATAATAACCCAAAGACTAAGAAGAAAATAATGAAAATAATAAAAATCCAAAAATTACCATCCTAAATATGCTAGAATCAAATTTTTCACCATTAAGAAGTCCCAAATAGACTAGGAAAATTATCATACTTTTCTTTTTTGTAGCTAGGATGAATAAGGAATCCTTGTAAGAAAAGGATTTTGAACATTTATGAATCCTTGCAACACATGGAAACTATGTTGCAGCCAGTTAAAGATCTTTGGAGAATTAGGAGATTTCCAAAATAAGCTGCCACATCCTTTTAGAAAAAGAATCCTAGGCAAATAGGAAGTCCACAAGTCAAAATGAAGTAAATAACAAAATTCATACAGCCTCTGTTCACCCGTATTGCAATGCCTTACCGAACTCTGATTGATCTAAAATTTTAACCCAAGATAGAAAAACATGTCAGGAGACTTCATGTAAAATTTCAGCTTGATCCAATGATCGAATTGAGAATTATTACTGTTGCCGTAAAACTGGTAGGAGCACTTTTACGTCAAAATCTGAATTTGACCTTGCCTGGATCGTATCGGTACTGATGCCTAGGTACAAGTTATTTTTGTGTCACACTCCTATTAAACCTGATTTACTTGGCTTTTCAGGAATTGGTGTCTTTGCGTGTGGGCTGTGTGACCACGTGATCACAAGGTTCACATCATTTGTTTTTTTATTATTATTATTTTCTTTATGTTTGGGCTTAGTTAACATACTTTGGGTTTATTGTAAGTGGATAGAAATTAGCCCACAAGTTTTGGGTCCATTAGGGTTCCTAGTTCAACGATTAGGGTTCCTAGTTCAATCAAGATTGAGATCTGATCCCGGAAAGCCGAAATAGGTCGGATATGAGTGTGACACAATGAAAACCTGCCCCAAGACACTAACACTATTGGATTTAGTAGAATGACACCACGAAGCAAGTTAATCTTCGATAAGTAAGATTCAATTCGTTCAAGAACTGAAGAATGCAAGAATCACTCTCACACATTAAAACTCAAAAATTCAGAAGTAATAATCATCAAAACTGCTGAAATTTTGGCTTCCATGAGTTTAAACAGTTCTTGAAAAATTAACCCTAATGGACCCCTTATGTGGACTTATATGAGATCCACTCAAAACTGACCCAAAACCCTAAATTAAAAAACCCATAACTTAATCCAAACAAGCTTTGGATCCTAACTGAAAACAAAGTATTAATTAAGCCCAAACAAGCCTTGGGTTGTAGTTAATAAAGTAAAATATAGCCCCTAATATTAAATCCATATTCTGCCATGAGAAGAAGAGAAGTAAAATGTTACAGAACTAATTCAAGCCTTATTTATAGCCTTCCATGCAGCCCCTTAATCCTAGAAACAAAAGGAAAAGGTAGCCACCCATGTTGTTTCCAAGTTGTAGAAGGATTCTTTTGTTTCCTTTGCTGTCCTCACCTCATGGCCCAAATAAGGTAGTCTTGGACCCCTCTTGCACATGGATAAGATGTACTAGGATCTCCTCTTGATACTCTAATGGACCTTTCAATTCTGACTTGGTTGAAACGTTCAAAACCAATGCATTCAATGCCTTTGTCTTGGACTGAGTCATTGGACCATTTGGAACATGTAATGGGTCCTTGCTGGTGTTTCTGGGCTGGTCCACATCATCCCCTCTCTCCTCGAAAGGATTTGAACTTGAATCAAAATCTGTTTCAAATAACATAAGATCAACAACATTAAAGGTAGCACTAACTCCATACTCACCTAGAAGGTCAATTTTGTATGCGTTGTCATTAATTCTCTCTAAAACCTGAAATGGACCATCACCATGAGGCTGTAATTTTGATTTCCTTTGGTTAGGAAATCGTTCCTTACGCATGTGCACCCAAACCCAATCACCGGGTTGGAAAACAACCGGTTTACGTCTGGTTATGCCTTTATTTATACTCACTCTAGACTTAAAGAAACCCTAATGGACCCCCCTTAGGTAGACTTATATGAAGCCCATTTACAATTGACCCAAATAAGTAATAATAAAAATCCGAAACTTACCATCCTAAATATGATAGAATCAGATTTGTCACCTAAAAAGTCCTAAATAAACTAGGAAAAATCTAATTTGGAAAATTTGTGTTGCTGCCTCCCTTTAATGTCCTTGACTAACTTGAATTTCCTTGTTTAACTTGAACAAATAAGAAAACAAATTTCCTCATTTGTCCTTGATTAATTACTTTCCTTCCTAAGTTAGGAAAAGCATTAAATAGTCCTCCTCTCTTTAGGAATAAGATATGGCCAACTTCCTTATTTAATTTTGAGAATAAATTGCTGAATTTTTATCCTTGTATCATTAGGAAAAAAAAAATAAGCATAACAAGGTTGGTATGGGGGCGGATACATCAACCCCTTGTTCCACACGAATTGGGCTCTCCTTAGACCTAAACTAGATGAATTAAAGGCTGTCCTTCATGCTCCTCAAATGTCCCAAGCCCCTCTAGGTCCATTTTTGATACGATCCAGGAAAGGACAAATTCGGATTTTGACGTAAAAAGTGCATCTATCCAGTTTTACGGCAACAGTCATAATTCTCAATCCGACTGTTAGATCGAGCTGAAAGTTTAAATGGAGTCTTGTGACATGTTTTCCTATGTTGGGTTAACATTTCAGGTCAATCAGAGTTCGGGAAGGCATCAAAACACGGGTCAACAGAAGCTATATGAATTTTGTTATTTGCTTCATTTTGACTTGTGGACTTCCTATTTGGCTAAGATTCTTTTCCTAAAAGGATGTGGCAGCTTATTTTGGAAATCTCCTAATTCTCCAAAATCTTTAATTGGCTGCAACATAGTTTCCATGTGTGGTAAGGATTCATAAATGTTTTAGAATCCTTTTCTTACAAGGATTACTTATTCATCCTAGCTACAAAAAAGAAAAGAAGATTTCAGAATTAATTCTACCTTCAGATTTGATTCTCCTAGCTTATATGGGACTTCTAAACGGCAACAAATTTGATCTTATTATATTTAGGATATTAAATTCAGATTTATTATTGTTATTATTATTTTCTTCTTAGTTTAGGGTTTATTTATATTATTTGGGTTTAATTATAAGTGGACATCATATAAGTCCACACTCCTATCAAACCTGATTTACTTGGCTTTTCGGGAATTGGTGTCTTTGCGTGTGGGTTACGTGACCTTGTGATCACGAGGTTCGCATCAATTTTGCTCCCTATGTTCTAAACAACCTTATTCAATGCTTTTTTAAGCTTCTTTGTCCTAGCTCTTGTGATTAGCCCAATTGGCACCTTCAATGGGTCGTTGGCATGATTACGCTTGGTGTTGGGCTGATCCGCATCATCCCCTTTCCCTTCAAAATTATTTGACCTCGAATCATCACCTACATCAAACAGAGTAAGATCAGAAACATTAAAGATAGCACTACCACCATATTCACCTGGCAAATCAACTTTATATGCTTTGTCATTGATCCTCTTAAGGATCTGAAAAGGCCCATCTCCTCGTGGTTGTAGCTTTGATTTTCTATGGGTCGGAAATATCTCCTTCCGCATATGCACCCAAACCCAATCGTCGCTCTGAAAGACAAAATGTTTGCGCCCCTTATTAGCTTTTGGTGCATACACACGATTCCTCTTTTCAATATGTTGCCACACACTCTCATGGCGTGTCTTCACCACCTGTGCTTTACGATTACCATCGAAACTAACGCTTTCATCAACAGACAAAGAAATCAAATCCATTGGAGTTAAAAGGGTTAAATCCATACACAATTTCAAATGGTGAAAATTCAGTAGTAGAGTGCACACTACGATTATATGCAAACCCTATAAATGGCAAACAATCTTCCCAATTCTTTAAGTTCTTTTGAATGAGAGCATGTAGAACTTGTGTTCGGAATTTACTTCCATTTGACTTGTGGACTTCCTATTTGGTTAGGATTCTTTTTCTACAAGGATGTGGCAGCTGGTTTTGGGAATTTCCTAGTTCCACTAGGATCTTTAATGAGTTGCAGTACAATCTCCAAGTGTAGTAGGGATTCATTAATGTTTCAGAATCCTTTTCTTATAAGGATTCCTTATTCATCCTAGCTACATAAGGAAAGAAAAGCTAGTGGTATTTAATGACAGATTAGCTATTTTTATTATTTTCTTTCGTGTTTGGGCTTAATTAAAACTTTGTTTTGAACTAGGATCCAAGGCTTGTTTGGATCAGGATGGGCTTTTTAGTTTAGGGTTTTTGGGTCAGTTTTGAGTGGACCTCATATAAGTCCATATAAGGGCATTAGGGTTAATTTTTCAAGAACTATTTAAACTCATGTAAGCCAAAATTTCAGCAGCTTTGATGATAATCACTTCTGAATTTTTCAGTTTTAACGTGTGAGTGATTCTTGCATTCTTCAGTTCTTAAACGAATTGAATCTGACTTATCGAAGATTAACTGGCTTCGTGGCGTCATTCTACTCAATCCAATAGTGTTGGTGCCTTAGGGCAGGTTTCCATTGTGTCACACTCCTATCAGATCTATTTTGGCTTTCCGGGATCAGATCTCAATCTTGATTGTAGGACCACGTGATCACGAGTTTCGCATCAGTTGGTATCAGAGCTAAGCTCCAAAACAAGGTCATGTCCTTCTGTTATTTTTGTTTTTTTAGTGTTCATTTAAGTTTTTCAGTGTTTGGGTCCATCTTCTTGTTCTTCGTGTTTGCGTCATCTAAGCAAAAAAAAAAGGGTTGGAATTTGAAGGATCATTCAATTTTTGCTGCAGAAACACAACTCTTAGTGAACCATAAGCAAACCACCTGGAAATCAATTGAAACTTCATATTTAGTCTTTTGGGGGTGAGATCGCATCATATGTAAAATTTAGGCTTATTATGATACTGTTTGCACGAGGTTCAATTCTGCCGTAGAAACACTACTCTCAGTGAACCATAAGTAAACCACCTTAGAATCAATTTAAACTTCATATTCTGTGTATTGGGAATGAGATCGCACCGTATATTAAATTTGGGCTTATTTTGATATCGGTTTCTTGAGGTTTTAATTGGAGGTTTAATTTTACCGCAAACTGATCATACACGGGGTTTGGGTACCTAGACATAATAGAATGACCTATAAACTGAGATTTGTTGTTTTCTGGGTATGCTAATACTATATATTAAATTCAAGGTCATTTGGATTGTGATGATTCGGTCCACGGGGATAAAAAAATCATGAGAAGAGCTAAAGAATAGCTAATAAGAAATCCCACCTCACAAAATCATAAGCTTTCATCAGATCCACCTTCAAAGAGCACTTAGAAGGCCCCCCATTTTGATGATAATTATGAAGAAGCTCTTGTGAGAGTGAAATATTATCACTAATATTTCTCCCCTCAAGAAACGCTAATTAAAAAGGCCCAATCAAATCTGGAAGAACTTTTGGGCCTATCTCATGTAAATGGTATTGCAACATGAGATAGGCCCGAAAGTCCTCAATCATGGATGGGTTAGGAACTTTAGGGACTAATGTTATAGTTGTAGCGTTTACTTGCTTAAGAAGCTGAACTGAAATGAAGAAAGACCAGATAGTATTAATAGTGTCCAAGCTAACAATACTCCATGCTTTCTTAAAGAAATCCACACTGAATCCATCTGGACTGGGAGCCTTTTATCCTTATGAGAGAAAAGGAACTTCTGAATTTCATCATCGCTTACAAGGGACATGCTTTGAGAGGGAGATAATCTACGAGGAAGAGTCCCACTAAGAATAGATATATCAAAACCTGAATCAAATCAGGAAACCCCCAAAAGCTTCTCAAAGTACCTCACAATAGTATCCTTAACCCTCCTTAGCATTGGTAAAACACATCCCAGATTCATCATACATAGAAATGATCTTGTTCAAGATTGCTTTGTTGAAACACATTTGGAATCTGTGCAATGACTCTAATTGTCACACAACCCACAATTAAGATTGAGATTTCATCCTGGAAAGCCGAAATAGGTCTGATAGGAGTGTGAAACGATGGAAACCTGCCCCAAGCACCAACACTATTGGAATGAAGTAGAATGACGCCACGAAGCCAGTTAATCTTTGAAAGATTCAATTTGTTCAAGAACTGAAGAATGCACGAATCACTCTCAAATGCTAAAATTGAAAATTTTAGAAGTTGAAATGTAAACACCCAAAAGAATATATATATATATATATATATATATATATATATATATATATATATATATATATATATATATATAATTGATAACTCAGTTTTCGCTATCGATTTTTGCATCGGCAGCGACACAGTTTTTTTTTTTAAAAAATTAATTCACTTAAGAAGCTGGGAGGAAGGGGTAAAACCAGTTTTAGACAGACCAAAACAAGGATAAGAACACATCTAAACCAACCCCAAACAACCCACCTCATTTAATGGGGAGTATAAATACGAGGAGAGAGAGGATGACCCATCTTCTTCCCAAAGTTGTCTCCAGCAGCTGCATGTCGCTCTTCCCTTCCTCTTTCCCAACAGAAACCTAAACCAAACCAGTAGAAGTGCCTTGTGAACGTGTGAGGGAAAGATGAGACCTTGAGAGAAGATTGGACAGCTGCCTATAGGGAAAGGAAAAAGGGGCTAGAAAACATGAGAGGAAGGAGGAGGAGGAGAAACAGCAGGAGAAGAGAAAGAATAGTGTCAAACCTTCCTCAAACTTAGTTAGATTCAAAAGGTATTGGTCATGAAACTCCCTTCCTCTTCTCCTTAAGACACAAAACCGGAAATGAAGAAGACCCTAAGAAAAATTGACCTAAGACCTAAGCTAGCTGTGAAGGAGACTGCAATTAACTAAGAGGATAAGGAAACACAAACAAAATCAGGCCAAATTCCAAGAACATCTAACAAAGAAAAATAAATAAAATGGAAATAACAAATTATGGTAGAGAGCTGGCCGTAACTATAGGGTTGGCTAGCATGCATGTGTGTGTTCTGATGGAATTATTGAAAGATTGTGCTGAAATTGATGGTTTCAATGTGTGCTGAAATTGTTGAATAAGTATATGCTGAAATTGGTGGTTTCAAGGTGTGAGTGTGTTCTACTGGAACTTAGTGACAGTTGATATGCTGGGATTGTTACAGCATGTGAGGTGTGTGTTCATGCCAAAATGTGAGTTGTTTGCAGTGAATTAACATTTGTTGCCGAATTGGGTGTTCAGCAGCGAAATTTTTGATTCGCTGCCGAAACTGTGTCGGCTGAAGAGAATTACATTCGCTGCCAAAACTGAGATGTCTCTAGCAAAATTATGATTTGCTGCCGAAGCTGTGTTGTCTGCAGCGAATTAACATTCGCTGTCGAATCGTGTGTTCTGCAGTGAAATTGTGATTCACTATCAAAATTGTGTTGTCCGTAATGAATTGGCATTCGCTGCAGAAGCTGTGTTGTCAGCAGCGAATTAACATTCGCTGTCGAATCGTGTGTTATGCGGCAAAATTGTGATTCACTGCCGAAACTATGTCGTCCATAGCGAATTGGCGTTCACTGCCGAATGGCGTGTTCTGCATTGAATTTGTGATTCGCTGTCGAAACTGAGTTTCTACAGCGAATGAACATTCGCTGTCGAATTGGGGGTTCAGCAGTGAAATTGTGATTCGCTGCCGAAACTATGTCAGCTGCAGCGAATTAACATTCGCTGCCGAAACTAAGTTGTCTGCAGCGAATCAGTTTTCGCTGATAAATTGACCGCTTGGTGCGAGAATGAGGGAAATGGGCTGTGAACCGTATATGGGGGAACAAGATGCAGAGATAGCTGGAAGATGGATTAGGAAAGTAAAAAAGATCATGATTCAAATAAGCATACCCAAGGGTTTAGGGGTAAATTGTGCAACCCAGTTACTGTCTAATAGGGCCATGACATGGTGGGAAACAGTTCAGCTGAGGCGTGCAATCGAGACACTAACTTGGAGCGACTTCAAGACAGAGTTTGAGAATTAGCTTTATTCGAAGTACCATCGCAAGGTGAAAGAACAAGAGTTCTGTTGCTGAACACCAAATTCGGTAGCGATTGTTATTTCGCCGCAGAAACTCAGTTTCGGCAGCGAATCACAAATTCGCTACAGAACACGCCATTCGGCAGTGAATGCCAATTCACTGCGGACAACACAATTTCGGCAGCTAATCACAATTTCACTGCAGATAACTCAGTTTCGGCGGCAAATGTTAATTCGATGCGGACGACACAATTTCGGCAGCTAATCACAATTTCACTGTAGAACACACGATTCGACAGCGAATGCTAAGTCGTTGTACATGACTCAGTTTCGGCAGCGAATGCTAACTCGCTGAAGCCGACACAGTTTCGGTAGCTAATGTTAATTCGCTGCGAACAACTCACATTTTGGCATGAACACACACCTCACATGCTGTAATAATCCCAGCATATCAACTGTCACTAAGTTCCAGTAGAATACACACACATTGAAACCACCAATTTCAGCATATACTCATTCAACAATTTCCCGCAGGACACACATTGAAACCATCAATTTCAACACATAATCTTTCAATAATTCCAGCAGAACACACACATATGCATGTTGGCCAACCCTATAGTTAAGGCCAGCTCTCTACCATAATTTGCTTTTTCCATTTTATTTATTTTTCTTTGTGTTTCCTTATCCTCTTAATTAATTCCAGTCTCCTTCACAGCTGACTTAGGTCTTAGGTCAATTTTTCTTAGGGTCTTCTTCATTTCCGGTTTTGGGTCTTAAGGAGAAGAGGAAGGGAGTTTCATGACCCATACCTTTCAAATCTAACTAAGTTTGAGGAAGGTTTGACACTATTCTTTCTCTTCTCATGTTGGTTCTCCTCCTCCTCCTTCCTCTCATATTTTCTAGCCCCATTTTCCTTTCCCTCTAGGCAGACGTCCAATCTTCTCTCAAGGTCTCATCTTTCCCTCAGACGTTCACAAGGCACTCTCTACTGGTTTGGTTTAGGTTTCTGTTGGGAAAGAGGAAGGGAAGAGCGACATGCAGCTGCTGGAGACAACTTTGGGAAGAAGATGGGTCATCCTCTCTCTCCTCCTTGTATTTATACTCCCCATTAAATGAGGTGGGTTGTTTATGGGTGGTTTAGATGTGTTCTTATCCTTGTTTTGGTCTCTCTAAAACCGGTTTTACCCCTCCCTCCCAGCTCCTTAAGTTAATTAATTTTTTTAAAAAAACAAAAACTACGTCACTCCGTAGCTCCTTCACTTCCTGATCTAGTATCCTTATGGGTCTCAATTCCAGTGTTAAGTCTTCCTTGACTTCTACTGGAACTTGGGGTAGGATTCGGGCGGGGTCCACGTCAACCTTCCTTAACAAGGAGACATGGAACACATCATGGACCTTGGCTAACTATGGGGGCAAGTCCACTTCGTAGGCTACGGGCCCCACTCGCTGTAAGATTCTGAAGGGTCCGATGAAGCAGGGAGTTAACTTCCCATTCAATCCAAACCATGACATGTTCTTCCATGGGGCTACCTTCAGGAACACCTGGTCCCTCGTACTGAACTCAAGAGGTCTTCTCCTCACTCAAGAGGTCTTCTCCTCACATCAGCATACTTCTCCTCACATCCCTGATAGTCCTCACTCTCTTCGTGGTGACTTGGACCAACTCCGCGCCATATAACTTCCGGTCCCCAATTTCCTCCCAACATAAAGGAGTCCTGCACCTCCTCCTGCCATACAAGGCTTCATTCGGGGCCATCCCTATTGTGGCTTGGTGACTATTGTTATACGTGAACTCCACCAATGCCATGTGCTCCTCCTAGTTTCCTTCAAATTCTAACACACATGCCCGTAATAGATCTTCCAAGATTGGGATGACTTTTTCTGATTGGCCATCCATTTGAGGGTGAAACGCAGTGCTCATGTCCAATCTTGTCACCAAGGCATGTTGTATGCTCGGCCAAAGTCGAGAGGTGAACCTGGGATCTCGATCCGATACAATGGACACCAGAATCCCATGGAGCCGTACCATCTCGTTTATTGATGTGCCGTGAATGATTCGAAAAATTCAAATTCTTATGTATAACAGCTCGTAACAAAGAAGATAAAGTTCGATTTACTACCTCAGTTTGTCCATCAGTTTGTGGATGACATGGCGTACTGAAAAGTAACTTCGTTCCAAGCTTCCTCCAAAGAGTCTTCCAAAAGTGGCTTAAGAACTTTGTATCACGATTAAAGACAATGCTTTAGGAACTCCATGCAAACGAACAATCTCTTGAAAGAACAAATCAGGAATATGTACTGCATCGTCAGTTTTGTTACAAGGAATGAAATGAGACATTTTGGAGAATCGATCAACCACGACCATTATTGAATCCTTTCCACGCTGTGTTCTTGGTAACCCAAGTACAAAGTCCATGCTAACATCCATCCATGGTTGCTCTGGAA
>Ga0325400_1000918_pt1 | contig 23268 bp, 14 predicted proteins | sample PopdelMetagenome_2_FD_205662 | JGI IMG/M metagenome (GOLD analysis project Ga0325400, IMG submission 205662) | Populus deltoides microbial communities from Bellville, Georgia, United States - Xylem-PdKOR-R1 | ecosystem: Host-associated > Plants > Phyllosphere > Stem > Wood/Secondary xylem...
TAATTCAACTAGTTAAATTTTTGATTCGATAGAACTTAAATATTATTTTATTAAGATAAATATTAGTGATGTTATCATGAATTAAAAATAAATTTTGATTGTTTTATTTTTTATGTAGTTAAAAATGAAAATACTAAATATGTAAATTAACTTGTTTACTTGCAAATTAATTCAGTTATTCACCTGTTTGACTAGATTATATTTCGAGGTGGATTTAATAAGGAAGTTATTAAAGGGAATAGAGGATTGAATTAAAAAATTAATAATTGTTTATTGCAACAAGAAACCTTTTCTTTAGGTAATTCTGTGCAGAGAAATTGTATTCCCTTATCATCCAAGTTTTAAACGCTCGTGGATTAAAAGAAAAAAAAACAATTTTTCTTGTGAGTTAATTTGTGTGTTGGAGATATAATTAAGGATTAAGATGATATTTGGTATTGTTGTTTAACTATTATATATATTTTTAAATTCTTGATATTATTTTTATATTTTTAGATTATTTTGATATTAAAAATAAAAAAATATTATTTTAATATATTTTAAAATAATAAAATATTTTTAAAAGTAATCTCTACTAAATGAAATGAAATAAAATGAAATAAAATAAAATAAAATAAGAGATAGGCCCAAAGAGCTGCTCGAGGGGCGTATAGAATTTCTAGGACCCAAATTCTCTCTTTAGCTTATTCTTTAAAATTGCGCTGGCTTGTTGTCCTCAAGAGTCTAAGAGTAACCTAGTACCCGCCCCTCCCCACCCTCTCTCTCCTGCAGCCTTTTGTTCTTTCTTTAAATCCCTAACTGTCTCACCATCAAAACAAGCACCCTCATTTTTTTCGAGAAAACCTCTTACAATATCAATCAAATCTTGAATTTATCAAAGAATAAAAAAGCCCATTTTGGTATTGCAGTTGAGGTTTTTTTTGATACTATATCCTGCTGCTTCTTTCTTACATTCTCCACTCTCTCTCAGCATCCAAACACCACCACCAAACCTTAATTTTCCCAGAAATTGAACGAAGAGGACAAAATCTGGGTATTTCAATTAAGCATTCAAATTCTCAAAGAAATCAACTTTGGTATTCTACTTCAGCTCTCAAAAGACTTTAACTTGTATTCAAAGACTCTTCCTTTCTTTACTACCTTCCCATGTTTTTTCTTGGCTTTCTTATGATCCAAACATTACCATAAAAGAAATTGAGTTCTTTAAGAATTCAATATGGGTTTCTCTCGAAAAGTATAAACTACTTCCCCAGATTTTCCTCCACTTTCTCATGACCCAAACACTAAATAAATAAAGTTTCTACATGGGGGTCTCTTTTAAGGTCTCAAAAACTGGTACTAGGTTCCGTCCAAAGCCTGTTTTTCAATCAGATACTGTTCCTGATGAGGTCTCAGAGAATTTCAAAGAGAGCTCGGTGATTGGCTCAAAGAATGAATCCTCTACGAGAAAGCGCCAGGTAATTTTGGCAACTAAATCAAGGAGCAAAACATTGAGTGAGAATTAAAATAAAAGTTGTATATTGATTGTGTATTTTGGTTGATGTTACGTTTCGTAAGGAATTTCATTCAAATCTCAGTTTAGCTTAGTTCAATAAAAGGCACTGGTTACTTTCTCAGGAGGGTAATTTTTTAGATTGTAAATTCTTAATTTCTTTTGTTTTATGACATTCTTATTGCAATTGTTTTGATGGTTAGTTACATGCTTTGTTTTTGTTATCATTGTTTGGATTGCTTCCGTTTGTTAAAGAAAGTAGGGAAGGTGGATAATTTTTCACATGTCAGATCTTTTCAGTATGATGTTGTAGGAAGTAAAGCATTGATTCTTGATTCTGTTCTCTGCCTTTTATCGAGCTTCTTACTTGCCAAGCAGACTGAGAAACTTTTCAACGATATGCGATTTAATGAACGGAAGAGGTTGTTGATGTGATTTATCTCAATTTCTGGTAATTTCACAAGGGCTCAAGAGAAAGTTGTTGCCAAATGATATGTCGCACATGGCATTTCTCTTGTTCCTTTTCTTATAATCTCTTTAGGAGATGGTAATGAAAAATTAAAATAATTTACTTCCCTGGTTTTCAGTGTTATTAGATGGGTTGTTTGTCCTTTGCTTCCTTAATTATTATTTTTCACACGTTCTGATTCATAGCAATGGTGAAACTCTTTGTTCTTGTTGATTGAAAGCCCTTAAATGACAGGGTGTGGAGTTAAAGGGTGGTATGGATGTCATATTTTATGCTTTGCTTTGGTTTTTCTAGACCATAACCTGTAATGTTCTGTGAAATAGGGTGACATTGTTGCGGGTGCTTTGGATGTGTTAGATGTCTCAAGTTCATCTCTCTCTGGTAAAGCGCTTAGCATATCTGCATGTTGGATTGATTCAATTGATCGAGTATCTTCTATCAAGTTTACATTCTGAGTTCTTTTGGTTGTCTCTTGTTCTTCCAGAGCATGAAGTTTCATTCACATTGAACCTCTATCCAGATGGATATTCTATAGCAAAACCCCCAGAGGTTAGTCTGAAAAACAATAATTGTCCACTATAATTTTAAGAAAGTGACTAGAAGAGAAAAAAATATCCATTTTTCATACTGTATTTGTGGTTAATTGCAAGTCCAAGTGCATTTGTTTTTAGATTAAGGCTGCTCATCAGGCTCCACTTCAAGATGGTCAGAAGTTGTTGCATCCATATGATAAGGCTTCTGAAACACTCTTTTCGGTAAATATCTTTTATCCTTTTCTTCTAATCCGTGAGGGGTTTTATTTTGATTAGTTCTAAGAGGTTGTTTTATTTTCAAATTGAAAATTATGTACGCAGCACTTAGATCAGACATTTTGATGCAGTGGTATGTTTGTTGCATAGCATGGTTTGGAACTTATCCATGGTGCATTTAATTAACCTACTTGTTGCAAGTAAGATGCATTATGCAGATTCATTTGCTGCTCAGTTTGACTACTTAAAGACTATTCAGATTGCATATTTGGCTCAAGGAACTTCTTCGTTGTCAACAATACCCCATTTTAGTTTTTAAAATCAATTGATGAGGCAGTTTTCCTACTTATCCAGCATATCTTGTTGTCTGCCTTGTAATTGCTCTTTGGATTTCAACTTTGCTGTAAAGTTTAAACTGACTTTCCTTCCTTTCTATGTGTGAATGCATCTGGAGGCAATTGAATCTGGCCGGTTACCTGGAGATATTCTGGATGATATTCCATGTAAATATGTTAATGGAACACTTGTGTGTGAGGTAAGTAATTCAAATAAAGCTACTTATCTTTACCAATCAATGTGATGCTTGGTGCATTCTTTTTTTTTTAAACCTTGAATGCATTTGAGCATTGCATGTGGGTGTGTGAACACATGTGGATGGCAAGAAGTTATTGAAGCTGATATGTTTGGAGGTTTCAGAATTTGCTAATCTCAAAACGCTTACAGGTGCAAGATTATCGGAAATGTGCTTCCAAGCAGGGGTGTAGCATTCCATCTATGGATGGGCTCCCTATTGTCAATAAAGTACGCCTTAGGATGTCGTTGGAGAATGTAGTGAAGGATATCCCAATGATCTCTGATAATTCTTGGACGTATGGTGATTTGATGGTAAGCGTGTTGAACTCATTCATGAAAACTAAATTTAGACAATTAATATCACCGCATTTTTGTTTTCACTTTTTTCTGCAGGAAGTAGAATCCCGCATATTGAAAGCATTGCAACCACAGCTTTGTCTAGATCCCACTCCCAAATTGGATAGGCTCTGTAATAACCCAATTTCAACCAAGGTAATTTAGTTAGAGAGCAACTTGATGTTCTACAGCTGAAGTAATTCATCATATGTTTCTCAACCCTACTGAATGTCATTTGCAGCTCAATTTAGATCTGAGCAGTTTCCACAGAAAAAGATTAAGGCAGACACCTGAGGTTACCGTCACATCTAATAACAGAATCCATGGAAAGAACGTTTTCATCAATCGTGTGTCTGAAAGCTCTAACAGTAGGTTTGGAGATTCTGGAATCATTTCAGGAAATGTGATACCACAGCATGTCCAGGAGAACCAGTCTACTCAAAACCTTGGCCCTAACAACATGTTAACCTTAAGAGCAAGAAGCTTTGTTCCGGATGGCAATGTTCCTGGACTAACTTTGGTACCCCAGCAGCAGAGGTATCAAATTGGGATTTCCCCAAGAAGTATGCAGGATCAAGGGTCGTCTCTCATTAATGTTTCAGGAGCTTCCCCTTCCAGGCAGGACATGATTGTTGCTTACACCAACATCATTAATCCTGGTGGTTCTCTTCATGGGAAAAGGGAGAACCAAGATGCCCAATCATCGCCTTTATCTAGTTTTAATAAGAGAGCAAGGCTTACACCAGCCGGTCCTGATGGAATTCAACAGCAGCAAATGGGGCTGCATATGGACAGCCTCCATGAATCCGAAATGAACTGGAAGAATTCATTACTACAGCAGCAAGCAATGACAAGAGGAATTCAATATGCTAATTCAGGCATTCAGAAGTATCCTCACCAGATGTTAGAAGGGGTTGTGCATCAAAATGCTGCAGCAACATCATTTTCTGCAGGACAGCCAGGTCTGAGACTTGGTCTCAAGGAAGAACAGTTAGAGACAGAAAAACCGGATGTGCTTGGCCAGGGTAAAAATGATAGGCAGATGATGGAAGCAGAAGCAGGCCATTTGGACACACAGCAACTACAGGTGCAGCAAAGATTACCACAACATCTCATGAGATCTAATTTCCCTCAGGTTGGATGGAACAATCTCAGTCAAGATTGTAGGAAGGAGGAACCACACCAAAAGAGGAAATTGGCTCAAAGTCCCCGGTTATCAACTGGGTTAGCTCATTCACCTCTATCATCAAAATCCGGTGAATTGTCCAGTGGTTCAGCTGGACCCCATTTTGGAGCATCTGTTGCACTTGGGTCATCACAAAGGGAGAAGTCAATGGCTGCTGCCCAATCTTTGACTTCCAGTGCTAACGATCCCTTGCAAAGGCAGCACCAGGCTCAGGTTGCTGCAAAACGGAGATCGAATTCCCTTCCCAAGACCCCAATAATGAGCAATGTGGGGTCTCCTGCTAGTGTTAGCAATATAAGTGTTCCATTAAGTGCAAATAGTCCTTCAATTGGGACCCCACCAATGGCTGATCCTAGCATGCTTGAAAGATTTGCGAAGATTGAGATAGTGACAATGAGGTATAAAAAGTTCACCGGTTTTCCATTCCATATTTGTTTCTTGTCTTACCTTTTCTTTTAACATTGAAATCTAGTCTTTTTTAATTACTATAATCCTATCTTCTGGCCACAAGATGCTTAAATGTCATTCCACATAGAGTCTGAGTTAATCAGATTTTCTTTTCCTTCTTAATGAGCATCAATCAATTCTAGTGCATGCTGGGAAAATGTATATTTGATCCATCTTGCATATTTTTTCTTATTTAATCCCCCTTGCTTGCGCACACTCTTCGCTTTATGTATTTGTTGGGTTGGGAGAAGTGTGTTTGGGGGCAGTGCCCTAATTTTTTATACAATTTAATAGTGTCAAAAGGCAAATCCTTTTTCCTATTCTGTCAGCTTGATATGTTTTTTTGTGAGAACATCTTGATTTGTGTTTCTCTTAGAAGTCCAATGACAGTACACTATCTTGTTTTTGCTGTTCATTTTCTACTTGCTTCTGTTCCAGGCATCAACTCAACTGCAAAAAGAATAAAGTTGATGATTACTCTATCACAAAACCAAACACCTATTCACTTCAAAATCTGTCTGTTCATCTCTCCAATTCAGCTAATAATGAGGAGTTCAAAGATGATAGTAATGCAAGGCAGTTATCAAAGTCTCTTGCAGGTGGCAATATGAATATCTGCAAGACGAGATTTATGGATTTCGCACTGCAAGAACGAGTGCTTCAAGGTTTGTTGTGTTCTCAACAAAATGTATAGTTTATGGCCTCTGACAATTTATGTAATCCCTTTTGAGTCATTTCTACAGGGAATGCTATTTCTTATGTTACAAAAGTACGGAATAGAATGATTATGTCAGAGAAGCCAAATGATGGTACTGTGGTGATGCATTACGGAGAAGCAGATGAGAAGCCAGTTGATGTTCTATCTGCAGAAGATTATCTTCCTACGTTGCCCAATACTGTAAGTGTACTGTACAAATTTCATTTGTTGGATTTGGATATAATGGAGTTTAAGAAAATCTTGTTATAACTTTTGTGGATATTGCATTCTCCTAATTATTACAACCAGTAAGGTTATGGATTATGGATATTTCAGCTTTTATATTCTCAGATTAGTACCTTCCGGTTGCTTTTCCATTTGCCATGCATTTGTGTACCCCATCCACTGTTAATTAAGCTAGTATTCTTTTTGACCCTTTCATTTTTGCTGCTAGTTCATTGAGTATCTTTGTTGCTACTCTTTGGGTTTCCTCATATTTTTGAATTTGCCATTTTCACAAACGTAACTAATATGTATTGGATTCATTTGTCTGTCCTTGTGAGCATGACTTCATCAATCAGAAAGATCTGGTGTGCAAGTTTGAGTGAACAATTAATATGTGGGCTGAAATTCTTCTGTTTTCAAAGTATCTTACAATTTTACCTGTCACATCAATATTTGCTTATCCTGACAAGCTCTATTCATATCTGACTAATTTCTGTTACAGCATTTTGCGGATTTGCTTGCAACACAATTTTGTTCACTGGTATGTCTTGAAGGAAATGATTTCTTTCTCAGAATTTGAGATTTCAGATTATCTCTTCTCCATGCAATTGATTTTAAGTAATGCATTTTACTTTTCCAGATGATGCGGGAAGGATATCTTGTGGAATATCATATTCAACCGAGACCTGTCTGTATTAATATTGCTTCAAGCAGTCAACCAAATGTTTCTGGAGGCCCTCTTAATAATTCTGCTATTGAGGCGAAGCAATACAATGAAGCAGTTTCAGTTCAGTCATTGAATGATATAAAACCTACTCTTGGTGGCAATGCGTCTATTAATTCTTCTCACAATCTACTAGCAAATTCAAGGATGCTGCCTACTGGAAATCCTCAGGCCTTACAGATCTCCCAAAGTCTTGTGTCTGGGGTTTCAATGCCTGCAAGACCACAACAACTAGATCCACAGCATTCTCTTCTGCAGCAGCATCAACAGCAGCAGCAGCAACAGCAGCTGCAGCAACAAAATCAACATGCCTTAATTCAACAGCAAAATTCACAGTTTCAGAGGTCACCAATGGTGCTTCCATCAAATTCACTCTCTGATTTAGGTGCAATTGGAGCAAATTCAAACATGCAGTTGGGTAGTCACATGGTAAACAAGCCTTCTCCTCTTCAGCTGCAGCAGCAGCAGCTGCTGCTGCAGCAGGGGCAGCAGCAGCTGCAGCAGGGGCAGCAGCAGCTGCAGCAGGGGCAGCAGCAGTCACAGCAGCCGTTGCAGCAGCAGCAGGTGCCACAGATGCAGCAGAGGAAAATGATGATGGCTATGGGTATGGGAAGCATGGGGAATAACATGGTTGGTCTAGGAGGTCTGGGTAATGCCATGAGCATTGGAGGTGCGAGGGGAATAGGTCCTGGAATCTCTGGACCTATGGCTCCTATAACTGGAATGAGTAATGCCAGCCAGAACCCGATAAATCTGGGCCATACTCAAAATATCAATGCATTAAATCAGCAACTTCGTACTGGACACATGATGCCTGCTCAGATGATGAAACAAAGAATCAATCGAGCTAGTGTGTTAGGGGGTGCTCAGTCTGGCATAGCTGGGATGTCAGGAGCCAGGCAGATGCACCCAGGCTCTGCTAGTTTTCCCATGCTTGGCCAACCTCTGAACCGAACCAACATGAATGTAATACAACGAAGTCCAATGGGGCCTATGGGTCCACCAAAGATGATGAATCACTATATGCAGCAGCAGCAATTACAGCAGCAGCAACAACAATTACAGCAGCAGCAGCAGCCACAATTACAACAACTGCAACAACAATTACAGCCACAGCAACATCAACAGCTGCTACTGCAGCAGCAGCAGCAGCAGCAGCAAGAAACTTCATCGCTACAGGCTGTTGTTGCTCCTTCACAAGTGGGGTCACCGTCAACCATGGGAATTCCACAACTGAACCAACAAACCCAGCAGCAGCCCAGCCCACAGCAAATGAGCCAGCGAACCCCAATGAGCCCACAGTTGAGTTCAGGAGCAATCCATGCCATCAGTTCTGGTAATCCAGAGGCTGGTCCCGCCAGTCCACAGTTGAGCTCTCAAACCCTTGGTTCTGTTGGAAGCATCACAAATTCTCCAATGGAACTCCAAGCTGTGAACAAACGCAACTCTGTTAGCAATGCATGATCAAGTATAATATTTTTTGGTTTTGCTTCTTGAGTCATGGCTCTAATTGCCCCCGCTTTAGAGCCACTTTAGAGCACGAGAACTCCTTTTGGCATTTCTGTACAGAACAGAAATAGAAAACCGATATTGCAGCCCGAAAAATGGAGTGAATTCCATAGCATTGGAGCAAGCTGGAAGGAGGAAATTCCCATATGTGTAGTTATTTAAGTAATGTAATATTTGTGATGTTTTAAGTGTTCGATGGTTAGTTATATTTGTATTCGTGGGGCATATTTTGTATATAACTATGTTTATTTGCAACAACCCACCATGTAATGGAAGGCATCATGAAACCTTGTGTAGTTTTTTCGTTTTTGCGAATAGAATTTACGAAGTGCAGCAGGGCCAAAATTTGACAGTCTAGTCTGACCATTCATAAAATTCAATGCTGCTTGATTACATGAAACATTAATTGTATTTTGCAGCAGAAGACAACGCTTTTTTATGCTGTTATGGAATTGATAGCAGGACAGCTGCGTGATTTCAGCCAGGTTAACTGTTTCTTGCAGTAGCATCCGTAATCTCTTTTTGTCTTTAACTATCTTTTTTTTTCAATTGTATTAAAAATTTTTTTTTCATACTGATGACTGATTTCTTATATTTTTTTTACAGGCAAACACAATTAAAAGATGTAGGATTAAAGTGTAAAATGTGTTGGCTAATCTAAAATTAGCACAATAAAGTTCTTTTTATCCTTACATTTTTATTTTTATTTTATTGCAATCCTTTTAGTTTCTAGAAGTTTCACTTCGATCCAAAACTTCATTTTATTTTTATTTTCTAGTTCTTTATATGAGAGAAGAGAGAGAAGATTATTGGATTATAATGATAAAGAAAGTTGTTAGTTTGTCAAAATTTGATAACAAAAATAGTTAATCTTGATTTTAATATATTTTATTTAACGAGATGAATTCGATGGTAGTGATTTTTTCTTATAAATATGCCTGAAAATATAGATCGGGTTCTGTTTAGATTTTTTAGATTTGATTAATTTTTGTTTATTTGAGTGATTTTGGGGTTAGTAAGTGGTTTATATAGGTTTTTCTAGTGTTTTTATGGTAAAAATAGGTTGAAAATAGATTTTTTAAGCCAAAACACCCCTCCATTTATTTTTTAGCCAACACAATGATAGATAAATTCTGGGCAATGTCTAAGTAGGCTAAAAGTTGCCTTTTTTTATTTCAAAAAAAATAAATTGAGTGACTTCCAAGGAGAAAACTAAAAAAAATAGCCATGGACATAGGCTTCCAATCCCTAGCACAACTAGTTTTTTCTTATTAAAGCCATGCCAAAGGAAAGTTTCTCTCCAATTGACAGTCATTATTTTGAAATTTAAAGCCAACAAATTATATACCTTGTACAACTTTGACAAATTTTTTTGTAGTAAATCTTTCATTTAATTAGGATATATTAGATGTAGGTTAGCAATATACAATTTTGTATACGGTAACTTTGCAGATTTAAAGGCTAAAATTAGCTCAACTTGTACTTGAAAATTCTACACTAAGAGAAAGTAGGTTTTTTCCTCAAAGCTCTATAAGTTTATCATAGAATTAGAGCCATAATTTTAAATATTCATGTGTCTTTTACTCTAAAGCATAGTTCAATTCTTCATCCTTAATTATTCTTTATGAGTTCCCTCGATATCATATCACCAGACATGTCTGATGCTTTCTTGATTTAGTTCAATAGGAAAAACCACTTAGCCTGGGTTTTTTTTTTTTAATTAAAAGCAACAGTTTATAGGGCTATGTTGATGGCAACAACCCTGCTCCTAATAAAGACAGACTAAGACCTGTACGCTAAATGGGAAGTCAAGGATGCCCAAGTCATGACATGGATTATTGGATTTATAAAGCCCAAACTTGTCTTAAACCTTCAACCCTCCAAGACTGCCACTAAGATATGGACTTACATGAAGAAGCTGTACAGTCAACACAACACTGCTTGACGGTTTCACCTGACTTGAATTGGTGACACTTTAACAGGGAAATCTCTCCATCAAGATTTTTTAATTTAGCTTCATGAATCATTGGGATGAATATGATGATGTTGTGTATGCTACCTTACCGTCTAAAGACTTTATTTTTGTTTAATCTATTTATGAAATTACTAAGAGACTAGTTTCTTATAAAACTTAGATTTGGATTTGAAAGCACCTATTCCAATCTTATAAACTGAGATCTTGTCCTCTCTCTAGATGCATGTCTTAATGAGTTGTTTTGTGAGGAGTAATGCCTCCATACTTAAATCACTATAGAGCAACGTAGCTCAATCTTTTCTCTTGTTCTCTTGGCTTATGCAACACCAAGGTAAACCAATAAGTAGGGACACAAATATTTTCCAGTGCTTTTGTTGCAAAGGATTTGGTCATTTTCCTTCAAACTGTTCCAAAAAAACTATGCAACTACTATAAAAAGGATGACCATATTATCAAGGAATGATCTACCCGACCCCTAAAGAAATCTAAAATGGCATATTCAACCATAATTGGCTCTTCTAGTGATAGTTGATATGTGGATACAACACCCATGATATAAAATGCTACTGGTTTTGTTCAATATATGATTGTTGAAATGATCCAAAAAATGATCATTTATGCATTATCTAGTTTAGAACTCTCAGGTAAATATTTTTCTACATCTCCTCCTTGGTATTTTGATTTTGCAACTTCTAATCATATGAAGAATAATGTTAAGTCTCTTACTAATGTGGACAAATATTTTGAAAATCTCAAGATTTATACCATTGACTCGTTCTTTACCTATCACAATAACTGTGATGTTTCTTCTTCTTTAACTGATGTTTTTTTCTCTCCTAGCCTTGCAACCATTCTTGTTTTTGTTTGCTAGTTAGTTGAAAAGGATTGTAAAGTGGAATTATCTAAATGTGGTTATGTTATGCAGGATCAACAATTAGGGAAGATGATCATGAAGGGGGCTAAAATGAGGCATCTTTTCCTTCTCCATTTACCTTTATCTTCATGATTCTCATTACCTTATATCACTTATAACTTTGTTCATATTGATTGTCAAACATGGCATAAACATCTCGACATCCAAACTATAATGTAATTCATAATTTGTTAAATTCTAGTTTACTTCAAAATACAAAGTCACCATCTTTTAGCGTTGTTCAATTTGAATATAATTTTTGCAGGGTTTAAAAGTAAAATTTTACCATTTCCTACCCACACACCAAAAGTACTCCAACCATTTGATATAATACACAGTGATGTATGGGGCATGACATTAGTTATTCCTCTGGCTTTAAAAGTATTTGTCATTTTCATCGACGACTATAGTCGATTCACGTGAATTTGTTTTTTGCGTTCTAAAAGATATGTATTTTTTGTTTTTAAGCTTTTCCATGCACATATTCAAAACCAATATTCTACCAACATGATAATTCTATGACTATCAACATAGGAGCAGAGTGACATGAGGACACCCCACCTACGCTAAGCCTTAAACATACTTATCATAAAAAAATTATATAATATACGCAACATCTCATAAACTTTCAAATGTTCTTTAAAATCAATAAAAAAAATAATAATCCATAAAACTTATTACAATATCAAAATCCAATGTTCAACTAAAACACTGTAATAATAGAATACTCTAGGACATTAAAACAAAACTAAAAGGAAAGCCTTGTCGAAGCAAGTAAGGCATACCAACAAATGAAATAACATATACTCTCAACAAGTTAACCAGCTAACATAAACTAAGAACCTGAAAAATAACATTAATAAAAAGGAGTGAGTTCAACTAACTCGGTAATGAAATAACATTTAATATACGTCATAGATGCAATAGAAGTATAAGAACTAAAACATATATGTACATACATATTAAACATAATAGCATATGGTAGTGGAATAAAAATCAGATAATAGATAATAGATGAAACCCTAAGGTTCTGATAATAGATGAGGTTTGTGGCTCGATAACTATGAGAGAATCAGTCACCACAGGTTGGTACCTCACTCACCAGCTAGGTATACAACCATGCATATAGACTAACTACTCTCCGTTAGTATAAAGTTTCTAACAAGTATCCCAATATCAAAATATAACAAATATTCACATATTTATAAAATTAAATGAATATCATATTGAATAGAATTTAATTTAACATAATATAAATGCAATTTCAAGAGTAGATAAGTACTCAAAAAATAAAACAACATATATAATAGTTCAAGAAATAATCAGTTGTACTCATCATTTAATCAATATATTCATATTTATATTACATGTATATTAAAAATTATCCCACTTACTTGGAAAACAAAGAAAAGACAACAGATGCAGAACTAAATACTATTAAGGATCTTTAATAGGAACGTTAGCATAACATATAATAGATATGAAAAACACTAAAAAAATGACTCAAAAGAGATAACATAAAAGATCTTAACTCTAACATTAGAGACCAAAATGCAATTATAAAACCAAAATAGATCCACTTGATTGATCCTGAACTTATCCCAAACTGATCGAATCTAAAATAACTGATCAACCGCCACTTCTCAATCAACCAAAAATAAACCAACCGATCAACCAACACTATTAGGCCTAACCAATTGGCCATCACCATCAAGCCAACTAGTCAGCCGGTTCAGACTAATTAATCAATCGGTTCATCAAGATTCCAGAATCCCGATACTCTAGTCTTTTAAAAATTATACAAATCCTCAAAACCCAAAATTCTAGTCCTCACTTAGTTCATTTTAATCCAAAATTAACATCATAAACGTCAATTATACCTCTTAAATCATCCATATATAAAATCAAATCAATATACTAAACATTATAAAAATCCTAAAACATTTTTTTAGTCTATTAACTATTAAATCCCCAATTGAAAACAACAGAAGAGGAAGTCATGATACTTATTTTTTCAACCCTTCTAAAACTCAAAAGTTGAAGTTTAGATATAATTGAATTTTTGGTATATTTAGGATAAAGGTCCCAGCAAGGGAGAGAAAAAGTGAATAAAGGTAAATCAATTCTCGAGTATATAGGTTAAGTTGGGTTCTTGGGTTTGGGTCTGATGGCTAAAACAAGGGTCTTACATTGACAATCAAGGTGAGTAGATATCTCACTTGTTTCAAGAACTTTTACAAACACATGACATAATCTCTCAATCATTTTATCTTTTAACCTCTCAACAAAATAGGGTGGTTAAAAGAAAAAACCATCACCTTCTTGATTTTGTCTGCACCCTCTTATTAGAGTTATTTGTGCCCTCTTGATTCTGGTGTGAAGCCCTTTTCTGCTATTGTCAATCATATAAATAAATTGCCTTCTTTCTTATTGCACTATAAATATCATTTCACTCAATTATTTGGTCATACTCTGAATTATTCTAACCTTTGTACTTTTCGTTATGCTTACCTTTCCACACACAAACACACAAAACTCATTACCTGATCTATTAAATGTGCTTTTCTAAGATATTCTATACAATTGAAAGGTTTTCTTTGTTATGATCCAAGCATGTGTTGTATTCAGGTTTTTAGAAATATAATCTTTCTAGAAAACCAATATTCTTTTTTCACTTACCTTGCTCCTATTTCCTTTTTATTTTTTGTTTTGTCCATGTTTACTAATCATCCTGTAAATGCGGTAACTTCTAAACCTCTTCTAGTGTACCAACAATGACCTCTCTGCCCATCCACTTAGATTCTGGAACCTCTTGAGTCCCCTCCAACTAATCCCCCAACTATTGATCTTGTTCTAACAACTTCACCTACTCGTCTTAGACATAGTACTCATATAGGTTTTGTTTCGATACTCGTTTATTTTTTATAACCACCTTGTCTTCTATAATTATTTCCTCAAGTTATAAACATGCAATGATGCATGAATGTTGGCGAAAAGCTATTGAAATAAAAATTTTAGCACTTGAAGAAAACTATTCCTGAGATGTTGTTCTGTGTCCCCATCTGTGAAATCTATTGTGAGCGAGTGTTTTTTATTAAGATTTTTTTATGGATCCATAGACCATTACAAGGCTCAATTAATGGATATTGATATCAAGTAAGAGTATGGCCTAGACTATAATGAGATATTTGCACTGATAGCTAAGATCACCATCGTGCGTATAATTATAACCCATGTCACCTCTTAATCCTGGCCTTTACATCAACTGAATGTTAAGAATACATTCCTACATGGTGATCATAAGAAGAAAGTTTAAATGAAACTTCCTTTTGGTAGGTCCACTTCATCACCTACTGATGTATAGAAACTAAATCACTCTCTGTATGGTTCGAAACAAGCATCGAGAGCATGATTTGAAAAAATTTAAACCAACATCCTCAGCTTTTCATTCATTCAGAGTCAATATGATTCCCTTTTTTTCTACAAAAAACACTTAATAAGATAGTTGTCCTCTATATTTATATAGATGACATTATTGTCACTGGTTATGATCTGGTGACCATCTCTAAGATTAAAAAATTATTGAATCTATTTTCTATATGAAAGATCTTAGGCAATTCATTTCTTGGGGTTAGAGATTTAACGTTAGCTTTAAGGTATCTTTTTAAATTAGAACAAGTATATTTAGGATTTGGTTCAATTAACACGACCCACATACAAGTCCCATGAAAATTAATGTGAAATATTAATTTGATAAGGGGGAGCTTCTTGAGGATCCCACTCTCTATTGGAAGCTAGTTGGTAGTCTTTTCTACCTCACCATCATTCGACCCGACATCTCTTATGTTGTTCACACTATTAACAAGTTCATGCAAACCCCTTGACATCTCCACCTTGCTACTGTTTGCCATATCATTTGATACATCTTTGGCACACCTAGTCGTGACTTATTCTTCTCTACTAGTTTTTTTAATCCAATTACAAACCTACTGTGATGCTGATTGGGAAATCCATTACCGGATGATGTTTGTTTCTTGGCAATGCTTTTATCTCTTGAAAATGCAAGAAGTAGGATTGCATCTCCAAGTCATCCATTAAGGTCGAGTACCGTGCCATGTATGTTGCCTGTTCCGGGATCATCTTATTACATGGTCTCCTCACAGAGCTTGGTTTCTTCCACATTCACTTTACTCTGCCATATGATGAAAACATTAATGACATCCAAATTGTTGTTAACCCTATCTATTACGAGGTTGACTGCCACTTTATTCAGGTCTTTGACTACAAAGTTATTACTCTTCTACACATCTTCACTACTCAACATATTACAAATATCTTCACCAAATCCATGACATGTTAGCACCATCATTTTCTTGTTAGTAAATTTGTACTTGTAAATTTACTAGCATTAGTTTGCGGGGGATGCCAAAGGAAAGTTTTTCCCAAATTGACTGTCATTAGTTGAACTTTTAAAGCTAGTAGATTTTATACGACAACTAATTTCTTTGTTATAAACCTTTCTTTTAATTAGGATATACTAATTGTAGGTTAACAGTAGATAGTTTTGTACATGGTAGTTTTGCATATCTAAAGGCTAAAAATCAACTTGTACAATTTGTACTCTTTTTATATAATGAGATTTCTCCACCGAGAGGAATTAAGTTTTTTTTTCAAAGCTCTCTAAGTTTATCAGGCTAGGTACATGGACTTGGCTAGGAAGGCATATGCGTTTGGGTCCTTTTTAAAGGACTAGGCATGTTGAGCCACCTAGGCTTGCGTACCCGACTCGTTTTTGTTTTTAATTTTTAATTTTTTAATTTAAATTTAAAATTATTTTTTCCTTAAAATTAATTAAAAATATATTATTTAATTAAACTCTTAAATTAACAAAGAATAAAATTTTATATTATTTTATTAAATGACGTGTTTTTGAATAAAAGTATATCAATCTTCTTATAATATTAACAAACCTTTTATTTTACATCCCATCATGATTATTTTTTTTATAAATTTTATCAATTACTTTCCTAATAGGTTTTTTTTTGCTATCATATAATTAAATAACAATTAATTTAGAAAAATGATGTTATTAAGTCCAGTCGTGTCCATAACTTGAGTCACGAGCATGATAGATTAGCTTAGGTTGATCTAAGTCGATTAAAAATGTCATCCCATTTATTTTTGAAAAAAATAATAATTTTATTTACATTAAATTTTGAGTTCACAGTCAAATTTCTTCTTGCAAATAGAAAAGATAATACCAACACTTGCACAATTTATTTTATATTTTTAAAAAAGTTGGTTCGACTTGCAGTGAAGCATGACCAGTTACCTAGTGATATAACTAATTCAATTAAACTTTATATATAATTATTTAGACTCTAAATATCACACATATTAATTCAAAAAGCATTTAAAATATATTCATTTATAAGAAAGTCAGAAGAATATATTAATAGTGAAAAGTAATAAATACAATCCGCAAGAACTTATATATTGAAATGTATGAATATTAAAGTACCAAACCAGTTTTCATCAATTTAAATTTTTAATAAACATATCCCTCAGTTTGAAGCAATAACTGATTCTTTTAGATGCAATCTCCAACCACATCAATATATTAACATTAATATATCAACACGTCAAGTTATCATCCACATCAACATGTATTTGATGAAATCTAATAAGAACAATCATTAAAAAAAAAAATTCATTACACACTTGAGCAACAAAAATAAAGGTAAGGACACTTAAAATAAAAAAAATCTTGAACACCAAATATATAATAATCTCTTGTTATTGTGGTAAATTGTTTGTTTATGGCTGATTATTGGAAGCCATCCGGAGCATACTTCTCCAAGGATTCAAAAAGGCATTGGAGCATGGATTGGAGCCTCGCATGGTCGGTCCTCGCATGATTCCTGGTAATAAAATGAGGAAGAAATGTCATTCTCTTTCAGCAGAAAAAGGGAAGCAAATCCATGTCGAGTATTTTTACCATTCATGGGCTGCAGTACACGGCAATTTCAAGGCTACTCGTATACTCAATCATCAACAAACCATAAAATCATCAAGGGTTGTCCTTATCCGAGAAAATACGTTGTCCAAATATTGGCAAACTTCACCATGTGGACTGAGGCGGATCATAGCATAATGACACTTGAAAACTTCCAGCAAACTATATGGTTATAATGCTTACATAAAAAGTAGTGGTGACTGGTAACTAAACAACAAGAGGGGTGCGGAATAAATCATTTAGGTAAAATACGAATTGAAGGCAGCATATCAATGTAATCTAGAGCCCATATTGGATACTGATGAATTATGGATATTTGTAAGGCCTCTATAAAGTGTCGAGAATTCGGAAAATCCTCAAATTTAATCCAATATATTTTGATCCTTGCCTAATTGTACGATAAAGGGTTTCTCTTTCACATTTCCATATTTTGTTCAGATGTGTACATAAAGAACTAGAGTCCTTTTAACTAGCGTGCCATGGGCAAAAACTAGAGTCCACTTTGAAACATTAAGCCTTCATGTGCGTGTCCAGTCCCCAATATGAAGTCTCTGAAGTTTGAACTTATACCACGAACACAGGCAACTGACTGCAACGCAGAGAAACCCCGGAAAAATATGCAACATTTCTCAGAAACCACAGAAGGCCATTGGATCACCAGAGCTTTGTTTTAACCCAAAAGAGGAGGAAGACAACTCCTAGCACAATAGCAACAGGGGCCCATTTTCGAATTACGGCCTGCACTCAAATCGTGTAAAGCAGATCATAAGTAAATTTCAAGTATATGTACTACATGCAGTTATGTTTCAGCATTTGTCAAGAACTAAGCAGTAACCAATGTCAACATTTATCACAAAACATGTATAATAAAGAAAATTATATTAAAACAAGAGAAAATTTTAGAATTCCAACAAGACCTATAGTTGAAGCCCTTCAGGAAACAATCCTGAAACCCAATTCTATCTGAAAAAATTAACCAACAAAATATACTCTATCTGAAAGAAGGAAACTAATTACAATCAAAGGTAAAGCACAGTGCATAGAGCCTAACGTGCAAATCTCGCAGAAATAGTGGAGCACCTAACTGATTTTAAGAACATAAACCACATCAACCTATTCTTCTAAAATCTTTTTGGTCGCAACCCCATGGTTTACCATGGACAATAACAAAAATAAAAAAATAAAAAAATAAAATAAAATCACGGGATCAGTCTTATGAAAACAAAATATAAAACACTTGAATGTATCATAGATATTCTAAAACCAGTTGTTTCCTTTTAAAGGACATGAGAATGATTCTCTGTTTAACCATAATATGCCAAATGGATCTCAGTTCCAGATGCTTTCCACAAGACTCTATGACACCAACACTAGGATAAAGTTCACTGCCATTTGAAAAACAGATAAAGGCCACTTGTGCCCCAAGACTTCTTCAAAGAATTGTCAAGAAGGTAAAGAAAACAAAGGCCCTAGAATACATGACAACCTTTTTCATGAAAACCCTTTCATACAATTACTTTGGTGTTTCCAAGAATTTGAGCGTGCAACCTTTTGGCAAATAATAATTTATGATTTCAATAGTACTCAAGCAACCTTTTATTTCTTTATTTTGATAGGTAAGAATTTGCAACTCAAGTGGTACAGATTAAATTTAGTCATAAAAAACCTCCACAATATATAACCAAATGGCCTCCAAAAAAGGCCAGTGGTAAAGAGCATATCGGATAAAAGCATACAAATTGAGATCAAGTTGCTGAAGTGTCAGTTGGATTAACACTGTATGTTAACTGCTTAGCAAATGAAACTAACCTGTCGATTCAAATCTCTTGCCTTTTCAGCATATATGCGAGATTCTGATGTTAACCGACTTGACATTTGACTGACCTCTGCATTGTCACCAAAGATGCAAGAGAGAATTTTGTGAATACATCGAGAGGGGGATGAAAGGTAAGAATGTAGCATCTTTTATCCAAGCGAAAGAAAGGAATGATTAAAACATAAATGATGAGGCAAAAAGCAATTGATGCGTGTAGCATGTCACTCACATGTAAATACAAAGAACAAGTCTTATTTGGCCAAAATCAAATATAGAAGAAACACGATTTGATTAAGCTTAATAATTTACGAATTCAGTGCGGTTTTTATTTTTTATTTTTTTGCATTACAACGTACTTTTTAAACTAATTTTCACCTGAAAAAGATCAAATTGATGTTTTCAGGTGTTTTTTTAATGGTTTTGACGTGCTAATGTAAAAAAATCTAAAAAAACATCATTTTAATGCATTTTCAATTGAAAAGCACTTCTAAAAAACACTTTGGACCACAATACCAAACACACACTCATTGATGAAGAAAAAAGTTCTCTAAAAAGGGATAAATATGATTCCCTGCAAGAGTTCATACATTTGGCGTTCTATCCTTGCAGAATAATGGCAAGCCCCAAAAAAAAATGGTTTGAGTACAATTTCTAAGTGGAGATATGTGACCAAGGAAAATAGGTGATGCATTCCACCCTACATCAATAAGTTCCTATTACTTTTGTCAGCTTCATAATAATCAAAGGACTAACTTATTGAACAAGGAAAATGCATACATCTCTATAGCATATAATACAGATACCAGCTGACATCTCTAGAGCATATATAACATCCACATAGCTTGTTAGTATATCCCAGTTGAGCATGCTTATATAATCATCGCCTAATCTAATTAATACCGCATCTAAACATATATAAAAATTCATAAACACTAATATATTCATTTCAAGTATAGACATGGATCATGTTTTACTTGCACCATAATCATAAAATCGATCAATCAATCTTACGGTCCAGCTTTTCACCAACACCCAAAACTTCCTGCACATTGCGAGTCATTATTTGATGGACTTCATACAGCTCATCATTCAACTTTGCAACGTTCCGCTGGGTGCGGGTGTCCTGATACATTTTCTTTGTTTTCTGTATGAAAGTATCTTAAGAACATAAACATGAAAAACAAAATCAATCCTAGTAGAAGTGCCAAAGAGAGTGTAAAGGAATTTAAATATCTGTAAGAACAATTTTATTTCAATAGGAATAAAAACTTACCAAATTTAATGAAGGCATATGGTCTAGCAGCAGTTTCAATTTGAGCCCCATTGACACGTTCAAATTCATTCTTAAGGTCTTCCAGGTATTGAAAGGCAAGTTTCTTAGGATAAGAGCGGTCACACATAGTAAGGTAACAAACACGTCCTTCAATGATATAACTACTCAAGTGAAGGAAAACATCTAGTCTGGTTGACTTTAAAAATAATAAGAAAGCAGAAATCATGGAATAAGTTTTACAAGATACAAAAAAAAAAAAAAAAAACCCATAAACCCACAGTTCAAAATTCAGAAAAAGGAACGGACAATGTGAATTGACAGTATCAAGTACCATAACATGAGCATAAATTAGGTCATTAGGGAAACATAAATAAGATTCACAAGCAAGCTTACAAGTATTTAACTGCACATATTAAAGATAACTTGCACTCTAATAAAACAGATGGGCCAAATGACCACATAAAGTTCAATGAAAAACCATCAGCACGTGGAAAAACAAATACAGATATGCAGGTACAGCTGCTTTCACAACCAGAACAATACACTTATGCATATATATATATATGATCAGTAAGAAATTCGTCATTTTTTTTATGAGTTCTCTGCAGTGTCATTAAACTGTTAACAAAAATCCAGTAACATATTAGACTTCTAGGCATAACTAATAAGAGATTGCATGATTATGCCGTAGGTGTAGAATCCTTAACGAGTTGGAGGAAGATAAACTAAAAATAGGAAAGTTAAAGACAAGTTTACGCATGCTTAGCAAGTCTAATAAAAATGTTTAGGAGCAATATACATAAATGTCAGGCTATCAAGAACAAACTTCCAAAGGTTATGAAATGAACAAATAAAAATAAATTGCAGGATACTGGAAAACATAAGGACCAGTTTCAACGGACATCCTCGATGCGTCATTGTGGCCAGATGCAAGGTTCTTGAAAAGTGCCTTGACCTGCTGCTTGTACATTTCAGCATCTTTCACATCACGACCATCATCCAGTCCCTCTGCTAGCGGAAGTCCATCAGTAACACGCGCGATCATTGTCAGCTTCACCATCTTTACTTCTTCACTCCCTCAGATATACAAAATAACTGCATTATGTTAAAAATAGAAAACCCAGATCCATTAGGGGCCAACCAAGCAAATTTGATCAAGATTCTGTCTTTAAGACCAGTATTTAATTAAAAAAAAGAAGAAGAAACATTCCTTAAGCTAAACTTAACATCGAAGCATCAGGATGTAAATTATCTGAAATCTAAGAATTGAATCGTATCCATTAAAGTACGTTCAAAAAAAAAAAAAAACCGTGATTCAGTTTCTGTAATTGCCTTTTATTTATATATATATATATATATATATATAAACAAGTGAAAAGCCATTATTAGAAGGAAAGAAAAAACTCACAACAGAAACAAAACCTCCAACCTTCCTTTTATAACTCAATATAAAATAAACAAGATCCCTGCGATCTATCTTCACGAACCGAACAAAAAAACCCAATTAAGACCCCATGAAACAATGCAATCACACGTTTATAAACCCAAACTGAAACCCATCAAATCATAATTCAAGTATCAAATGAGCATGCAAGAAAGAAAGAAAGAAAGAATTACCTGATTATAGCATGTGGATTTGTGGTTTCGGATTAAAGGATCCGAGGAACAAGAGACTATGATGGTGAAAATATATGTACAATAATAAATAAATAACAAAAACAAAAGACAGATCGAAGAGAGGGCAGTTGTTATATTATTAAGGTAAGCTGCAATTTCTATCTGTCTGTCACTAGTAATTTCGAAGATGGTGAACAACACGAAGTAAATACGAGGATCTGGTCTTTCTAGGCTTGACCCAGTCTCTGGTATTGGGCTTGAGTAACAAGGGTCCATGAAAGAGTATCACAGCGCCGACTTTCGTGGACACCTCCTTTCCCTGGTCTTAGACCAAGCCATCAAATGCATGGACGCTCATATCTTTATATTTTAGATTTAACAAGTTTGTTATGAAATAGAAATAATACTACATTGGTGACATGTGTTTCGTTATGTATTGGATCAAATTTTTTTTAACATGAAAAAAAAAAGTTGAGGAGACACTAGTGGTTTTGAAGAATAAAATCTATAACTTTGATCTTTGATTTGATTTGGATTAATAAGCACGATTAATTTAATAGTATAATTAAAAAAATAAAAGTAAAAAATTTATTTTTATCTAAAAACACCATAAAACCTCCACAAATCATCACTAATCGGAACCGATCTAATTTTTCAGGTAGGAAAAACACCATAATTGAACTCTCCTCGTCAAATTGAACATATTAACATTAAAAACGACAAGTTTCATTACTAAAAATAATCATTCGCTAACTTTCTCTCTTCTTTGTAGTTTTCAAGTGACTTCCTTTTTTCTTTCTCAAACTTAGAAACTGAAATATTAAGAAATTAAACTTTTTGATCAAAATTAAAATTGCTAAAACTAAAGAGAATGCAAAGTAAGAAAAAAGAAAATAGGTGGACTAAACATAATTTTTTCTAGTGGATTTGAGACTGACCATGAGATTTCTCATTGTTTTACATTTTGGTCATGCTGTTAAATTTTTTTCTTTTCTAAATAAATTCTAATAAATTAGTCATCAATTAGGGCATATAAGGCTGCAATTAAAAAAAAGTTTGAGGATGAAATTGAATATTTTTTATCATTATGGTTTGCTACAATATTTTACCTAGATATTTAGTATAATTTGTAATTACATATATCATGCATGGAGCAATAGACGAAAAGGTTCAATCTTATCCTTCTAAATTTATCCAACAAACACATTTACTAGTATCTTATTAGATAGGTGGCTCCCACTATACCTTTGA
>Ga0325400_1000919_pt1 | contig 23265 bp, 22 predicted proteins | sample PopdelMetagenome_2_FD_205662 | JGI IMG/M metagenome (GOLD analysis project Ga0325400, IMG submission 205662) | Populus deltoides microbial communities from Bellville, Georgia, United States - Xylem-PdKOR-R1 | ecosystem: Host-associated > Plants > Phyllosphere > Stem > Wood/Secondary xylem...
ACAGGGCGTCGGTCATGGTCACTCTCCGTTGAGGTCGATCAAAAACGGCCGCGCAGCCCGGCATACACGCTGCGGCCCAGCGTATTATAGCGGAAGGCGGTCTGGTAGGTCTCGTCGAACAGGTTCTCGATGCGTCCGAATAGCCGGACCTCCGGGGACAGGAGCAGTTCGGCACGCAGGTCAACCAGCGTATAGCGATCGAGCTTCACCGTGTTGGCGGCGTTGTCGAACGTGTCGCCCGACCAGCGCGCCGCGACACCCAGCGAGAAGGCATTCGGCAGCGTGTAGGTGGCCGAAGCGTTGGCGGCGTGGCGCGGACGCCGGGGCAGCCAGCGGCCATTATTGGCGCCGGGCGAGCGGTCCTCCGCTTCCGTCCAGCTATAGTTGCCGTCGACCAGGAGCCGCGGGCCGACCTGTAGCCGAGCGACCGCCTCGATCCCCCTAGCAAAGGCTCGGGCGACGTTCTGGTAATAGCCCGACCGGCGCGTCATCGACCCCGGCTGAAAGCAGAGCGGCAGCGTCGAGGTCGCGGCGCAGCTGTTGAAGATGATCTGGTTGGTCGTGCGCCGTTCAAAATAGGTGCCCCCGACCGCCAGCGCGCCGCCCATGAACCGCTGCTCGGCACCCGCCTCCCAGCCGTCGGCCTCCTCGGGCGCCAGCGCCTGGTTCCCGAACTCGGAGAAGAGCTGGTACAAGGTGGGTGCCTTGAATCCCTCCGCATAGCTGGCGCGCACCACTGTTCCCCAAGGCAGCGCCCAGACGCCGCCGCCCGCGAACAGGGTGCGGTCGCCGAAGCGGCTGTGGTCGTCACGGCGGACACCTCCGGTCAGCGTCAGCCCGTCGATGATCGTGGCGTTAAGCTGGCCGTAGACCCCGGTGATCTCGGCCCGCCCGCGCGCGGGCGCGGGCACCGGGGTGGAGAGGGCGGCGGGCGGCGACACCGAGCGGAAGCGCGAGCGCTCGTTCTCGACCCCAAAGGTCGCGTCCCAGCCGCGGGTGATCGCGAGGCTGCCCTGATACTCGACTCGCTCGTTGCGGCCGGCCGCGTCGAAGGTCCGCTGGCGCGCGCGGGCGGGATTGTAGTTGTCGCGATCGGTGTTGGTATAGCCATAGGCGACCCGGTTGCGCAGCCGTGCGTCGAAGAGGTCGACGTTGAGCCCGGCATAGCCGACGAACTCGCGATTGAGGGAGTATTCGAACGTGTCGCCGGTGGTCGAGTCGAGGTCGGTCTTGCCGTTCGAATAATAACCGCGCAGGTCGGCGCTGACCCCCGGCGCGAGGGTCAGGACGCCGCGGCCCTGGAGGTTGCGATTGGTGTAGCCGTCGCGCTCGCGCCCGCCATTCTCGGGCGCGATCGCCGAGATGCCGTCGGTGGTGAACGCCTGCGCGCCGACCCGCCACGCCAGCGGACCGGAAAGGCCACCGATCGCGGCACGGCCGCTGACGGTTTCGCGACTGCCGCTCTCGACGTCGAAGCTGGCCTCGGTGGCGCGTTCGGGAAGCGCGGTGACGATGTTGACCACGCCGCCGATCGCCTGGCTGCCCCACAGGATCGACTGCGGCCCGCGCAGCACTTCGATCCGGGCCGCGTCGCCGACCAGCAGATTGGCGAAGTTGTAGCCGCCGCCTGCCGAGGACGGATCGTTCAGCTTGACGGCGTCGATCACCACAACGGTCTGGTCGGTTTCCGCGCCGCGGATGCGCAAGGAGGTGTTGGTGCCGTAGCCGCCGTTGCGCGACAGGCTGACGCCGGGAGTCCGAAGCAGCAGGTCAGCGACGCCGAGGTCCTGGTTGCGATCGATCGCGGCCTTGTCGAGCACCGTCACCGTGGAGGCGACCCGGTCGATCGCGGTGGGCGCGCGATTGGCGGTGACGACAATGTCCTCGGCGGCAGGCTCGGCCGCGGCATCGGGGCGGGCGGCCTGCTGCGCGAGAGCGGGGGAGGCGGCGGACAGGAGAAGCACGGCGGAGAAACGGAACATGGAAGCGACCTCATCAACGAAACGGCGATCCACACGGTCGTTGGCAGAGGGCGCGCGCGTCCCCGCCCCGCGACCACGCGGCACGGCTTATCGTCACGCTGGGGTCGGTCCTGCCGCTACACGCGCGGCTGAAGCCTTTCCCGTCCGCTCGGCGCACCCTGGCCGGACGAAGGACGACCACGACGGGCAGGTCTCCTGGCTCACGGGTCACTGCCGGTCCGCGCCGCCTTCTCAGGCCCGAGGGCCCAATGGCATGTGGCGCGGCGGCTCGCCGCTTACAGTTGCAGGGGCAGCCGGGGTTTTCCCGTTCCCTTTTCATCCCCGTCACCGGGGAACCTGTCGCGTTGCGGCGCCTAGCGGTGGGCGCCCGGCAGGTCAACGTAGGGGCGGCGATCAGGAGATGACGTGGAAGAAGCTGCCCGTCACCCGGCCAGCCGAGTGGCCGGCCACGGGCAGCGGGGCGCCCTCACCATCGGTGACGTCCGCGAGGTCGGCGGGGCTGAGCAGGGTCACCGTGCAGTGATGGTATTCGTGTCCGCGTGCCTCGCTGCCAGTGGGTGCAAAGGGGACCGGCCGTCGCCAGCGTACCCGGCGATAGCCGAGGTGCAGCTTGCGTGTCGCGAAGCTGAAGTCGGCGGGCAGCAGCCCCGCCATCGCGTGTACCGCTCCCTCGGCATCGGTCAGCGATCGGCCGAGCACCATGTAGCCGCCGCATTCGCCATGGATCGACGCACGATCGGCGAAACGACGCAGGCCACCAAGGAAGCGGGTGGCGGCGGCGAGCCGCGGGGCGTGCAGCTCCGGATAACCGCCAGGCAGCCAGCACGCGTCGCAGTCCGCCGGCGGTGCTTGGTCGGCTAGGGGAGAGAAGGCGACGATCTCGGCACCCACGCGGCGCCACCCGTCGAGGAGATGCGGGTAGATGAACGCGAAGGCGGCATCGTGCGCGAGCGCGATCCGCTGCCCCGGCGGCCCGATCGTGGCGGCCGGTGCGGGGATGCTGCCGGTCGGTCCCGCCGCCGCGCGGATCGCATGGAGGTCGCAGCCATCGGCGACCACGTCAGCGATCGCGTCGAGTCTGCGGTCCAGATCGGCGGTCTCGTTCGCCTGCACGAGCCCGAGATGACGCGACGGCAACGCCATGCGGTCGTCGACCGGAATGGTGCCGAGGAGCGGGACATCGGTGTCTGCAAAGCCCGCCTCGACCATCCGGCGGTGGCGATGGCTCGCGACACGGTTGACGATTGCTCCCGCTATCCGCGGCGCGCCGGGCAGGTGAGCGAGGCCGTGCGCCACCGCCGCGACGGTCTGCGCCGCGCCCGCCGCGTCGAGCACCAGCAGCACCGGCCAGCCGGTCGCGAGCGCCACCGCGGCGGTGCTCGTCGTCCTGTCGGGGGTCGTCAGCCCGTCGTAGAGGCCCATCGCGCCCTCGCCCACGACCAGTCCGGCGCCTCGCGCCGCGGCGGCGGCAAGGCCGGCGAGCGCGGGCGGGTCGAACCCGAACCCATCAAGATTGACCGACGCGCGCCCGGTCGCGGCGGCGTGAAAGGCGGGGTCGATATAGTCGGGACCGCATTTCGCTCCGGCAATTGTCACGCCGCGCCGTGCGAATGCGCGCTGCAGCCCCAGGGTCACTACCGTCTTGCCGGCGCCCGATCGCGGGGCGGAGACGAGGAGTCCGGCCGCGAGGACGGGCGGGACGGGGCCGTACGAGACGAGGCAGGGCGGAACGGGATCGGGCGGAACGGGGTCGGTCAGAACTCAATCCCGGCCTGCGCCTTGATGCCGCCGCGGAACGGATGCTTGACCTGCGTCATCTCGGTGACCAAGTCGGCGGCCTCGATCAGCGCGAGCGGCGCGTTGCGCCCGGTGATCACGAGATGTTTCATCGGCGCGCGAGCGGCGGCCGCAGCCAGCACCTCCTCCACAGGCAGATAGTCGTAGCGGAGCACGATGTTGAGCTCGTCCGCGATCACGAGGTCGTAGCGTTCGTCGTCGATCATCCGCCGCACCTCGTCCCATGCCGCGCGGGTCACCGCCACGTCGCGGGCGCGGTCCTGCGTGTCCCAGGTGAAACCCTCGCCCATCGGCTTGAACTCGACCAAGTCGGGAAAGCGGTCGAAGATCGCCTTCTCGCCGGTCGCCATCGCGCCTTTGATGAATTGCACGACACCGACCTTCATGCCGTGTCCCATTGCCCGGACGGCCATGCCGAACGCCGCGGTCGACTTGCCCTTGCCGGGGCCTGTATGGACGATCAGGAGCCCCTTCTGCCCCGTCTTGGTCGCCATCAGGTCCCGTCTGGCGGCCTGCACCTTGCGCATCCGCGCGTTGTAACGTTCATCCCGATCCATCGTGGCAGCTGCTACCCGTTACCGGCGGTTCCGTACATGGCGCCGCGCCTCTACCAGTTCAGTCCGGCGCGCACGTACAGGTAACGGCCGTTGAACCCGAAAGGTGAATAGTAGGGGAAGCCGAGCACGCCCGTCGAGTTGTTCGCGGGAGTGATCGGGTCCGGATAGACATCGAACAGGTTGCTCACGCCGATGCCGATCTGCGCCCCCTTGGGTGCACCGTAGCGAAGCTCCAGGTCGGTGATCGCGTGGCGACCGGTGAAGACGTCGGCGGCAGGGGTGGTGCCGGGCTGGTTGACGTTGCCGTAATAGGTCACTCGCGCAAGAGCGCCTAGCCGGTCGAGCGACCAGTCGATCGTTCCCGACACCTTGGTCTGCGGCGTCCCGTCCTCGAGCGTCAGGATGCGGCTCCTGGCGAAGAGCGTCGGTGCCGGGTTGAGCGCGACCGCGGTGTTCAAGGGTACGCGCGTAACGTCGACATCGTTGACGTTGCCTGCGACCGTCAGGTCGAACGCACCCACGGCGGCGGTGCGCAGGCGATAGTGCGCGACCGCGTCGATGCCCTTGGTGGTCGATGCGAGCCCGTTGATGAAGAAGCGCGCCGCCGAGACGTTGAACGGCGCCAGGATCGCGGCGACCTGCGGGCTGAAGCTTGCCTGGATGTTCTCCGACAATCCGATCTGGTCGCGGATGCGGATGCGGTAGGCGTCGATCGTCAGGTCGAACCCGCCGGCGCGGACGACGATGCCGGCCGACAGGTTGGTGGACTTCTCCGCACCGAGTTCCAATCCACCGAGCGCGCGTGCGACCGGGCTGGTCGACGGGAAGGTACCCGTCTCGATCGGCACGCCGTTCTGGACGACCTGCGCGGTCTGGGTGAAATATTGCTGCTGGAGCGACGGCGCACGAAAGCCGGTCGACGCGGTGCCGCGCACGGCCAGCCAGCGCGCGATGTCGAAGCGCGCCGACAGCTTGCCGTTCGCCGTGCTGCCGAAGTCGGAATAATCCTCCGCGCGACCCGCGAGCCCAACGAGGAGCCGGTCCGTTACCTGCGCCTCGACGTCGAGGTAGATGCTGCCGTTGCGGCGGCTGCGCTCGGTCTCGTTGCCTGGCGAGAAGCCGCCAAATCCTTGCGCGCCCGGCGGCACGAGCGAGGCGGCGGTGCCGGCGGGGATGCCGGTCACGGTGCCCGCGGGGGGTGGACCATAGGAGGCAAGCTCGCCCGCCCGGATCCTGTATCCCTCGCGCCGGCCCTCGACGCCGAAGGCGACGTTCAGCGATTGGAAGACGTCGAACTCGCGGGTGAGATCAAGCCCAATGACGTACTGGTCGTAGATCACCGCCCCGTCGTCGAAGTCGCGCGGGGTGGCGGTGCCGAACGCGTAGTTCGCGGAACCGAGCGTCCGGAACCGGATGCGGTTGCGGCCGTAGCTGCCCGACAAGTCGACGTCGAACCCGGCGATCTGCCCGCGAAGGCCAAGCGCCGAGTTTAGATCGCTCGTCTTGGAGCTGATGATCGGCAGGAAGCCGTCGGGGAAGCCGGCCCGGGTAAGAACGCCGATCGTCGCCGCGGTCGCATTGGCCGCACGGACGCGCGGAAAGGCAGCGCTTCTGGACGCACGTTCCTGATAGCCCGCGAAGCCGTAGAGGCTCCACTGGTCGGTGAGCGACTTGCCGGCGTTGATGAAACCCGTGCCCTGCTCGACCTCCGGATCGCCGTATCGGCCGGTGACGCGCGTCGGGTCGACGCGCGGGTCGAAATCGGCGCGGTTGGTCGGCTGACGCTTCAGATACTCGCCCGTCACGGTGACGTAGCCGTCGGCGCCGAAGCCGAACCCCTGCCATGCCGACACGGTGACGGCGTTCTCCCCGACCCGGCTGCGGCTGCCACGTGCGGTGTCGATGTCGGTATCGTAGAAACCGTAATTGACCTGCGCTCCGCCGCCCGACCGCGCGTCGCGCAGGCGCAGGTTGACGACCCCCGCGATGGCATCGGAGCCGTATTGCGCCGAGGCGCCGTCGCGCAGCACCTCGATCCGGTCCAGCGCCATGGTCGGCACGGTGTTAAGGTCCACTGCGGCCGAGCCGCGGCCAACGACGCCGTTGGTGTTGAGATAGGCCGAGCTGTGACCGCGGATGCCATTGATGAGCACCAATGTCTGATCGGGCGACAGGCCGCGCAGCGTCGCGGGACGGATCGCATCGGTGCCGTCGTTCGCCGATGGGCGCGGAAAGGTGATCGACGGCGCGACGCTCTGGAGCGCCTGCGCGAGCTCGGTCGATCCCTGGCGTTGCAGGCTCGCGCCGCTCAGCACGTCCACGGGGGAAGCGCTGTCGAGCCGGGTGCGGCCGACCGCGCGGGTTCCGGTCACGATGATGTCGTCGCCCTCGTCGGCGACGGTGGCGGCATCCGCGGCGGGCGCCGTCTCGCCTTCCTGAATCTGCCCCGGCAGTGTCGTCTGAGCGGAAGCGGATTGGGCCAGGAGTGCGAGGTGAGCGACGCCGACGAGGCTGGCGAGACGAGGCAGGTGCATGATGATCTTTTCCGCGGGGTGGGCTGGCGTGGCTGGCGGGTAGACGAGGAGGCGGCTTTGGCGGCGCAAGAAAAACTTGCGCACGCATATGTGTGGTCGGCAGGCTGGTCTATATCGCGCCGCGCGGATCGTTCGCCTCCGTGCAAGAAGCGGCGCTGGGCCGCGGCCGTCAAATGACGCTTGCCTCTGGTCGAGCCACGGCTCGGCGAGAGGATGCCATCGGGGAGGCGGTGGCGGTTCGTTGGTGACCCCGGCTCATCTTCAAGATCGAACATGCGCGGGTTTGGAAGCTGCTGGTTGGCTTCATGGCGCTCTTGTCTCTCCCCCTTTCCCGTAAGCCAGCCAGCGCGGTGCGCATCGGCGTCGCACACGAAATTTGGCAGCACCCGGTTGAAGGCGGCGCCAACGGCCTGCTGGACCATGTGGTGGGCAGCGCGCGCGACCACCTTGCCGGCCCGGTAGAAAGAGGGTGTCTATCCGCCGATGACCACCAACCCTGGCACCCTGGCACCCTGGCACCCTGGCACCCTGGCACCCTGGCACCCTGGCACCCTGGCACCCTGGCACCCTGGCACGCTGGCCGCGGCCACCGCCTCGGCCGCCGCGCGCATCATCTCCGGCGGCGCCATCCGCGCCGGCAGCGGCGCGCAGCCGACCCGCGCCGCCAGCACACGATCCACTTCAAATCCGACGATGCGAGCGCGCACCTCCCGGTCCTCAGGCAAGGGCATGTGCGCCCGTCCGTCGCCACGGGCGGGATGCATGAAGGCGCCGTGAGGCGCTGTCGGCGGTCCGCACCGATCTGGGAACACGCTCCCCCGCGGCACCGTGCCGCCGACGCCGCTGCGCTGCGGAGGCGGTGGACGGAGGACCCGCGCTTGGCGGAGCGCTGCCGCTCAGGACATGGCCGGTGCGGGTGGCGCGGGCTGCTCCGGCAGCGGAATGAATTCCGCATCGTCGGCGTCGGGCAGCTTCATCCTGCCCGCCTTCCAGTCCGATGCCGCCTGGGCGAGACGGTCCTTGGACGAGGACACGAAGTTCCACCAGACGAACCGCTCACCCACCGGCTCGCCGCCGAGGACCATGACCGTGGACCGGTCCAAGGCCCGCACGCGCGAGGCGTTGGGAGCGAGCACCAGCATCCGGCCGGCCTCGTGTCGGGTACCGTCCACCTCCACCGCGCCGGTCGCGATGTAGAGTGCGCGCTCGCTGTAGCCGCCCGGGATCTCGGCGGTCGCGTTCGGCACCATATCGAGATGCGCATAAAAGAGCGGCGAGTGCGTCTGCGCGCCGGCGGAGAGGCCATAGGCGCTGCCGGCGACGAGTTGGCCGATCACGCCCGCGTCGCTCCACTGCGGCAGGTCGCTCCCCGCATGGTGCGAGAAAGAGGGCGCGACCTCCTCATATTCGGTCGGCAGCGCGACCCAGGCCTGGATGCCGTGCAGGTGGTCGCCCTGCGCCCTGGCGCGTTCGAACCGCTCGCTGTGCGTAATGCCCCGGCCGGCGGTCATCCAGTTGACCTCGCGGGGGCGGACCGCCTGCTCGTAGCCGAGGCTGTCGCGGTGCATCATCTCGCCCGCGAACAGGTAGGTGACGGTCGACAGGCCGATATGCGGGTGGGGGCGGACGTCGACCGCGCGGTCGATGCCGGGTGCCAGGTCGAGCGGCCCGATATGGTCGAAGAAGACAAAGGGGCCGACCATGCGCCGCTTGGCGAAGGGCAGCACGCGGCCGACCGCGAAGCCGTCGCCCAGCTCGTGGCGGCGCTGCTCGATGATCATCTCAATCATTCTGCCTCTCCGGGATCGAACATCGCGATGCCGCCCGTGGCGGCGGTGGCCGCCACCTCGTCCTGCAGCACGTCCCAATGCTCCGCCAGCCGGCCGTCCGCAATGCGGAACAGGTCGACCACGACCTGCGGCGTGGCCGCCCAGCCGCGGATGCGGCCGTGGATCGCGACCAGGTCGCCTCCCGCGACCGTCAGGCCGGGCTCGTACCAGACATCCTCCGACAAGGTGGCGACGAGCGCCTGCAACGCGTCGCGGCCTTGGGGGATGGTCGGATTGTGCTGGACGTAGTCGGGCGCGTAGAGTCGTTCCACGGCCGAGGCGTCGCGGCGTTGGAACAGCGCGGTCATGGCCTCGATCACCAGCGCGGTGTTGCGGTGCGGGCGATCGTCCTCCGCCCGGTCGGCAAGTCGCGTCACGGCGATCGTCCCTGTCATGCGCAGGAAGCCGCCGTCCGGCAGCGTCGCGAACGAGTGGACCAGGCCGCGATCATGGTCCTGCACGTTGGTGACGGTGGCGCCGACCGCTTCGCGCCAACTGACCGCGAACAAGCCGTTGCCGAGCGGTACCACCTCGATGTCGACGGTCTCGGTCCGGGCGAACGGCCCTTCCGCAATCGCGAAACGCAGCTGGCGGTCCGAGATCAGCGTGAGGTCGACGGTGAAATCCGGATAGGAGACGCGCATCTCCTGTCCGACGGGAAAGCGGTTCATCGGTGCATCCTGATAGGTGGCGCCGCCCGAAGGAAGGCGGCGGTCGGTGTGTCGGGCATGGCGTTGGCGGCCCGCCGGCAAGCCGCCGCCGAGCCGCCAACGCCGTTTCGAGTCAGCCGAGGCTGGGCGCCGGCGTGTTGAGCAGCTGCTGCTCCCAAACAAAGGCGATGCCGCTGCCGGCCGCGTGCTGCTTCATCACCTCGGTCACCGGCGCCGCCGTTTCCAGCCGGGCCCAGTCGCGCTGCCATTCGGCGGCGAGGGCCAGCCACGTCATCATGTTCGCGCCCGCCGCGATCATGCGCTGGATAGCGACCTGGTGCGCCTCCACCGACGTGCCGCCGCAGGCGTCGGTGATGACCGTCACGTCCCAACCTTCGCCCAGCGCCTGGATCGCCGGCATGGCGACGCAGACTTCCGTCCACAGACCGGCCATGATCAGCTGCTTGCGGCCCGTCGCCTTTACGACGTCGACGACCTTGCGATCCTCCCAGGTGTTGATGAGCGTCCGATCGATCACCTGCTGATCCGGGAAGACATCGGTAAGCTGGGAGAAGACCAGCCCGCCGCGCTCGGCCAGCACGCTGGTCAGGATGGTGGGAACGCCGAACGCCTTCGCGGCTTTCGCCAGCCCGGCGGCGTTGTTGACCGCCATCTGCGGCTCGTGACTGTTCAGGTTCGCGAGCTGATAGGGCTGGTGATCGATCAGGACGAGAACCGAGTCCTCGGGGCGGAGAAGCGACGCGAGGCCGTTGCGAAGGGTCATAATGGTCCTCTGACAAGGGTTGTGCCGGTTGGCGGGGCGCCGCGGGGGACGCACGCCGGCGCCGGCTGCGGGGCCATTGCCATTCGCGTTCACGGCACGGTAGCACGCGGCAAGGCGACGCTGTGTCGCGCGACGGGGAACGCCCACGTGCAGATCGAAGAGCTTCGGACGTTCGTGGAGGTCGCCGATGCCGGCGGCGTGTCGCCCGCCGCGCGCCGGCTCGGCATCGCCAAGTCGATCGTCAGCCGACGGCTCCTCCGGCTGGAGGAGGAGTTGGGGATACAGTTGCTCGCGCGCACCACGCGCGGCGCGGCGCTGACCGAAGCCGGTACCATTTTCCGCGACCATGCGGTCCGGGTCTGCGCCGAGATCGACGCGGCGATGGAGACGATCCTGCCCGAAGGTGAGCTGCGCGGCCGCCTGCGGGTCGCGGCACCGCTCTCCTTCGGGCCGACCCACTTCGCGCCCGTCCTTGCCGACATGGCGCGCCGCCATCCCCGGCTGGAGCTGCACGCCAGCTACACCGATCGCTTCGTCGACCTGATCGCCGAAGGCTATGATTGCGCGATCCGGCTGGGTTACCTGCCCGATTCAAGCCTGCTCGCGAGACGCGTCGGCCCGATCTACGGCCGGCTGGTGGCGAGCCCCGGCTATGTCGACGCGCATGGTGCCCCGGACACGCCGGAGGCGCTGGGCGGGCACCATGCGCTCACGCAGGGTGCCGAGGCCTGGCAGTTCATGGATGGCGACAAGATCCTGACGGTCCGCCCGCAGGGGCGCTTCAAGGCCGACAACGGCACCGCCCTCGTCGCCGCCGCCCTGGCGGGTCTCGGCATCGCCATGGTGCCGGAGGGCCTCTTGCAGGACCATCTCGCATCCGGCGCCCTGGTGCCGATCATGACCCGGTACCCGTCGCGACCGGCAGGCATCTACGTCGTCCGGCCGGCCGGCCAGCATCCTTCGCGAAAAGTGCGCGTCCTCACCGAATTGCTGATCGAGTGTTTCGACGAGACGCAAGGAGTTGCGTCAGGCCCAACCGATTAGAAGCCGTGCAACGCGTCTCCCTGGAGTCGTGCCGCGGTTATCTAGCGGGCGATCAATCCGCTCGCCAGGCGGACAAAGGCGTCGATCGCCCGTTGCGCCACCGCGGCGGGATCGTCGGAGGACGCGATCCACATCGCGGCGTCGAGCGCCGCCCCGTCGAGCAGACGGGCGGCCGCCTCCGCGTCCACGGGGGCGATGTCACCGGCATCCACCAGCTCTCTGATCCGTTCAATCGTGCCCGCGAGACAGGCGTTCTGGCTGGGCCAGTGCATCGGTGCGCCGAGCACGGCCGGTCCGTCGCGCAGGACGATGCGTTGGAACTCCGGCTCCAGCGCCAGTTTGATGTACGCGACACCCTCGTCGAGCAGCGCTTGGCGCCGATCTGACGAGCCGCTGAGCGCGTCGCGCAGCCGAGAGGCCATCTCCGTATCGAGCTGCTCGACCACAGCCTCCATCAAGCCCCGCTTGCTGCCGAAATGATGGTACAGGGCCCCGCGCGTCAGGCCCACGTCCGCGGTCAGCTGATCCATGGACGCGGCATGGTAGCCGTCCCGCGCGAACGCCTCCCGCCCTGCCGCCAACAGCTTGGCTCGGGTCTGCTCGATCGTGTCGGCGCGCTTCATATCACCCGTATACGACGATCCTTCCACATTGACATACGCGACGTATGGATTAGATCGCATACGCCGCGTATGTGATTGATTGCCGCGCGGCCATGAGCAACGGAGATCCTTGATGGCCACGCACACCGCCGTTTTTCCCGCCGGTCGGCACGACCTGTTCAAGTCATACACCTACTCGGCCGCGATCAGGTCGGGCGATCTCCTGTTCGTGTCCGGCCACGTTGGCAGTCGCGCCGACGGATCGCCTGAACCCGACTTCCCGGCCCAGGTCCAACTGGCGTTCGCCAACCTCGAAGCCACGCTCCGGGCTGGTGGGTGCGGGTTCGAGGACATCATCGACGTGACCACCTTTCACACCGATCCCGAATACCAGTTCCCGTTCGTCATGACCGTCAAGGCGGAAACGTTCCCGCACGCGCCCTATCCGAACTGGACGGCGGTTGGCGTCAACTGGCTCGCCGGCTTCGATTTCGAGATCAAGGTCATCGCGCGCATTCCGGCGGCGGACTGAGGATTCTAGCGGGCGTGACCTGCGCTCGACTTCCAACGCGGCCTATCTGCGACTTGTGGAGATCCCGCGGGCTAATCCCATGAGGCGGTGCGGGTGTTGGCTCCCCTCGGTGCCGAGCGCCTTCTGGGTAGGTGAGAGCGCATGGCGCCGGTGCGGCGGGCTGGGCAGCACCGACGCGGCGGCGCTACGCGTACCGCGACAGGTCGACCTCCTTGCCGGGTCCACCGGCCATCTTGGCGGCGAGGTTGCGGACCGGCGCCAAGCTGGCAAGGCCCAACGTGCCGTGGAGCAGGCGGATGCCGAGGCGGCTGTCGGGATGCATCAGGCGCGGCGCGAGCTTGGGGACGCCTTGCCCATCCTCGACCATCGGGCGCATTTGCTGCTCATAGGCTTTCAGCGCGGCGATGATGTCGTCGTGACGGGCCAGCTCCTCCGCCAGCACATAGGCGCCGGTCACCGCCAGCGTGGCGCCGATCCCGGCGAGCGGCGTCGCGCACCAGGCGGCGTCCCCCGTCAGCACCACGCGATTGGTCGACCAATGCGGCATCCGTACCTGGCGCAGCACGTCGAAGTAGAAGTCGTCGGTGCCGTCCATCGCCGACAGGATGCGCGGCGTCTGCCATCCGGCATCGGCGAAGTGTTCCCGCAGAAACGCCTTCTGTTGGTCGACGGCCCAATCCTGTTCGCCCGCAGCCTCCCTGGCCACGGACAGCATCGCGCGTGTCGTGCCGTGTCGGTCCGGGCGCAGCGATACGCTGCGCTTTCCCGGTGCGTTGTACCAGCGCCACATCCGGTCATCATCCGCGCTGCGCGGAATGGTGAAATAGGCGATGGTCATGTCCATCCAGCGCGGGTCATTCTCGCCGGCGAACACCAGCTCGCGCGTGGCCGAGCCGACCCCCTCGGCGACGATCAGCGCGTCGAACCGCTCGGTCGCCCCGCTCGCGAAGGTGACGGCGACGGCGTGCGCGTCTTCGCCGACTGACGTGACGCTCTCGCCGAAGCGGAAGTTCGCATGGTCCCGCGCAGCGTCGTGCAGCAAGCGGGCGAGATCGCCGCGCAGGATCTCCATCTCCGCGGTAGGGCCATCGCCGTCGATCTCGTCGGAGGCGAAGCGTGCCGCCTCGCGGCCATCCTCGTCGACCCAGACGGTGCCTTCCTCACCCGTACCTCGCTCCAGCGCCGCCTGTTCCAGCCCCATGCGGCGGAGCACCTCCCGTCCGACGCCGCGGACATCGATGTTCTGGCCCCCGTCGCGGAACGCCGTGGCTCGCTCCACGACGGTCACGTCGAAGCCGCGCCTGCCAAGCAGGGCGGCGGCGGCATTGCCGGCGATGCTCGCACCGGTGATCAGAACGCGTCGGGACATCGCGGCTCTCCTTCACCGGATAAACATCACGGGTGATGCTTATGTTCCATCCTCCAAACCCGCGATCAATCGCCGGAGCAGGGTCACCAGCAGCGTGCTCTCTTCGGTCGAGAGGGGGGACAGCGCGCGCGCGTTCTCCGTGCGCAGGACGTCGCTGCCGAGCGCCGCCATGCGGCTGCCCGCGTCGGTCAGCGACACGATCGCGGCACGGCCATCCCCCGGCGCTGGTGCGCGCACGACCAGGCCCATGCCTTCCAGCTTGTCGAGCAAGGCGACCATGGCGGGTTGCTTGACCGCCGATGCCGCAACCAGATCGCGCTGACGCATCGCCCCACGCCAGGACAGCAGCAACAAAGGCCCCAGGAGGCTCAGCGACAGCCCGTGCCCGCGCAAGGTTGCGTCGATGTTACGATTGAAGACACGCGCGGCATGGTTCGCCAGATATCCCGGCGCCATCGCGGCCTCGGGATGGATGGCGGGGTCACGCCCCATCGGCACATCGCGGCTGTCCTGCATCGATCCTATATGCGGGACTTCAGTTTCGTCCGCGATGCCCACCGGCACTCCCGCGGGCCTTGCTGCCAGATTGGGCGCGCGGGCCCGCTGTCCGATCAGGTACGGGGGCCCGCCTGATTGCCGTGATGCCCGGTGTCAGTTGCCGCCATGGCCCTTTGACTGGTTGCGGTTGCCCGCCTCGGTCGTGTCGCTGTTGTCCTGCTTCTTGTTGCCGCCAACGTCGTGATTGCCGCTGGTCTTATGATGGTCGCCTTTTTTCTTGTCGTCGCTTACCGGTTCAACTCCTGTGCTGGAGCTGTGGGAACGTCGGGCAACGCCGCTGGGTCCATGCGCCGGCCGATCGGTCAGGACGCGTAGGATGCGGAGCGGTGACGTGGACGTGCAGCACCGCCAGGAATGCTGGTGCGTCTGCTTCCGGATGGCGCCGTCGCGAGTGTGGGCAGACCAACCAGCGGCTCGTCGCCGGATCAAGATCAGCCGGCAGCATCCGGCCAGAGCCGTGACGCTGCGCCAGGATTGGCCACGGGTAGCGGTCAGCGTGTCTCAACACGGGCATAAGTGAAATGGCGCGCCCGGCTGGATTCGAACCAGCGACCACAAGCTTAGAAGGCTCGTGCTCTATCCAACTGAGCTACGGGCGCGCGGAAGCGTCCTGCTAGCGCGGATTGCGACGCGGCGGAACCGCCATCATAGATGTGCCATGGCAGGCGGGACGAAGAACGGGACGGCGACGTGCACCGGCACGGCAGGATCGCGCCATTACGACCTGGTCATGGCGGCGTTCGTCGCCATTCTCCTGCTGTCCAACGTGCTGGGCGCGGGCAAGGTCGCGACGGTGGTGCTGCCCTGGGGACACTGGCCGTTCGGCGCCGGCATCTTGTTCTTCCCACTTTCCTACGTGATCGGCGATGTCCTGACCGAGGTCTACGGCTATGCCCGGGCGCGGCGGGTCATCTGGGTGGGAACGGCCGCGGTGCTGTTCATGGCGGCGATGGCCTGGGTGGTGGTGGCGCTGCCGCCCGCACCCGGCTGGGGCAACCAGCGTGCCTATGAGGCGGTGTTCGGGCAGGTGCCGCGCATCGTCGGCGCCAGCGTGGTCGCCTTCTGGGCCGGCGAGTTCGTCAACGCCTATGTCCTGGCCCGCATGAAGATCCGGACCGGCGGGCGCCACCTGTGGGCGCGGACGATCGGGTCGACGGTGGTCGGGCAGGGGATCGACAGCCTCCTGTTCTACCCGCTCGCCTTTCTGGGCGCGGACGGGTGGACGCCCGCTCTGGTCACGACTGTCCTGGTCACGCAATGGGCGCTCAAGGTCGGGTGGGAGGCGGCGCTGACCCCGCTGACCTACCTGGCGGTTGGTTGGCTGAAGCGCGCGGAGGGCGTCGACGCCTTCGATACGGACACCGACTTCACGCCGTTCGCGACGCGGGTATGAGCCGTCAGCCGAACGCCGCCGCCAACCCTTCGAACAGGCGCCGGCCGTCGGTGCCGCCGTGCGCGGCCTCCGTCCGGCGCTCAGGGTGCGGCATCATGCCGAGCACATTGCCGGCATCGTTGAGGAGGCCGGCGATGCCGCGCGCGGAGCCGTTGACCGTTTCGGCGTAGCGGAAGGCGACCCGGCCCTCGCCTTCCAACCGGTCAAGCGTGTCGGCATCGGCGACGTAGTTGCCGTCGTGATGCGCGACGGGAACGGTGATCCGCTCGCCCGCAACATAGCCCTTGGTGAAGCGGGTGTCCGCGTTGGCGACCTCCAGGTCCACGTCGCGGCAGACGAACGACAGGCCGGCGTTGCGCATCAGCGCCCCCGGCAGCAGCCCCGCCTCGGTGAGGACCTGAAAGCCGTTGCACACGCCCAGCACCGCTACACCCCGCCCGGCGGCGTCGATCACCGCGCGCATTACCGGTGATCGCGCGGCGATCGCGCCCGACCGGAGATAGTCGCCGTAGGAAAAGCCGCCGGGCACCGCGACCAGATCGACCGCGTCCGGCAGCACGGTCTCGGCATGCCACACCATCGTCGGGGCGGTGCCCGTCGCCGCCTGCAACGCGATCGCGAGATCCCGGTCGCAATTGGACCCGGGAAAGACAATCACGGCGGTCTTCATGCGCGCCGCTCGACCCGATAGTTCTCGATCACCGTATTGGCGAGCAGCCGACGACACATCTGATCCACCGTCGCGTCGTCGGTGTCGTCGGCGACCTCCAGCTCGATCAGCTTGCCCTGACGTACGTCGGTGACCCCGTCGAAACCGAGGCCGTTCAGCGCATGGTGGATGGCACGGCCCTGGGGGTCGAGGACGCCCGGCTTCAGGGTGACGACGATGCTGAGCTTCATGGCACGGGTCCCGCGGGCTGGTCGCGGCGGGCTATGGACGGCCGGCGGCGCGGCTTCAACCCCAGGCCGGGCGCGAGGCGTGGTCGCGCCCGAACGGCGACCGGACCACGCCGTCAGAAATAGCGCGCGAGCGTCAGTTCGCCGCGCGAACGGGTGGTCGAGTAGAAGCGGTAGTTGGACGATACCCGCGCCACCGACCAGTTGAGCTGGGGCGACAGGCCGAGCAGGCGCAGCTTCCGGTTGCCCAGCGTTGCGCGGGTGAATACCTGCCAGTCGCGGCGCGGATCGGGCGAGAAGAAGCGGACGGGCGCATCGAAGATCGTTCGCGCGCCGCCGATTGAGGCACCGAAATTGACACCCCATTTCAGCTCGCCGCCAACGCCCAGGGTGGTGCCGAGCTCGACGCTGGACAGGGCGTCCGAGCGGAGCGCGTCGCGGCGGACATAGGGCCCGAACGAAACGACCTGGGTGGGGGTGACCGCCTGTTCAAAGGATCCGTAGGCGGCGTATTGCCAGCCGGCATAGGCGTCGTTGAAGAGCGCATCGGTGTGGCGGACGTCGAGCTGGAGGCCCAGCCGACGACGGGGATCGAGCACGGTCTGGCCGCCCGCGCGCACCCCCAACTGACGGCTGACCGCCTCACCGCCGAACCAGCGTTGCGCGCCCACGCCCTGGAGCGAGATGCGGGTGGCGGCGGAAAGACGGTACTCCGCGCCGGCCGCGAGCTGGCCGACATAGCTGTCGTACTCGCCGCCATCATATTCGGTGCCGCCGAGGTCGAGATCGACGATGGCAGCCACGCGTGCCGCGACCGGCAGGCGGACGCTGCCCGACGCGCGCGCGGTGACGCCCAGGCCGGAGCGCGCGCGTGCCTGCCGGTCGAGCTCCAGCGGGATGGGCGTGTCGCCGAGCATAACCGTCACCGTGTCGGCGGCGGTCGCGTTGTTGATGTTGGTGTCGGGTGCGATCCCGACCGCGACGTCGAACTGCCAGGGCCGGTTGGCGCGAATGGTGTTGCGCACGGTGCGGATCGTCCGTGCGAACTCGGGCGACAGGTCGCGGGTGCGTTCGATCACCTGGAATTGCTTGTCGGCGGCACCGTACTGGCCGGACGCCATCAGCGCGCGGGCAAGCTCTATGCGGACGCGGGTCTGGCCGGGATCGTCGGACAGGATCGCCTTGTACTGGCCGATCGCGTCACCCCAACGGCTCTGGTTGCTCGCGATATAGCCCGACAGGAAGCGCGTCTGGAGCGCGAAGCCGGGGGCGCGGGCGAGCGCACGAACCAGCGGCTCGGCTTCCGCGAAGCGCTTCTCGGCCACCAGCTTCTCCGCCGCGGCGAGCAGCTGCTGCGGGGATAGCTGGACCCGGCATACGCCGTCGTCGCAGGTCGGATGGACCTGCGCGACGACGGGCGCTGCCATCGCCAACAAGGCCAGGGCCGGAAGGGCGGAACGCATGCCCAATCGCCTTTCCGTGCGAGGGTCGCGACCTACTTGCGGCGGCCGGTAAAGCCGCCAACGATGTCGACCCGTTGGTCGGGAATGCCGCCGACGATGCGGAAGCTGCCGCCCAGCTCCACCGCCTCTGGGCCGTAGAAGCTGCCATCAATGGAGCTGGCGCCGGCGGTGTTGCTGCCGGGGGTGATGCCTTTGAAGTCGATCGCGGTGGCCTGTCCCGCGGCGATGAAGCTGGCGGAGGAGAAGGCGCCCGCGAACGCCTGCGACGAGGCGTTGAAGGTGGCGGACCCGGTCGCGGTGAAGCCGCTGCCGCCGGGCACCATCAGCTGGCTGTCGGCGACCAGCTGCCCGTTGGACATGGCCGGGCTGACCGTGCCGGTGAGCGCCAGGTCGAGCTGCGACTTGGCGAAGTCGACGTTCACCACCGTGCCGCCGTTGATCCATTGCAGCTTGGACGAGGGGGCGTTGGCGATGTCGGCGTTCTTGGCGACCATGGACGCCAGGAAATCGCCCTCGAACCGGCCGGTGCCGGTGCGCGGCATTTGCGCCGCGGCGGTGGGCGTGCCGAACGCGAAGGCGCCGCGCTCGTCCACCATCGTCGTCGTCGCGGCGGTGGGGACGGTGTAGTGGAGGAACCCGCCCAGCGTGACGTAGAAGGTGCGGGTGCCCGGCCGCTGGTAGAAGAAGGCGGTTGCGCCGTCGCCGTCCAGCGCCTCCATGTAGTTGTAGCCGGTCAGGTTGATGATGGTCGGGTCCGGCGTGCGCGCGCCCGTGAAATCGCTGCGGTGCGCCGGGTCCTGGTAACGAACGTTGCGGGTCACGTTGGCCTTGGTGTCGCCTAGCGTGAGAGTGAAGATACCGTCGCGCGGGTCGTAGCTGATCGTGCCCGACGAAGCAGCGGCGGTGCTGGCGTTGCCAGAATACAACGTCGAGATGCTGGTGGCGCCGTCCGCGTCCTTGGTGGTGGTGACGTTGATCGACTGCGCGCCGCCGACTGCCGCGAAGGAGGTGGCCGCCTTCACATCGATCATGCTGGTCGCGCCCGCCGCGGCAACGGGCGTGATCGCGACGCTGGGTCCGCTGGCGGCGGGCGTGGCCGGAGTGGTCGGGGTCGGCGTGGCACCCGCCGTCGGCGTGGGCGTCGCGCCGCTCGTCGGGGTAGGAGTGGCGGTGGTGGGCGTGGGCGTCGCGGTGCCGGTCGGGGTCGGAGTGACGCCGGCGGTCGCGCCGGTCACCGCGCTGTTGGACAGCGAGTTGACGCCGCCGCCGCTGCCGCCGCAGCTGGCCAGCACGCTCGCGGAGGCGAGAAGAAGAAACACGCGCATCGGACCCGGACCCTTTGGTTGGTACAGGCCGGTGGTAGGCGGATGAGGGTTAATTTTGCGTGGAGACGCGGGCGCCGGTGGCGGAAGGGCCACCTGCGCCCGCGTGCGCCGCTATCCTTCCGCCCGACCTGCCAGCACGTCGCGCAGCGTCACCGGCGGCCGTCCGATCAGCTCCGCGAGCAGCGGATGGGTCTGGGCGAACTCGCCGGCGCGCGCCGCGCGGTAGATGCCCATCGTGATCTCCACTGCGGCCGGCGGCAGTCCGGCGGCGGCCAGCCGCGACGCCTGTACATCGTCGGATACGAGGCGGCGCTCCACCGGCTTGCCCGTCAGGTCCGACACGATGCCGGCGACCGCATCCAGGTTGAGCGCATCGGTGGCGGTCAGCGGCGGGGTCGGGCCATGATGGCCGCCCGCCACCAGCACCCGCGCCGCCGCGGTCGCCAGATCGGCGTGCGCGGTCCAGGCGACCGGGCCGTCCGCCGGCGCCTCGATCGCGCCCTGCGCGGCGGCGTCGCCGATCAGTTGCGGCACCGTGGACGCGTAGAAGCCGTTGCGCAGCGCAGTCCAGGCGATGCCACAGTCCGCCAGCATCGCCTCCGTACGGGCATGATCGCGCATCGGCGGGAACGCCGACGTCGCGCTCGCTCCCATATGGCTGGTGTAGACGATCCGCCGCACCCCGGCCGCGCGCGCTGCGTCGATGGCGTCGCGGTGCTGCGCGATCGGGTCGCCGCCAGACGCGGCGGCGTTGGATGACACGAGAAGCAGCCGCGTGGCGCCCGCGAATGCGTCGCCCAGGCTCGCCGGCTCCGCGAAGTCGCCGCGACGCACCCGCACGCCCTGGGCGGCGAGGTCCGCTGCCTTGGCGGGATCGCGGACGCTGATCGCTATGTCTCTCGCCGGGACTATTTCCAGCAGGGCCTGAACAACGCGACGACCCAAGCGGCCAGTGGCACCGGTGACGACGATCATGATCGTTCTTCTCTTATCGATGGAAACTAATATTTAATATCAACGATAGCAGGTGGCCGCAAGCGCCGCTATTCCTGCCGGCATTAGCGATGCTAATGCCGTCACATGATGGAGCCACCCGACGACGCGCGCACCCGCATCCTCCGTGCCGCGGCCGTGCTGGTGGAGCGTGGCGGCGTCGCCGCGCTGACGACGCGCGCGGTGGCCGCTGCCGCCGGGGTGCAGGCGCCCACGCTCTATCGGTTGTTCGGGGACAAGCGCGGGCTGCTGGACGCGGTGGCCGAACATGGCCTGGCGGCCTTCACCGACCGCAAGGTGAATGCATCGCGCCACCCCGATCCGGTCACCGATCTGCGCGCGGCCTGGCACGAGTACATCGCTTTCGGCCTCGGCAACCCGGCGGTGTTCGCGATCATGAGCGAGGTCGGCCGGGTCGGCAATCCATCGCCGGCAGTGCGTGCCGGCACCGCGGTGCTGGAGGACCGGGTGGCGCGCATCGCGCGTGCCGGACGGCTGCTGGTGCCGCAGCAGCGCGCGGTTGCGCTGATCCACGCCGCCGGCCAGGGCATCGTGGCGACGTTGCTCGCCACCGCCGAGCTGGACCGCGACCCAGCCTTGCCGTCGCTGGCGCTGGAGGCGCTGATGGCGGTGCTGGTCGCGGGCGAGGCGCGCGACGGGGCGGCAAGCGGGGCCGCCACGCTCGCGACCGGCCTGCTCGCGCATCTGGACGATGCCGACCCGCTGTCTCCGGGCGAGCGGCTGCTGATGGCGGAGCTGCTGGGCCGGCTGGCGGGCTAGCCAGCGGCGCTACTTGCCCCGACGCTTGCGGTGGCTGTCGAGGTCGAGCACCGCGGTGTCGCCACCTTCGGGCAGCAGGCCGAGCCGGCGGGCGACCTCCTGATAGGCCTCCACCTCGCCGCCGAGGTCCTGGCGGAAGCGGTCCTTGTCCAGCTTCTCGTTGGAGGTCATGTCCCACAGACGGCAGCCGTCCGGGCTGATCTCGTCGGCGAGGATGATGCGGCTCCAGTCATTGTCCCAGATCCGGCCGAACTCCAGCTTGAAGTCGACCAGCCGGATGCCCACGCCGCCGAACAGGCCGGACAGGAAATCGTTCACCCGGATGGCGAGGTCGGCGATGTCGTGCATCTCCTCCTGGCTGGCCCAGCCGAACGCGGCGATATGCTCGTCTGAGATCATCGGGTCGCCGAGCGCGTCGTCCTTGTAGTAATATTCGATGATCGTGCGGGGGAGCTTGGTGCCTTCCTCGATCCCGAGCCGCTTCGACAGCGAGCCCGCCGCGACGTTCCGGACCACCACCTCGATCGGCACGATCTCGACCTGGCGGATCAGCTGCTCGCGCATGTTGAGGCGCCGGATGAAGTGGGTGGGGACGCCGATATGGTCGAGGAGCGTGAAGACATGCTCGGAGATGCGGTTGTTGAGCACGCCCTTGCCGTTGATCGTGCCCTTCTTCTGAGCGTTGAAGGCGGTGGCGTCGTCCTTGAAATACTGGATCAGGGTGCCGGGCTCCGGCCCTTCGTAGAGGATCTTGGCCTTGCCCTCGTAGATCTGGCGGCGGCGAGCCATCGGCGTGTTCCCCTGGAAGCGAGCGGCTTAAACGAGCGCCCCGGCGGCGGTGGAGGCCGGCCGGGGCGGAATGGCCGGCGATATAGGGTAAGGGGGTGGGGGGTGCAAATCGGGCAAAGGTAATGAAGGTAACGCCAAGAACAGGTGGACGCCGCTGCTGCGTATCGTTCGAGGTCTGGTCGACTCGGGACCGCCAGGGTTTGGCGGAAGGCGGGATTGTAGGACAGCCCTATCCGACCGCCGGGCTGCCCATCATGCGCCGCCACAGCCGCCGGCCGAGATGATGCCATATGAGGAAGAGCGCGAAGAAGAGGAGCGCGGGCGGGCCGAGCACCGCCAGCGCCGTCAAGGTGAAGCCGAGCGTGGTCGCCGCGGACGCCGCGAGGAGGCCCCACGCGTCCGCGACCTGCGCGCCGACGCCGACGCCTCGGCCGGCCCGATAGGCGAAGCTCATCGGCGTGAAGTCCACCGAGAGGCGCGCGGCCGCCGTCGCGGCATCGGCCGCGCGCGTGCCGGCGGTGGCGGCGGCGAGCTGAGCGCGCAGCTCCGCCCGCTCGGCGGCGGGCAGGTCGGGTCGGGCGAGCTCGCGTTCGAGGCGGTCGCGGTCGGCGGCGGCGAGCGTGCCCGCCCGGGCGTCGCCCGCGGCGGGCGCGGCCGTGTCGGTGCCGCCGATCTCGGCCTCGATCAGCGCGCCGCCCGTCGCCTCGATCGCCTGGACGCCCTGCCGCCCGAAGCCGCGCGCGATCGGCGCGGCGAGCCGCACGTCGAGGCTGGCGCTCGCCGTTCCCGCATCGTCGACGCGGTAGGTCATGCCGGTGATCCGGCAGCGCGCGGCGCCGAGCCGCTCGCAGGCGCGGGCGTGCGCGTCCTGCGCGTCGGCGATCCGGTCGGAAGGGAGGCGGAAGCCGTAGCGATAGGTGAAGGACAGCCCGGTTGCCTCGGCCGCCGCGTCGCCCATCTCCTGCGGCGCGCGGCCGCAGCCGGCGATCCCGACCACTGCCAGCCCGAGCAACAGCCATCGCATCGCCGATCCCCTCGCCTGTTCGGGCAATGTCTACTTAGCTGATGGGGATTGCGTCAAGCCGGGTCAGGTGACGGCCAGTCGCGCCTGGAACTCCGGTGCACGGTAGGCCGCGGTCGCCATGACATCTGCAAGGATCGCGCCGGCGCGGGTCACGTCGTCGTGCGAGAGGTAGAGCGGGGTGATGCCGAAGCGGGCGATGTCGGGGGCACGGAAGTCGCCAATGACGCCGCGGGCGATGAGCGCCTGGACGATCGCGTGGGCGTCCGCGTGGCGGAAGCTGATGTGACTGCCGCGGAGGACCGGGTCGGCGGGGGTGACGCATTGGAGTCCGGCGGCGATGCCGGCGTCGTGAAGGATCGTCCA
>Ga0325400_1000920_pt1 | contig 23244 bp, 26 predicted proteins | sample PopdelMetagenome_2_FD_205662 | JGI IMG/M metagenome (GOLD analysis project Ga0325400, IMG submission 205662) | Populus deltoides microbial communities from Bellville, Georgia, United States - Xylem-PdKOR-R1 | ecosystem: Host-associated > Plants > Phyllosphere > Stem > Wood/Secondary xylem...
CCGCGATGACCCGCGCCGTTTTCCCGCTCTTCCTCGTCCCGCTCGCCGTCGCCGCGTGCGTCGCTGCGCCCGAAGCGCCGCCCGCGCCGTCGCCCGCTGCCGCCCGGCCGGCGGCCCCGGCGCCCGTGCCGGCCGGCGTCGACTGGCAGGATCAACCGGTCACGCCCGGTGCATGGCGTTATCAGCGGCGGGTGGGAGGCAGCGAGGCCAGCATCGGCCCGGCGGGGCAGTTGATGCGGATCGGGTGCGACACCGCAACGCGGCGGGTGGTCCTGAGCACCGGCGGCGGTCTGCGGGGAGCGGTCACGATCCGCACGTCGAGCACCACGCGCCTGCTATCCGCATCGGGTGCGGAGATGGTGCTCGCCGCAACCGATCCGCTGCTCGATGCCATTGCGTTCAGTCGCGGTCGGTTCACGGTGGAGCAGCCCGGCGCCGTCGCCCTGGTGCTGCCGGTGCAGGCCGAGATCGGGCGGGTGGTCGAGGATTGCCGCGGCTAGCCGATCGTCGGGCGCCGGCCGCGCCGCGGGGCAAGACCGTCGGCCCGATCCGGCGCGAATACAAGGCTTGTTTGTCGCCTCCGCTCCGCACATATTGAGGCTGCGCACCGGCGACGGGCGCATTGGCATCAACAAGCGAAAGGAGGTGATCCGATGTCTCATGGTTCAGCAATGGGGTCGGTTCAGTTCGTTCGGGGGACCGGTCGCTAGGACTGCCGGGCCGCGCCGGGGGGTATTCTCCCCCAAGCAACGGCATGGTCCACAGGTCATAGAGGCCTCATGGTCTCCCGGGCTGGAGCTCTCCGGCCGCTGACCATGTTTGGGGGTTGTCGGGCGCCTTTCGAGGCTGCTCGGCAACCTCTTCTCATATGGGGCTAGGTCGCCCGTTCGCCGGCGATCCGTTCTTCGGCGCCACGGGCGCCATCTCGCACGGGGGTGCCTTCATCCGCCGGGCCTTACTGATCCATCGCAAGCACTTGTGGCCGATAGGCAACACAACGCCGCAACATCGATTGTTCGGACGTTTCCTCGGCAACCATCCGGTGCCCGACCGGTTCAGCGATGCCCGGGAGAGAGAGCGAGCCGAACAACGGCCGCGCCCATCCAACGATCAGGACTTCATATCATGCGTAAGCTGTTGCTCGCGGCCGCGTTTCCGGCCGCCCTTCTCGCCGTTCCCGCCGCCGCGCAGGACGTTCCCGCCGATGCCCCGACCGCGCCCGACGGCAGCCGCGGCTTCGGCATCGAGCCCTATCTGGGCGTGCTCGGCGGCTGGGAGCAGTTCGACAGCGAGCCGAACCGCGCCGACATCCCCGGCGGCTTCCGCAACAACGAACTGAACGGCAGCCTGGTGCAGGGTGTGGTCGGCGTCAACGTGCCGCTCGGCCCCGTCTTCGTCGGTGCGGAGGGCGAGGTAGCCAAGGGCATCTCGGGCGACATCGACTGGCAGTACGGCGTCGGCGGCCGCTTCGGCCTGCGGGCCGGCGAGAGCGGGCTGTTCTACGGCAAGGTCGGCTATCGCTGGGTCAATTTCGCGCGCTTCGGCAAGGACAGCCGCGACTACAACGACATCACCTACGGCGTCGGTTTCGAGGTCGGGCCCAAGTCGATCGGCCTGGGCGGAATCACCGGGGAGAGCGGCATCCGCCTGCGCGGCGAGGTATCGACCTTCGGCAACGCGCACAGCTTCCGCCCGCTGCTGGGCGTCGTGACCCACTTCTGACAGACTGAGGGGGGCGGAGCGTTCGGCTCCGCCCCCTTTCAATCCCCGGCGGTCGCCATGGCGAAGCCGGGCGGCGCCATCGTCTCCTGGTGATCGTGATACATGTCCATGAACAGGGTCACGGGCGCGGCGCCGGCGCAGTTTAGCCGGTAGCCGTCTAGCACATAGCCATAGACCCCGGTGCCATAGCTGCCGATGCGCGAAAAGGCCGGCGCGGTTCCGTCGCCGCAGCGCAGCCGATGCAGATAGGCGCGCTCGCCCGCCGGCATGTCGGCGCGTACCGGATTGTCCCGGCTGCCGAGCGACGCCGCCTGCGCCTTCCGGATCGCCGCCTCCAGCGTCCGGCCGGACAGCCCGCCGCCCAGCGGTGCCATCGCGTCGGCCGTGCCGTTGGTGTGCTGCGCTTGCACCGGTGCTCCGACCAGCAGAGCCGGCAAGATCATCATCCAGCGCATCGCCCTTCTCCTCGCCCCTTCGCCACCAGCCTAGCGCCGTGCCGCACGCGGGCAAGCGCCGCATGGCCTCGCGGTCCGGCTGATGCCCGACACCTCGGCGCCGCTCGCCTCCATGCTCTTCTGAGCGCTTCGTCGCACACGATCCCCCTGGCGTCGAAGCCAAGATGCGGCGCGCGGGCCGATCGCCGCGGCAGGAGTCTGTTCAGAATGGCCAGGGACACCGAGCACGGCGCGGAGAGGATTTGGCAACCAGTGGCGCCGTATGGCGGCGCGTCATGGCCCGATCGTCCCCACCGCCCGCCCCGCCGCTACCCGCGTTGCTGGGGCTGGTCGACACCGAGGACGGCGCGTCCATCCTGCACCGCCGCCTGCAACAGGTCGCCACGGTCTGGCCGCCGGTCTTCGCCGTGCAGATGCTCGCGATCCTCGCCATCGCCGTTGCCGCGGCGACCGGCGGCGACGCCGGGCCGGGTGCGGCGATCCTGCTGGCGGCGGCCGCGACCCCGCTGGTCGGCGGCGCCATCTGGCTCCTGCTGTCGCTTCCCACCGCCACCGCCCTGCCGCAGCACCAGCGAATCCGCGCACTGGCGCTGATCGCTGCCGTGTTGGGGGCGCTGTTCCTGGTACTGGTCTGGGCCGGTGCGCTGCTGCCACAACGCTCCGCCGCGATCGCCTGTTCGGTGATGCTGGCGGGCGCGGCCGTGACCACCGCACTGGCGCTGCACGCCGTACGCGCGGCGGCGCTGAGCTTCGTCGCGGGGATCGTCGCCGCGTTGCCGCTGCTGGCGGGACCCGGCCTGGCGACGCTGGCCGGGACCGCCTGTCTCGCCTGCCTGGCCGTTGCGGCGATCCGCCTCGCCCGGCTGGACCACCACGCGGCGGTGGAAGCCGCCGCCGCCGATCGCGAGGGTCGGCTCGCGGCCAAGATGGTGGCGGAGTTCGAGGATCAGGGCTCCGGCTGGTTCTGGGAAGCCGACCGGCAAGGGCGCCTGACCTACCTGTCCGCGAAGGTCGCGACGCAGCTGCTGCCGGCCGGTGCGACCGTCGCCGGCCTGGCATTGGTGGACCTGTTCCGGATGGACGCGGAGACGCCGGGGACCGAGCGTACGCTGGCCTTTCACCTGTCATCCCGCACGTCCTTCTCGGACTATTCGGTGTGCGCCGTCGGCGACGCCGAGGGCGTGCGCTGGTGGTCGATCTCCGGCCGCCCGGTCACCGACGGCATGGGACGGTTCCAGGGCTTTATCGGCTCGGGTACCGACCTGACCGAGAAGCGCCGGTCGGAAGCGGAGATCACCCGGCTGGCCTTGTTCGACGGGCTGACCGGGTTGGCCAACCGTCAGCGGATGCGGCTGTCGCTGGACAAGACGCTTGGGCAGCAAGCCGGGCCGTTCCGGCCGTCGGCGCTGTTCCTGATGGACCTCGACCGGTTCAAGGCCGTCAACGACACGCTGGGACATCAGGCAGGCGACGCGCTGCTGCGGCAGGTCGCGCAGCGCCTGGTGCGGGTGGTCGGCGATGCCGGACTGGTCGGGCGGCTGGGCGGCGACGAGTTCCAGGTGCTCCTGCCCGGCATCGACGATCGCGAGACATTGTCGTCGCTGGCGCGCGAGCTGATCGCGGCGCTGTCGCAGCCGTACGTGGTCGGCGGTGCTTCGGCGACGATCGGCTGCTCGATCGGCATCGCGATCGCCGCCAAGCGCGGCGAGGAGGCCGAAACGCTGATCCGGAACGCCGATCTCGCCCTCTACGCCGCCAAGGCGGACGGACGCGGGCTTCACCGCTTCTATTCGGACGAGATGCTGGCGGGGGCACAGGCGACCAAGCAGTTGGAGGACGACCTGCGCCAGGCGATCGCGGGCGGCGGGTTCCACCTCTGCTACCAGCCGGTGGTGTCGACGGGCGAGGCGCGGATCACCGGGTTCGAGGCGCTGGTGCGCTGGGACCACCCGACCCGCGGGCCGATCAGCCCGGCCGCGTTCATCCCGGTCGCGGAGGATTGCGGGCTGATCGGCGCGATCGGCGAGTGGGTGCTGCGCACCGCCTGTCACGAGGCGGCGAGCTGGCCGGGCGGCGCGCGCGTCGCAGTCAACGTGTCGCCGATCCAGTTCGCCAACCCGCAGCTTCCCGCCATCGTCGCCAGCGCGCTCGGCCAGTCCGGCCTGCCCGCGCAGCGGCTGGAGCTGGAGATCACGGAAGGCGTGTTCCTGGACGATTCGGCGTCGTCCGACCGGATGTTCAAGGCGTTGAAGGGATTGGGCGTGCGGCTGGCGCTGGACGATTTCGGCACCGGCTATTCATCGCTCGGCTATCTCCGCAACGCGCCCTTCGACAAGATCAAGATCGACCAGAGCTTCGTGAAGGGAGCGGCCCAGCCCGGCAACCGCAACGCCGCGATCATCAAGGCGATCGTCACCCTGGCCCAGACGCTCGGCATGGAGACGACCGCCGAGGGGGTCGAGGTGCAGGACGAGATCGACCTGGTCGCCTCGCTCGGCTGCAGCCACATCCAGGGCTATGTCTACGGCAAGCCGATGCCGGGCGAGGAGGCGCGCGCGCGGCTGCTGGCGGCGGGCGGCGCCGCGATCGCGACCGGCTACCGGGTCAGCCGCAGCCCGCGCACCAAGATGCTGCGATCCGCCCGCATCCAGGTCGGCGACGCGGAAGGGGCCGTGCGCATTCGCGACATCTCCGCGACCGGCGCGATGATCGACGGGATCGATATCGGCGGCGACGCGGTGGGGCTGGACGTGCTGATCGAGCTGGTCGAGGACCAGATGTTCTCCGCACAGGTGCGCTGGGCGGAGAACGGGCGCGCCGGGGTCCGCTTTGCCGAGCAGATCAGCATCGATCGGTTGCAACCCGGCGGTCAACGCCTTTCGCGACGCGCAATGTAACGGCCGAATATCGGATGCGGCATTGATCGGTATCATGCCAAAGCCGCTTGGTGATGATGTTCGCACAACGCTAGTCTCTCCCACGTGATCCTTGGTGGTCGAGGATGGGGGAAGCGATGGAATCGCTCAGCGGACGAGCGGTGATCGATGGGCGCGGCGTGATCCTCCAGGCGGATCTGGGCTTTGGTGCCATCGTCGGCCGGCCCGCGCCGACGCTTCGCGGGCGCGCCGCGCTGGACCTCTGCTGGCCCGACGATCGCGGCACGATGGCCGAGGCGCTCGCGCGGGTGCGCGCCGGCGGGGAATATGGCGACGTGGTGCAGCGCGTTGTGCGTGCGGACGGCGACGGACGGTGGGTTCGGGCACGGCTGTCCACGGTCGCGGGCGAGTTCGACCGCTTCGCCGTCATGATCGCCGAGGCGGCACCGGCGCGCGAGCGGATCGCGCCTTCCGAGTTGCTTCGCTGCGCCCGCATCTTTCACGGGCTGCGCGATGCCGCCGCGAACGCCTTTGACCAACTGTTCTTCGCCGACCAGCCCGGTGCCATCCTGCTCGCCGCCTATATCCGCGAGGCCGAAGGGTCGATGCTGGCGGTGGCCGACCTGCCGACCGAGATCGGCGGGTCCGCGGCCAACCTGCCGCGATGGCTGCGCGCGCTCGAATCGGAAGGGCTGATCGAGCGGGAGGCCGACGGCCGCGGGGAAACGGTGCGACTCTCGTGCGAAGCGCATCGCCGGTTCGAGCAGATGCTGGCCCGCGCGGCACGGCTGGACGCCGCCTCGCGGGACGCCGAGCCGACCGGCTGATTTATTTTACGGAGGCCGGTTTTACCCTTGCGGATCGCGCGCGCCGCAGAAGTCCACGCGTCGCGCGGCGATCGCCACGGTTTCCGGCCCGATCGTCGGGCGGCGAAGCCGTCGGCAGCGCTCCCGCCCCCTTGCATCGCGCCGCGGCTTGCAACAATCCGTAGTGGTCGCGCCGGCAGATCGGCCCAACCAATAGTGGACACCACTGCACGTGACAGCCGCGGCAGGTCGGCGTGGCGAGCGGATCGAAACCAGCGCGAAGGTGTTCAACCGGGACGGCTGGACACGAACGTAGCGTGAACATAGGGATGCGATCGGACATGGACTTCACCAACGAAGCAGGCGCGATGACCGACACGCTGGAGACGATCGCGGATGGCGGCGGCGCGACTGCGGCGGCCCCTGCCCAGGCCTCGACCCGGATCGATCGGCGGGCCTTCACGCTGACGCTTGATCCGGCGCGCGACGCACGGTTGACCGATTTCGGCAAGGAAACCCTTAACGACCGCTACCTGCTGCCGGGTGAATCCTACCAGGACCTGTTCGCGCGCGTCGCCTCCGCCTATGCCGACGACCAGGCGCATGCGCAGCGGCTCTATGATTACATCAGCCGGCTGTGGTTCATGCCCGCGACCCCCGTCCTGTCGAACGGCGGCACGGGGCGCGGCCTGCCGATCTCCTGCTACCTCAATTCGGTGCCCGACAGCCTGAACGGCATCGTCGACACTTGGAACGAGAATGTCTGGCTCGCCTCGCGCGGCGGCGGCATCGGCACCTATTGGGGCAATGTCCGCGGCATCGGCGAGCCGGTCGGCCTCAACGGCAAGACCAGCGGCATCATCCCGTTCGTCCGGGTGATGGACTCGCTGACGCTGGCGATCAGCCAGGGGTCGCTGCGCCGCGGGTCGGCGGCCTGCTACCTCGACGTCTCGCACCCCGAGATCGAGGAGTTCCTCGAGATCAGGAAGCCTAGCGGCGACTTCAACCGCAAGGCGCTCAACCTCCACCACGGCGTGCTGATCCCCGACGCCTTCATGGAAGCGGTGCGCAACGGCGAGGAGTGGATCCTGCGCAGCCCCAAGGACCAGTCGGAGCGCGGCAAGGTCGACGCGCGCTCGCTGTTCCAGAAGCTGGTCGAGACCCGCCTCGCGACCGGCGAGCCCTATATCGTGTTCGCCGACCACGTGAATTCGACCATGCCCAAGCATCACCGCGACCTGGGGCTGAAGGTCTCGACCTCCAACCTCTGCTCGGAGATCACGCTGCCGACGGGGCGGGACCATCTCGGCAACGACCGCACCGCGGTGTGCTGCCTGTCCTCGCTCAACCTCGAGACGTGGGACCAGTGGAAGGACGACCGCCGCTTCGTCGAGGACGTGATGCGCTTCCTCGACAACGTGCTCCAAGACTATATCGACCGGCACGAGCCGGGCATGGAGCGCGCCGCCTATTCCGCCGGTCGCGAGCGGTCGGTGGGCCTCGGCGTCATGGGCTTCCACTCCTTCCTCCAGGCGCGCGGGCTGCCCTTTGAAGGCGCGATGGCCAAGTCGTGGAACCTGCGCATCTTCAAGCACGTCCGCGCCCAGGTCGACCAGGCGTCGATGACCCTCGCGGCCGAGCGCGGCCCCTGCCCCGACGCCGCCGACATGGGCGTGATGGAGCGGTTCAGCTGCAAGATGGCGATCGCGCCGACCGCGTCGATCTCGATCATCTGCGGCGGCACCTCGGCGTGCATCGAGCCGATCCCGGCCAACATCTACACCCACAAGACGCTGTCGGGCAGCTTCGCGGTCAGGAACCCGTACCTCGAGAAGATCCTGATCGCCAAGTCCAAGAACTCGGAAGGCGTGTGGAGCTCGATCCTCGAGCATGGCGGCAGCGTCCAGCACCTCGACTTCCTCTCGCCCGAGGAGAAGGACACCTACAAGACCAGCTTCGAGATCGACCAGCGCTGGCTCCTCGAGCTCGCCGGCGACCGCACGCCCTACATCGACCAGGCGCAGTCGCTGAACCTGTTCATCCCGGCGGACGTCGAGAAATGGGACCTCCTGATGCTCCACTTCCGCGCGTGGGAGCTCGGCATCAAGTCGCTCTACTATCTCCGCTCCAAGAGCGTCCAGCGCGCCGGCTTCGCGGGGCAGGAGGGCAATGCCGGGGTGGAGGCGGACAACACCATCGACACGCCGAAATTCTCGATCGGCGAGACGACCGACTATGACGAGTGCCTGGCTTGTCAGTAGCCGCTCACCCTCACCCCTCCGCGGCTACGCCGCTCCTCCCCTCTCCCGCCGGGAGAGGGGCAAGGCGCACCAGCGCCGCGGGGTGAGGGCGACATGCGCCTCTACGAAGGACGTTCGTCGGGCACGGTAGCCCGCGCCCGCCAGCTCCGCCGCGAGGCATCTGAACCCGAACGCCGCCGCCTCCGTGCCCTGCGCGAGGCGTTCCCCCATCTGAAATGGCGGCATCAAGCCCCGGTCGGCCCCTTCTACGCCGACCTCCTCTGCTTCTCGGAGCGACTGGTGATCGAAGTCGACGGTGACACGCATGCGGGACACGAGGAGTACGATGCCACCCGCACGCGTGCGATCGATCGCGAGGGACTCCGCGTGATCCGCTTTACGAACAACGACGTGATACAGAACCTTGAAGGCGTAATCGCCACCATTTCCCTCTCCCTGCGGGAGAGGGAGGGAGCGCCGAAGGCGCGAAAGGGTGAGGGCGACCGCACGAAGAAAGAGGGCGGCCGCGCATGACCGCGACCGCCCTCACCCTTCCGCCGCTACGCGGCTCCCTCCCTCTCCCAGTGGGAGAGGGAAAGATCAGCTCACTCCTCCTCGGCGAGCTGCAACGCCTCGGCGCCGTTCGCGCTCAGGCGAACCTTGCCGTCCTCGATGTCCGCGACGAGGCCGATCGAGAGGTAGTGGTGCTTGGCGCCCTGCCCGTCCTCCGTCTGCGGCGAGTCGTTCTTGGTGAGCTTGATGCGGTCGCCCTGGACGTGGTCGACCGTGCCGACATGGGTGCCGTCGGCGCCGATCACCTCGGCATGCTCCTGGATCTGCGAAACGTCGACCATGGTCATTCTCCTCTGATGGGGTCGGCGGCGGAACGGGCGACGCGGAGAATGGATGCATGACCCTCCAGTCCGCCATCATGTTCGCGGTCGCCGCGATCCTGACCCTCGTTGGCGTCGGCCTCCTCCTGTCGCTCACCCGCCCGAGCGGCCCGGCCAAGGTCTACGTCTTCCGCATGGCCGGCATCATGCTGGTCTCGGCCGGCGTCGTCCTCGCCTTCTCGGCCTGGGCGATGTGGGACTGGAGCGTGGCGCCGTGAGTACCGCGGTCACCCTCTTGGTGCTCACCCTCACCGGCCCCGGCCTTCTCTATCTCGGCATCCGCTCGTTACGTACGCGGGCGTGGAGTGATAGTGTTCCGGTCACCGAAGCGCTCATATACCGTGCAGCACGCATGAACGCGCCCGCCCGCACGGCCTGGGATCGTCGCTTCGCCCTGTTTCACACGGCTGCCACTCTCGTGTTCGGCAGCTTCGCAACCCCCTGCCTCGCGGCAGTGCTATTCACGATCGTCTCGGAGTAACCCCATGTCCCTCCTCGAAGCCCGCAAGCAGTACAAGCCGTTCGAATACCCCTGGGCGTTCGAATACTGGAAGCGCCAGCAGCAGCTCCACTGGCTCCCCGAGGAGGTGCCGCTGGGGGAGGATTGCCGCGACTGGGCGCAGAAGCTGTCGGATCACGAGCGCAACCTGTTGACGCAGATCTTCCGCTTCTTCACCCAGGCCGATGTCGAGGTGCAGGACTGCTACCACGAGAAGTACGGCCGCGTGTTCAAGCCGACCGAGATCAAGATGATGCTGACCGCGTTCAGCAACATGGAGACGGTCCACATCGCCGCCTACAGCCATCTGCTCGACACCATCGGCATGCCCGAGAGCGAGTATGGCGCCTTCCTCGAATATGCCGAGCTGAAGGACAAGCACGATTACATGCAGAACTTCGGCGTCGACAACGACCAGGACATCGCCCGCACGCTGGCGATGTTCGGCGGCTTCACCGAGGGGGTGCAGCTGTTCGCCAGCTTCGCGATGCTGATGAACTTCCCGCGCTTCAACAAGATGAAGGGCATGGGCCAGATCGTCAGCTGGTCGGTGCGCGACGAGAGCCTCCATTGCGAGGGCATCATCCGCATGTTCCACGCCTTCTGCCAGGAGCGGCAGTGCCTGACCAAGGCGGTCAAGGACGACATCGCCGACGTCTGCCAGACGACCATCCGGCTCGAGGACAATTTCATCGACCTCGCCTTCGAGATGGGTCCGGTCGAGGGCATGAAGCCCAAGGACATCAAGAAGTACATCCGCTACATCGCCGACTGGCGGCTGGGCCAGCTCGGCCTCAAGCCGATCTACATGATCGACGAGCACCCCATCCCCTGGCTGACCCCGCTCCTCAACGGCGTCGAGCACGCCAACTTCTTCGAAACCCGCGCGACCGAGTATTCGAAGGCGGCGACCCGCGGTCAGTGGTCGGACGTGTGGGACAGCTTCGACAAGCGCCAGAAGGCCAAGGTCGCGGTGCCCGCGGCGAACGAGGATGCCGGCGTGTTCGGGGACATGTTCTCGGCGGCTGGTGTGGCGGCGGAGTAAGGCAGATGAATACGCAGTACGTCAGTGCTCAATCTGCGTTTGATGCTCAAAAGAAGAACAATGCAGGCGCCGTTCTCGGTGCTACCGCCAAGTTTACGTGCCCTTATAACGATTGCCGCACATATGCCGTTCATCATTGGGGCGAGATAAGTGGGATCGCGATCAATCACGGAGGAGGCCATTGGGGCTCGCGACCGTCCGGCAAAATGCCGCACCTCACGTTCTCTAAATGCGAAGCTTGCAACCGTGAAGCAATATTCATCGGCAATCAAATTGCTTTACCAGGGGAGACCGACGCTCCCCCACCTACCGCTGATCTCCCCAACGATTGCGTCCCTGATTATGACGAAGCAAGGTCTATCCTCCCGCGCTCACCGCGCGGGGCTGCTGCGCTGCTACGTCTTGTCATCCAAAAGCTCTTACCTCATCTCGGCGCAACTAAGAAAGCCATCGACGCTGCCATAGGTGAGCTTGTCGCTGCTGGAAAGATTAAGACCCAGATACAGCAGGCTCTGGATACCGTCCGAGTGATTGGAAATGAAAGTGTTCATCCGGGTGAAATGGACCTGAAGGATGATCGCGAGACAGCAATCGCGTTGTTTCGCATTGTCAATCTTATTGTAGAGACTGAGATCACGGAGCCAAAGCGCTTGGAGGCTCTGTATGCATCGCTCCCGAAGAGCAAGCTTGATGGTATTGCCAATAGGGATGCCAATAAGCCTGTGGCATAAACCAAACAAAGAACGGTCAATCGACTACTGGGTAACGCCGCCGCGTATGCAGTACGGTGAGCACGTCAATCTCTGTCTCTGACGCGATCGAATAGACGACCAGGTACGGCAACCCGACTACCGAGAACTCGCGCGTCCCTTGTATCTGCCCTGGACGTCCGAGCATCGGGAACTGCGCAAACATCATAGCGGTCTGGATGATGCGGCTGACGACGCGCTCGGCAGCGCGGGGATCGTCCTCGGCGATCCAGTCGCGGATCGCCGCCAGGTCGTCGCGTGCCTGCGGCGTGAAGCTAACGTTCAAGCGACAGGTCGCGCCACAGCCGATCGACCGGGATCATCGCCTCGCGGTCACGGCTCTGCGCCAAACCGCGCTCCACCTTGGCGCGCTTCCACGCCTCATAGCCACGCTCGGTGTCGCCGCCGTCGACGGCGACCTTGGCGTCGGGATCGATCCGCATCCTCATCGGGCTACCCTATCGCAACTCGTCGTGCGTGTAACGCTCGCACAGGCCTACCGGGCGCACCTCAAAACAACAGCGCCCCACCCAACACCAGCCGCACGTCGGGGCTGGTCCGGTTGAGCCCCGCCACCGCCAGCACGTCGACCTGTGCGCGGCTCCCGACCTTGTACGCCAGCGACGCCGCCGCGAGCGCCTCGGTCTCGTGGCCTTCCGGGTCGTCGTCGCGGCGCAGCGCCAGTTCGACCACCGCGTCCCACTTGTCGCCCAGCGATCGCCCCAGCCCCAGCGTTCCCGCATAGGCGGCGTGTCGGCCGGTGCCGCTCTCGTCGGTCTCGGCGTCCGCCTCGCCGGTGAAGGCGAGGCTCCAGTCGCTGCCCAGCTCCATGCCCACCGGCACCACCACCCCCGCGCTCCAGTCGCCGCGCCCGATCTCGCGCGCGCCGGTCGGCAGCGTCACGAACGGCTCCACCGCGATCGAGAAGCCGCTCCCGTCCGGGTTCTTCAGGTTGCGCCGCACCCCGACCCGCACGTCGCCAACGCCCGTCATCCGGTCGGTCACCGCCCCGCCGTCGCGCAGCGCATAGTGGGCGAGCGGGGTCCAGCTCAGCTGCACCTCCGTTCGGTCGTCCAGCCCGGTGCGCAGCAGCAGGTCGCCGAACAGGAACGAGTCCGCCCGGCCGCCCTCCTCGGGCGAGCGCTGCCAGTCGATCCCCGACACCTCCGCCATCACCCGCCCCGGCTCGATCGTGCACGCGCCGCTGCCGAGATCGGGGCGGTTGGGGCAGAAGCGCGGGCTCTCCTGTGCGGCCGCCGGCGTCGCGGCGAGCGTGAGGAGGAACAGCGTGGCGGCGCGGATGGTCATGGTCTCGTTTCCCCGGATGGCCTCACCGCCCGACGCCGGACGCCGCCGACCGGTGAGGGCGACGCCTCTAGCCCTTCGGACACCATTGGGAAACATCGCCGCGGTGCCGACCCGCTCGAGCCGCGCCGCCGGGACGGGCGATCGCGGCCAGGTCGTCCGCGCGGATCGGTAGCGACGCTCAGTCGCCGCGCAGGTGGACCCAGGTCGGTGCGTGGTCGCTCGCCTTCTCGCGTCCGCGATGCGCCTTGTCGACGCCGGCCGCAGTCATCCGGTCGGCGACCGCGGGGCTGAGCAGCAGGTGATCGATGCGGAACCCCGCGTCGCGCGCCCACGCGCCCGCCTGATAGTCCCAGAAGGTCCACACCCCGCCATTGGGCTCGCGGGTGCGCAAAGCGTCGGTCCACCCCTGCGCCACCAGGCGGCGGTACGCGGCGCGGCTTTCCGGCTGCATCAGCGCGTCGTCGGCCATCGCGCGGACCGAGAAGCTGTCGTCGTCGTTGGGGATGACGTTGTAATCCCCCGCCAGCACCGCCGGCACCTCCGCGTCGAGGAGGGTGCGCGCACGCGCGGCGAGCCGGTCCATCCAGCGCAGCTTGTAGTCGAACTTGGGCCCCGGCCGCGGGTTGCCGTTGGGCAGGTAGATCGACGCGACCACCAGCGCGCCGCCCTTCGCGTCGGGCACCTCGCATTCGAGATAGCGCGCCTGCTCGTCCTCCGGCTCGCCGTCCAGCCCCTGCTGCCGCACCACCGGCTCGGCCCCGCGGGCGAGCACCGCCACCCCGTTGAACCCCTTTTGCCCGTGCCAGGCGGCGCCGTACCCGGCGGCCTCGATCTCGGCGAGCGGATGGTTGCCGTTGTCCGCCTTCAGCTCCTGAAGGCACACCACGTCCGGCTGCTCCTCGGCTAGATAGTCGAGGAGGCGCGGCAACCGCGCGCGGATGCCGTTGATGTTGTAGGTGACGATCTTCATCTAGACCGCGAAGCTCGACCCGCAGCCGCACCCGCTCGCGGCGTTGGGGTTATCCACCCGGAACGCCGCCCCGCCCAGCGACTCGACGTAATCGACCCGGCAACCCCGCACGAGGTCGAGGCTGACGTCGTCCACCACCAGCCGCACCCCGTCTGTTTCCGCGACCGCGTCGCCCGTCTCGGCCGCGTCGGCGAACCCGAAGCGGTACTGGAACCCCGAACAGCCGCCGCCGTCGACCGAGAGGCGCAGGATCGCGGGCTTGCCTTGCCGGCCGGCGATCGCGGCGACGCGCGCGGCCGCGGCGGGGGTCAGCGCGATGTCTTGGGTGGTCATGGGTCGAAGATAGGCGACGCCGGAAGGTGCGGCAACCTCGCCCCGGCACGACCGGGCGTCGTCACGGCATGCCCCTTCGGGAACGCCCCGCCGTCGAACGGGCGGAGCACGGGCGATGGGCCGGCGCCGCGCCGCCGGTCGCCGAACGGTTCAGTCCAGGGCGGCGGGCCCGGCGGTGGTGACCGGCACGCTGTGGATCGACCGGTCCGCCGCGGCGAGCAGATAATCGGCGGTGGTCAGGAACGGCACCGGGTTGACCGCACGGCCGTCGATCCGGACCTCGTAATGGAGGTGCGGGCCGGTGGAGCGCCCGGTCGATCCCATCAGCCCGATCAGCTGCCCGCGGGTCACCCGCGCGCCGTCGCTCACCAGGATCTTGGACAGGTGGCCGTACCGGGTGGCGATGCCCTTGCCGTGGTTCACCTCCACCATGTTGCCGTACCCGCCCTGGCGGTCGGCGTGGGCGACCATGCCGTCGGCGGTGGCGTAGATCGGGGTGCCGGTCGGGCCGGGGATGTCGACCCCGGCGTGCATCGCGGCGGTGCCGCGGAACGGGTCGGACCGGATGCCGAAATTGCTGGTGAAGAGGAGCTTCTGGACCGGCTGGACCGAGGGGATGGCGATGGCGCCGATGCCGATCCCGCCGCCGTCCATCTTCTTCCAGCTCTGGAACAGGGTGCGGAACTGCTGGTCGGCCTGAAGGTCGGCGCGCGCCTCCTTGCTGCCCGGCTCGATCAGCGGTCCGCCGGCGGTGGCATTGTGGGCGACGGGCGTGCGGGGCGCCTCGGCGATCTGGGCCTGCGACCCGGTGGCGGCGACGAGAAGGGCGGAACCGGCGAGGACTGCACGCGCACCCGAGAAGAAAACGCTCATCGAACCCCAAGGTCTGGCGCGCGGGGCGGCCCTGATCCGGCCCGCACGGTGATCGGTCGACGTCGAGTGGCGGCCCCCCGCTCCTCAACAGGGCCGGGTGTGACCGACCTCCCGCTCCTCGGCAAGGGGCTGGTACCAGTCACGGGCCAGACCGGCTTGCGCCCGCGCCGAGTCGTTGAACGGCGGCTTCAGCTGCCCCCGGAAGTAGCGGCGGACCAGGTCGCGCCACAGCGGCGCCGGCTCGACCCCGGCCTCGGCGCAGCGATTCCCGAACCATTTGGCGCCGAACCCGACATGGCGGATCTCGTCGGTGTAGATGCGGTGGAGGATGCGCGCCGACGTCTCGTCGCCCGCCCCCCGGAAACGCGCCACCGTGTCGGGCGTCACGTCCAGCCCGCGCGCCTCCAGCACCATCGGCACCACGACCAGCCGCGCGAGGGGGTGGTCCGCGGTCGCCGCCGCCGCCTCCCACAACCCGGCGTGGGCGGGCAGCGCGCCGTACCGCAGGCCCAGCGTCCGGAGACGGCGGTCGAGCACCGCGAAGTGCATCGCCTCGTCCGCGCCCACAGACAGCCAGTCGTCGACGAACCCCCGCGGGAACCCCGCCCCGAACCGCCCGGCGCAGTCGAAGGCGAGGTCGATCGCGGAGAACTCGATATGCGCCAGCGCGTGGAGCAGCGCCGCCCGGTTCCGCTCGGACCCGCCGCGTCCGCGCTTGGGCATGCGGTTGGGGGGCAGCAGCTCGGGCGAGGTCCCGCGCGCCGGCCGGTCGGGCATCGCGACGTCGAAGGCGAAGGCCAGCTCGCCGCGTCGCCACGCGCGCGCCGCCGCCCGCGCGACGCGGACCTTGGCGGCGGGCTCGGCGGTCAGCAGCACCGCGCGCGCGGCCTCGGCGATGCTCCTCACCGCCGCCCCAGGGCCCTGGCCGCATCGAGGACCGCAGCGGCGTGACCCGGCACCTTCACCTTGCGCCACTGCCGCACCAGCCCGCCGTCGGGGCCGAACAGGAAGGTCGCGCGCTCGATCCCCATATAGGTCTTGCCGTAGAGCCGCTTCTCGCCCCACACGCCGAATGCCTCGCACGCCGCCCCGCCCTCGTCGCTCGCCAGCCTGACGGTCAGGCCGTGCCTGGCGGCGAACCGGGCGTGCTTGGCGGGCGGGTCCTTGGAGATGCCGATCACCCCCACGCCCGCCGCCGCGAAGTCGTCCGCCAGCGCGCTGAAGTCCTGCGCCTCACGGGTGCAGCCCGGCGTGTCGTCCTTGGGATAGAAATAGGCGACCAGCGGCACCGCCAGATCGCGCAGCGACGCGACCGTCCCGTCCGCCATCGCGACGCCGACATCGGGCACGCCCGCACCGTCCTCCATCACCCACTCACCTCGGCCCATGTCCCGGCGACCTCCTGCCGGGCCGCCGCGAACGCCGCAACCACCGCGTCCCAGTCGGGCAGGTCCAGCGCGCGCGCGACCAGCGCGCGGGTCGCGGACGGGGGATCGGCGGCATCCGGCGCGACCAGCCGCAAGGTCACCAGCATCCGGGTGAGCAGGTCGTGCCCCGCTCCGAGCGCCTCGGGCACCAGCCCCTGCGCCGCCAGCGCGCCGATCGCGGTGCCGAGATCGGGGGAGAAGCCGGTGCGGTGGACGAGCTGGGCGGCATGCACCGCGAACTCCAGGTCGATCAGTCCTCCCGGCAACAGCTTGGCGTCGAGCGGCCCCTGCGGCGGCTTGTGCCGCGCCATCTCGGCGCGCATCGTCCGCGCGTCGGCGACCACGTCGCGCGCGGGCCGCGCACCCGCCAGCACCGCGTCGATCACCGCCGTCACCGCCGCCCGCGCCGCCGCCGATCCGTAGACCGGGCGCGCGCGGGTCAGCGCCATATGCTCCCAGGTCCATGCCTCCTCACGCTGGTAGCGCGCGAAGCTGTCGAGGGTGACCGCCAGCGGCCCCTGCGCCCCCGATGGCCGCAGCCGGGTATCCACCGGGTAGAGCGGCCCCGCCGCCGTCGCCACCGACAGCGCCGCGGTGACCCGCTGCGCCAGCCGGTTGAAGTAGAGCGAGGCGCCGAGCGGCTTCGCCCCGTCCGACTCGCCGGCGAATCCGCCGGTGAACAGGTATACGAGGTCGAGGTCCGACGCGTGGGTCATCAACCCGCCCCCGAACCGCCCCAGCGCCAGGATCAACAGCTCGCCGCCCGGCACGCGGCCATGGACCGCCTCGAACGCCGCGACGGTGGCCGCCGCGCAGACCTCCACCGCCGCCGCCGCCACCCGGCCGTAACCCGCGGCCACCGCCAGCGGATCGGCGGCGGCGGCGACGATCTGGGTCGCCAGCGCGAACCGCTTCTCGCCGACCACCGCGCGCACCCGGTCGAGCCGCGCCTGGTGATCTTCGCCCCCGGTCATCTCGGCGGCGAGCGCGGCGACCGTGCCGACCGGCTCCAGCGCCGTCGCGTCGATCAGCCCGTCGAGCAGCGCCGGCCGCCGCGCCAACTCGTCGGCGAGCGGCCCGGCATGGCTGAGGATCGCGGCGAGCAGCGCGCCCAGCGCGGGCCGCGCCTCGACCAGGCGGAAAAGGTTGATCGCGCTCGGCAACCGTTCCAGCAGCCGGTCGAGGCGGACCAGCGCCGCCGCGGGTTCGGGCGCCGCGGCGATCGCGGCGAGCAGGCCCGGCAGCACCTCCTCCAGCGCCGCGTGCGCGGCGGGGCTGCGCAGCGCCGGGTAGCGCGACGATCGCCATCGCTCGACCAGCCGCGCCGCGTCCGACGGATCGGGAAAGCCGGTCAGCGACGCGGCCAGCGCCTCGCCGCCGCGGGGCAGCGCCGGCCGCGTCGCCGGCGCGAGCCGGTCGTAGATCGCCGCCACCGCGTCGACGTGCGGACGCAGCATGGCGATCAGCGCCGCACCGTCGGTCAGCCCGTGGAGCCGGGCGACGCCGTCCAGCGCCGGCCCCTTCGGCAGCGAGTGGGTCTGGCGATCGTCGACCATCTGGCAGCGATGCTCGACCGTCCGCAACACCACATAGGCATCGGCGAGCAGCGCCGCTTCCCCGGGGTCGATCCGCCCCGCCGCGGCCAGTGCCGCCAGCGCGTCCAGCGTCGCCGGGGCGCGCAGCGCCTCGTCGCGGCCGCCGTGGATCAGCTGGTGGACCTGCGCGAAGAACTCCACCTCGCGGATGCCGCCGCGCCCCCGCTTGAGGTCGTATCCGGGGCCGAACGCCTGCCCCTGCGCGTGATGGTCGCGGATCCGCTGCGAGATGCCGACGATCTCGCGCACCGCGCCGAAATCGAGCGCGCGCCGCCACACGAACGGCCGGATCGCGTCAAGGAAGCGCCGCCCCAGCACGAGGTCACCCGCCGCGGCCCGCGCCCGGATGAAGGCGGCGCGCTCCCAGGGCAGCGCCTGCGCCTCGTAATAGGCGATCGCCGCCTCGACCGGCAGCGCGATCGGCGTCACCTCGGGCGAGGGCCGCAGCCGGAGGTCGACCCGGACCACGTAACCGTCACCGTCGCGCGACTGGAGCAGCTCGATCACCCGCCGCCCGATCCTGACCGCCGCGTCGGCCGGGTCCTCGCGCGGGCGGGTCGGCAGCGTCGCCGGATCGTAGAGGAGGATGGGATCGATGTCGGACGAATAGTTGAGCTCGCGGCTGCCCTGCTTGCCCAGCGCGATCGCGGCGAAGCCGCACGGGACGGCGTCCGGGGTCCGCTCGGCGACCGCGGCGCGGATGGCGCGGTCCAGCGCGTCGTCGGCGAAGTCCGACAGCGCCCGCGTCGCCGTCCTGAAATCGAACCGTCCGGCCAGATCGCCGATCGCGACCGAGAGCGCCAGGCGATTGCGCTCGCGCCGCAACGCGGTCCCGACCGGCAGCGCCGGATCGACCGCGAGCATCGGCGGCAACGCGCCGTCGCCGATCGCCGCCCGCGCGTCCGGGTCGCGGGCCAACAGCGTGGCAAGAAAGGGCGAACAGCCGCCGGCGCGGTCCGCAGCCGCCATCACGCTGTTATCGGCCATGTTTTTCTGCATCACCCCCGCGGATTCCGCCCCCTGCGCGAAACCGTTCGGGCAGTTGGTCGTTCGATGGTGATGATGGCGATAACCCCGATCAGCAAAGCGGGCCAGCACACGGTGGCCCTGCCCCGCGTCACCGATGCGGTCGGCGAGAGCCTGCGCGCCGCGTTCGCGACACCGCCGCTGCTTGCGGAGATGGCGGCGCTTCTCCACCGTCTGGATCGGGGTGGCACGCGACACTGACGATCGCGTACCCCGTCGCTCCCCGAGTCAGTGACCGCGACTGAGCGCGTCGACGTCGCCCATGATCGTGTCGAGCGCGGTCTTGTCGCGATCCTGCTCATGTTCGCGCCGCGACGGCAACGATCCGTTGTTGAGGATCTGTTCCAGCGCCACGCGGCCGCGCGCGACCCGGCTCTTGATGGTGCCCACCGCGACCTGGCAGATATCGGCCGCCTCCTCATAGGCGAAGCCGCCCGCACCGACCAGAATCAACGCCTCGCGCTGGGGCTGCGGCAGGTGGAGCAGCGCGCGCTGCATGTCGCCCAGCTCGACGTGACGATCCTGGCTGGCGGGCGCGGCGAGAATGCGGTCGGCGACCAGATCGTCCCATTCGCCCTTGAAGCGCGCCCGGCGCATCTGCGAGAGGTAGAGATTGCGCAGGATGATGAAGGTCCACGCGCGCATGTTCGTGCCCGCCTGGAACCGCTTGCGCGCCGCCCACGCCTTCAGCAGCGTTTCCTGCACGAGGTCGTCGGCGAGATCGCGACTGCCCGACAGCGAACGACCGAACGCCCGCAGGTGGGGGATGACCTGGGCGAGCTGCGCCTTGAACTCGGGATCGGACAGGGAGACGTGCTCGACGGGGACGAGCGGCGTCTCCTCGTCGTCGCGCGGGGGAGACTGGGTCATGGGTTCCGATCGTTGAGCCGCAGGCACCCCGACATAGGCGGGCGCCGCCCGCTTTTCCAGCAGCTGTTCCGTCACTGGTACGGTTCAGGCCAGGACGTAGACGAGAACAAAGGCGACGACGATCAGCACCAGCGATGCCGGCAGGATGACGCGCGTCATGTGCGGGGTGGCGCCACCGCGCGCTTCGGTGGTGTTCAACTGGATGGGATCATCGGCCATGTGCGCTCAACGCCCCCGCATCGTTTTGGGTCCGTAATCGGTCATCTCAGGCGCCCGGCACCGTGGACTGGTCGAAGAACAGCGCCTGGCTGATCGCCGCCTTGACGGTGGACCGCTGGAAGGGCTTGGTGATGAGGAACGTCGGCTCGGGCCGCTCACCCGTGAGCAACCGCTCGGGAAAGGCGGTGATGAAGATCACCGGCACCTCGAACTCGGCCAGGATGTCCTTGACCGCGTCGATCCCCGAACTGTCGTCGGCGAGCTGAATGTCGGCCAGGACCAGGCCCGGCCGGTCCTCCATCGCCAACGCCACCGCCTCGTCGCGGGTGACCGCGACGCCCGTCACCTCATGGCCGAGGTCGCGGACGATCGATTCGATGTCCATCGCGATGATCGGCTCGTCCTCGATGATGAGGACGCGCGCGCGGGTCTGCTGCTCGATCTCGGCGAGCGCGTCAGCCACCAGCTGCTCGACCTCGCTCGGGGTCGACTCGATCAGATAGGCCGCATCCTCGGGCGAGAAGCCCTCCATGGCGGTCAGCAGCAGCGCCTGGCGCGACAGCGGCGTCATGCGGGCGAGGCGCGCCCGCGCCACCCCCTCGCGGTCGTCGGCCTCGCCCGGCTGGTCGAGTTCGTCGAAGTTCGCCGACGCCCAGATGCCCTGGAACATGCGGTACAGGCCGAGCCTCGGATCGACGTCCTTGGGAAACTCCTCGGGTGCGGCGACGATCGCCTCCAGCGTCGCGCGGACATACTTGTCGCCGTGGCTCTGGCTGCCGGTCAGCGCACGGCCGTAGCGGCGCAGGAAAGGAAGATGCGGCGCGAGTTGCTGTCCGAGCGACATGGGTAAACACTTCTCCCTGGATTCGACGACGGCACACCCGTGGGCGGCGTCCCGCGCCTATACACTGCAAAAGGACGAAACCCCCAACCCCCGAGGGCAGGGAATATTTTCGTGCGGCGGGGGAACAACCGAAATGGTTTTTGGTTTCATCGCTCTCGAAGCGGGCCTGCCGACCTGTCGCAGGCGCCGCCAAGACACCGTTTATCCCCCGGCGAGAGCGCGGGGCGCCGCGCAGGGGGAAGAGTTGAGTTCCAGCGACGACAAGCCCCAGCCCGTGCGGCGGCCGTCCGGCAAGGCCCCGTCGGGCAAGCAGGCCGACGATCGCTCCGCGCCGCGCGACCGGGAGATGGGCGCCGCGCTGCGATCGGTCTACCAGCGCGCGGTGGACGAGAAGGTGCCCGACGAGATGATGGACCTCCTGGGTAAACTCGGCTGAACAGGCGGCGATGGCCGATCCCGTTCCGCCCGAGCCCGCTCCCCCCGCCCCTCCGGGTACGTCGCCCGTCCAGGCGCTGCTGGACCGCCTGACCTTCTTCGAGCGGCTGCCGACCGGTGCCAAGCTTCTCATCATCCTGTCCGCGGCGTTGCTGCCGCTGGCGCTGATCGCCATCGTCGCGACGCTGCAGACCAGCCGCGCGACCGATGCGGAGGCATCCGCCCGGCTGCGGATCGCGGGCGCGGAGAGCGCGCGGGCGGTGTCGATCGAGCTGGTCGGCGACCTGGCCGCGCTGCGCACCGCGGTGGACACGCTCGCCGATGATCGTGGCGACGAGACCAGCTGCGCGCGCATCGAGGGCGTGTTCGCGCAGCAGCTGGCGACCGGCACCCGCTTCGCCATCACCGACCGCCGCGGCCGTCTGGTCTGCGGCGCGGCCATCCCCGGCGTCCGCGCGGCCGCGGCCTACCCCCGCGACGGCAGCATCGCCGGCTCCATCGTGCCGGGACGCGGCCTGCTGCTCGCGGTCGCCGACACCGGCGGCGCGCTGCGCGGCCATGCATTCTTTCCCGCCGCCTTTCTCGCCGATCTCGGCCGCCCGTCCAGCCGCGCGACCATGTTTGGCACCGCCATCGTCCGCGGCGAGGAGACGCTGGCGCTGGATCCCGTGCCCGACGGCAAGCCGTTCGACCCCACCGACACGACCCGCAGCGAGCTGGGCGTCGATGATCTCGAACTCGTCACCACCGCCCACGCGGCGCCGCTGACCTCTTCGTTCGTGGTGGCGCTGCTGCTGCCGCTGCTGATGTGGGCGGCGGCGGCGGGGATCGCCTGGTTCGTGGTCGACCGGCTGCTGATCCGGCCACTGCGCCGGCTCCGCTCCAACGTCGCCGCCTTCACCCCCGGCGAGGTGATCGATCCCGGCAACACCCGCACCGTGCCCGCTCAGGAGATCCGGGAACTCGGCGACACGTTCCGCGCGATCAGCCGCACGGTGGCGCTGCACGAGGCGGGGTTGGCCGAGGGCCTCGTGCGGCAGACCAAGCTCACCCGCGAGGTCCATCACCGGGTCAAGAACAACCTCCAGGTCATCGCGAGCCTCATCAACTTCCACGCGCGCGGCGCGCGCAGCCGGGACGCCACCGACGCCTACGCGTCCATCCAGCGCCGGGTGGACGCGCTCGCGGTGGTGCACCGTCATCACTTCGCCGAGATGGAGGAGAATCGCGGCCTCAACGTCCGCACCATGATCGGCGAGCTCGGCTCCAACCTGCGCGCCACGGGGCCGGAGGGCGGGGCACGGCTGACCATCGCCCTCGACGTCGATCCGTTCCTGGTCAACCAGGACGTCGCGGTGGCGGTGGCGTTCCTGGTCACCGAAATGGTCGAGCTGGCGATGACGTGCGATCCGGCCGCGCAGATCCGGATCGCGGTCAAGCCGGACGAGCAGCCCGCGCGCGCGGTGCTGCGGGTCGTCAGTCGCGCGTTGGTGGACGGCGAGGACCTGCGCGATCTCGCCAGCAACCGCTATTCGCGGGTCTTGGAGGGGCTGTCGCGGCAACTCCGCTCCAAGCTTCACCACGATCCCCTGACGGGCGCGTTCGAGATTCCCTTCGCGGTACTCGGGCGCGACTGAGCGGTCGTCGCCCGCAGTCGCAAAAATCGCGCGGCGCATGGAACCCGCGTCGCCCGGGTCCGTTATGACCTTCGGATAGCGACCTTATGCCCCCCCGCTCTCGCTATCCAAGCCATAGGCCCGAAAGCGCTCACCCCTCCCCCCCCCCCGGTGACGCTTTCGGGCCTTAACGCGTTCGGCGCCGGCCGGACGCATCAAGCGCCCCTCCCCCATCGGAACGATCGCCGCCCCGGATCATTGCTTGCGGGTGGCAAATTCGCCCGATCGGAGGTTCACATGCGTAAGGTCGTTGGATTGATGCTCGTCGCCGGTGCGATGATGGTATCGGCGTGCAACACGGTCGAGGGCGTCGGTCGCGATGTCAGCTCGGCCGGCGACACGGTGGCCAAGACCGCCGACGACGCCAAGTGAATCCCATCGCC
>Ga0325400_1000924_pt1 | contig 23200 bp, 14 predicted proteins | sample PopdelMetagenome_2_FD_205662 | JGI IMG/M metagenome (GOLD analysis project Ga0325400, IMG submission 205662) | Populus deltoides microbial communities from Bellville, Georgia, United States - Xylem-PdKOR-R1 | ecosystem: Host-associated > Plants > Phyllosphere > Stem > Wood/Secondary xylem...
ATTATAAATCTATAATATCTTTGTACATCTCACTTCATCATGGATCCTTAATATATACAACACTTTTATATGAAGTTACCATACGTTGTTTTTTAACACAATATTTTTACGTGGATCAACTTATCATAAATTTCACTATTAGAATTTCAAAAAAGAAAAATTAACATAGATAAAAATAATATAATCACCAAAGATTGTTAGGCTCTAATACTAGTTGACACATGCGTGGAAGCGTGAGATAAGAAATTTGTTACAAGTCAATATTATCTTTAATGACAAAAAACACCATAAGTACTAGGAGCCATCAAAAATCTATTATAATTTTTTATATAAAAAAATGAAAAAACTTTAATAATTCTAAATAAGAAAAAAAAAACTAACAAAAATATTCTCTTCAATTAGAAAAGGATAGAAAAAATGAAAATAAAAAATATTTATTTTCCTAAAAAAAACTCTTTCATCATAAATCCATTTATTGCTTAGTTTCAACCGACTTCGCATTTAATGTAGCTTTTGAAATTAAGGGAAAGTCGTGGAATTTTAGTTTTCTTGACCTTGAGGTTCATGAACCACAGTTTTATGTGATTGAAAGCAATGAACATATATGGAGGTTGAATGTAGCTTGTGGAATTTAAGGGAAAGCTGTGGAATCTTAGTTTTCTTGACCTGCAGGTCCATGAACTGAAAACTGTACTGGTGGTGATTTATCATTACGAAGGAAATTAATGTATAGCCGTGCCGGCATTCTATCAAAAGTTTATTGGAATTTTCCTTTCATGAATTTAGTTAGTCAAGGATCACAAGAGAAGACTTTTCCTTTATTGCGTGTTCTTACTGTGTTTTCTATTGAGCCCTCCAAGAACACCAAACGCACCCTAGATTCCACCAATCGCACCATAATTGACTTCTGGGATTTTTTTTTCCGGCAGGATTGGGCAGCAAGTTGAAGAATAGGAACTTTAGTTGCGTAATCGCCTCTTTTACATAAAGCCAGTGCAAGTAACAAAATTGTTAACGAAATTTTGTTATGACTGACTTGTTAGAAGAAGAAATTCTCTCCTAGAACCCTACTTTGGCATGACCGTAGCTGTGTAATCACATGTTTGAGGAAAATTATTACGTGGACTTGTTCTATCATGTTGACGTGCTAACCAAAGTTTACGCAATGGATCATAGATCAAATCAAAAGAGATTATTGGACTGGAATTTTTGTTTCAACAATTTAGGCAGTGAATTCTCACAAGAAGGCTATTCTTTTTTCTTGTTTTTTTTTTTATGAATAGGATCGTAAATAAATTTTAATGAAGAAAGATGAGGATTACAGCAGAAATAACGCCGGTTACACAGCATGACCAAGACAGAACCTCCAGCAAGGAGATGGAAGTAGCAGAACCGAAGTCTAAACTAGCTAACCTTGCAACACAGTTCAAGTAAAAAACACAGCAAAAGATCCATCCATCAAAGAAAGAAATTAAGAGGCATAATCGATCCCAACAAACTACCTCCTCATATATAGAGATAACAAAGCCATCACCATACAAAGCTCAAAAGAGAAACTGCGAAATAACACAGCAGCAGCAGCAACTGAGCTAAAGGAAGGAAACCCAAGAAGGCTAGTTGCCTCAACCAGATAGTGGAAGAAAACTAGATGTCTTCCGAATAATGGAATCACTGAGCTAAGGGCTCCAAACTATTATGATCTTAAACAAGCTTGCAAAACCAATAAAAAACAAAGCATGGTGTGGATTGCGCCGCCTTATAATTTCAATACAATACCGAAATCATGAAACAGACATAACTATAATCTTGTTTAAAAAATCTGTGCATCGATCAAAGGGGGAACATCAACTTCACTAGTTCCTTCCAGCATCTGTGTAACCTTGTTCATTGATGGTCGAAGAGTTGGGTTAGGACATATGCACCATAAACCCACCAAGACCATTCTTTCAAACCTGAAAAAATCTTCCAGGACTTCAGAATCATGGCTGACAATGGCTTGTAAGTTACCAGCTCTCACATTGCATAAAACCCAATCAATTAGAATCATCTCGTTACCCTGTGTTGATTCATTAACTTGATGCAACTCTATGTGCTTTCTACAAAAAATAATCTCCAGCAACACGACCCCAAAGCTGTAAACATCAACTTTGGTGGTTACAGGAGCATTTTTTAGCCATTCAGGTGCCATGTATCCCATTGTTCCTCTAACTTTGGTGCTCGTTCGAGTCTGGTCTTTATTCAGGAGCTTTGCTAGGCCAAAATCAGCTATCTTGGCTGTGTAATTTTTGTCAAGAAGAACATTTTGCGGCTTTATGTCACAATGAATGATCTGCGTCTCACACTCTTCATGCAAGTATAACAAACCTCTTGCAATTCCATACACAGTTTCAGCCCTTTGATCCCAGCTGGGCCTCCTCTCCTCTCCAAACAGAAAATCCGATAAAGTACCATTCTTCATTAGCTCATAAACTAAAAGCCGGTGATTTTTCTCATTACAAAAACCCACCAGCCTTACAAGATTCTTGTGGTGAGTTAGTCCAATTACTTGGACTTCTGTTAAGAATTCCTTCTCACCTTGTTCAATGACCTTTTCAAGCTTCTTGACAGCAATCTCAACCTCTTCAGCCTCCAAGGTTAACACCCCACTATAGACAGTTCCGAAAGCACCTCTCCCAAGTTTGTTCCTTAAACCATTCGTTGCTTGAAGCAATTCCTGGAATGAAAATGCCTTCAAATTGATCTCTACAGGCTTTGGCACTGGGAGCTGCTTTTTACTAATGTAAGGCTGAGCAAGAGGGTGATGATAAATGGAAATGGTGGCAAAGAGTAACGTCATTATTGAACATAATAATAAGCCTGCTAGAAGAGCAATCCAAGAAGGAGAATCATCATCTTTGTCTTGAATTTGATTGTTGTTGTTTGCCTTGGGAATTTTTATAAACGCCACTATATTATTAGTAGAAGGGATGCTGCTTCTAGCATTAAGTAAAGGCGTTCTCTTCTTGTAACACACAGACTCGACCAAGACGCCAGCCACAGCAAAACAGTCATCCATTATCACCTTCCTGCATTCTTCTACATCGGCTGGTGTGACTCTGGCCATATCTGCAAATTCACCGTTTGGAAAATCAGCATTACCTATCTCTTCAAGGGTGAAATTTGAAGCCGAAGAATTTGGAGCACAGAAATCTATCACCGTATCAGGATAGCAGCCTTTTGAGGGAATGCTTGGATCCCATGGTGAGTAGCCAGGCAAACAATCACAGTTGATTGTTGTGTTATCAATCGAAGTGCAGAAGCCATAAACTCCACAGATATTAAACGGTATGCAAGGTTCAGCTTTAATACTCTCTGGCTCCCACACAACGGTCCACCCGATTCCATTTTCTTTGTGGTAAACGAACTGTTGAAGATTTCCATGGTCATTGATCGTTGCTCGGTGATAGTAATCTCCAATCGGAGTGGGAACTTGACTTGTCATAGGATACCTAATTGAAGTGTGATTCACAACATACATAAAAGCTGTAGTCTGGTTGAAAATCAGGCTCACACTTAGGTTTCCTGCTGTCAAAGTGAACCAGTAACCAGGATCAGCGAACTTGTATGCAGACATAACAACATTACCATCCATTTGAAGCTCTAACATGTACTGCCCAGTCGAGTAGTCAACTGTTCCATTTGCATTAGAGTAGAGTTTTTGGCCCATTACTAGGACTTGGCCTAATAAAATGGTGTTTGTTGGAGAATCAAAGCTTCGCCAGATAACTTTGGAAGAATTGGTTTTTACAACAAAATCGCCATCATTTTGCATCAGAGCAGAACTAGCACCGAAAGTTCCATTGTATATTAAGTATCCAGTTCCATTTGAGTGTGTAAGAACAAGCTGGCCATCGAGTGTGAAATTGATGGTTGATCCAGTTCGAGCTGGATCATCACGGTTCGCTGACCAAACTAGTGTTCTTTCTGGGATTTTGTCAAACCAGATTCCAACAAGGAACAGGCCATTAAGAAGAGGATAGAACCCAAAAGCAAAATCACCAGAGGGTGATCGCCACGAAGAATTAGTCCCAGCAGTGATGCTGGCACCCAAGTTTATTGTGTTAGTGGTTATCTGGGGTTGCGCTAAAGAACCAAGAAAGGAAAGAACAAATGGAAGACACCATAAAACAATAGAAACCATTGTTACTGAGAAAACAGGATCAGTAGGCCAGAAAACCATAGAGAAACAACATTTTAACTCAATTTATAGCAGAGATATTACATTCTGGTACTGCATGATGACTCGGGATAATTCACCTCATAGACAAGTCAAATCATGAAGAATCAGCAAGCTCGTACACCAGAGATAAGCGGTCGATGACTCAGCCAAAAGGTCACCATAACCCATATCTTTCACATGGCATGTCAAACTCAACCGCTTGGAAAAATCATTCCAACTTTTGACGTTAGCAGCAATAGTTGCTGGTCCTTAGAAGCTGGAGGCAGTCAACACCGTGCAAGGCGGGCAGAAGAAAACCATGTAATGGAAACTAAAAATCTTACAACTTCCAGAGTTCCTGAAGACTAAAAAAATAGTACTTTACTAGTCAGCCAGTGCGCTACTGTGGGGAAAAGTCTAGTGAATCATCGTAGTGCTGACCTGGTAAAAATCTTATTTAATTTTTTTAAAAGAAAAAATTATTTACAACAAAGTTGATTTAATTTTTTTGAATTTTAAAAAAAATTAAAACTACGATCTATTTTTATTAACCTAGTTAAACCAGGTAAAACCCCACCCGAACTAAATATGGGCATGACAATATTTGTTTTAGGCATAATTTACTTAGATATTATTGATTTAAAATTTATACAAACTAGAGGTGGAAAAAAATATTATATTACTTTTATATATATGATTGCACATGATATTGATATACATATTTGTTTAAAAGCAAAGATAAAACTTTTGAAATATTTAAATATTATAAAAATAAAGTTGATAATCAATTTGATAAGAAAATAAAGGCAATAAAAAGTGATAGAGATGAAGAATATAAAATATTTTTTGGTGAATTGTGTTTGCAAAATACTAATATCCACAAAATTACTGCTTTTTATTTACCTCAACAAAATGACATTGCGGAATATAAAAATTGAACATTAAAAGAAATGATGAATGTTATGTTGATAAGTTCAAGAGTATCTTAGAACTTGTAGGGATGATTTTAATTGTCAATTATATGTTTAACAGCCCTATAAAAAGCTACAGAAAACATTATATGAATTGTAGAAAGCTAGATGACCTTCCTATAAATAGTAATACCTCAAATTCTGGGGGTGCCTTGCAAAGTTGGTAGTACTTAATCCTAAAAATGTCAAAATGAGACCTAAAACTATGGATTTTGTTTTTATTGAATATGTTTACAATAGTAGTGCATATCAATTTCTTATACACAAGTCAAGTATTGATAATATTCATTTTAATACTATTATAGAATCAATGAATGTTATATTATTTGAAAATGTGTTTTCATTTAAAAAAGCACAAGAAAATTATTTACTTAAAAGAATGATTGAGGCTAGCTTAAGCACTCATCGTTAATCGAAAGATGGTGAAGTTGAGCTTATAAGGAGTAAAAGAACAAAAATTGAAACAGTCTCAAATTGTAAACTCAAAATATATGATATATATTCGTAGTTATATATATAATTTTCCTGAAATTTCGGCAAAGTTTCCGTTGTATTCTTTAGATACCAAGTTATCGACTCAATCATTTCTCAACCTGTAACATCAATCACAATATTCCTCCCATCATTTGGACTTAAAAAAAAACTCAAGCATATGTCAATATCTCAATTCTATTTTCTATAAAACACTAAAATAAAACTAATGAACTCTTAACATGCATCGTCTCTCTTTTTTTTTTTTAATTATTTGTGCTCAAATATATACACAACCAACCATAATTCAACTTAATAATAATAATAATAATAATAATAATAACATTATAAATTACATCATACACCAAATAATAAGTTAAACATTACATTTTTAGATATGGAAGTATATTATAACAAAATATTAGTTCTTCCAATTACATTAATCACATAACAAAATTATCTATCCAGGGATCTACTTTCCAGATTGAGGATGCGATGTACCTAAAAACATTATCGCATAAAACATGATTAAAACAATTGCACATTTCAATAAGTAATTAATTAAGGACTAATTATTTATATACATTAAAGTGACTTTCATATCATAGAATAAATTATCTTATTTTCTTTTGAAGTTTCTAATTTCATAAATTCTCTTCTAGACATAAGGATAAATCTACTAAAATAAAAATATAAAGAGTGTCTCCCACAAACCAGCATATTTAACTTCAAAGTTTTACAATTAATCTATTTTACATCGAGTAATTATCCCATTAATTTGTAAATTAATTTTCTTAACATGGCCATTCAACCAGGCATAAATTCCAATAATCAGGAGGCTAGCCCATTCAACAGGACATTATTTCCAGTAACTGCCCATTCACCAAGGCATTATTTCTAGTAATCAGGAAATAATTTTTCAAGGCTTACCCATTCACCAGGACATTATTTCCAGTAACCAGCACTAGAATTTACAATCTATAAAAATTCATTCTACAATAATAATAAAAAAAAATATAAACTAATTAATTACTCTAAGGTGTCGAACACCTACCTGGAGTCTGTGCGCGTGAAGATGTCCCTTGTTGCTGATTAGGTCCTCCGGCCTCCTCTGTACCAACAAAAATTACTTTGTCATTGTTCATTCATTAGAACCGGTAAAAATTCTAATACCCATTACATATTCTTTGATTAAATCCAACACCCTTAATTAAGTTCAATTGACTTTTATTTCAAGGAGGACAAAACCCTCCTTTATGAAACATTTACTTATTTTTTTCACAAAAGACCCTATACAATTTAATCTATCAACATCAATTATCTTCAATTTGGTAAGGTTCCTCAATAATATTATTTAAACTCCATTCTCTAATTTTTCTTCTCCATTTAGCCAAAAACTCCTCAATAATATCATTTAAACTTCATTATCTAATTTTTCTTCTCTATTTAGCCAAAAACAACCTAGGGAAGGAAGTGAAGATTTTTCTTTTCTCTTTGAAAAATTCTTACTTCATTCATATAGCAACACTTATAAACCTTCATCTTCCTATATTTTCCAAACAATTGTATTAAACCTCAAATCCCCTAAATTATTCCTCTTTTGGCCAAATATTCAATTAAAATGAGGAAAAATAATTTTTGTTTCTTTTACTTAAAATTAAACACTTACCCAATCATAATTCATGCTTTCTAACATGGTTCAAACATAATTTGCATCATTCCTATAAATTATAACATAAATCCACAATTTCACATAATCATAATTTTGCATAATCCTTCATAAAACATAAAATTAAAGGAATTAATCATTTGGAGCATGTTATTTACCTCACTTTGATAAGGATTTAAGGAAAGAATGCAAGAAAAATCAAGTTTTCTTCTTCTCCCTCTTCAACCCCTAGCTTGAAATCCTTCCTTCAATGCATTCACCACCTTAAAATCAACCCCTCTTTATGTTTAATTAAGTTACTCACTTTAATTAGTGAAATCAATGAGCATTTAAGTAGAAAAATCACACAATTCTTCCCCCTCTCTTTGTTTAAAGCTCACGGCTAAAAGAGAAAAAATAGAGCATTTATAGTCTAACTTTTACTTATTTACACATTGGCCCTCATTTCTTCCCATTTCTATTTTTGTCACTCAACTCTTCTTTTTACTTAATTCTCACCTTAACATCTTATATTTTATTCTATTGTATCTAATTACAATACTTGGAATCCTTTTATTTAATCTATTCGGTACTTTATTTATTTTACTCAGATTATAATTTAGCGGGTTTTCACAAAAATAATCAAAATATTTGGTCATCATTTTCTAACATACTTCTTAGAAAATGAACCTCAAACTTACTATAAAGAAATGTCTTGTTTGGAGACTTTCTATTGGAAAAAGGCAGTTTGATGCGAACCTCGTGATCACGTGGTCATACAACTCACAATCAAGATTGAGATCTGATCCCGAAAAGCCGAAAAAGATCTGATAGAAGTGTGACATAATGAAAACTTGCCCCAAGGCACTAACACTATTGGAATGAAGTAGAATGACGTCACGATGCTAGTTAATCTTCGATAAGTCAGATTCAATTCATTCAAGAACTGAAGAATACAAGAATCACTCACACACGTTAAAACTGAAAAATTCAGAAGTAATATTCATCAATGGCTGCCGAAATTTAGGTTACATATGTTTAAATAGTTCTTAAAAATTAACCCTAATGGATATACCATTGTGGGTTGAACTGACCCACATACAAAACTGACCCAAAAACCTTAAACTAAAAAGCCCATAATATGATCCAAACAAGCCTTGGATCCTAGCTCAAAACAAAGTTTCAATTAAGCTCAAACATGAAAGAAAATAATTAAAATAATTAATTTGTCATTAAATAGCATCAGCCCTTCTTTTTTTATGTAGCTAGGATGAATAAGGAATCCTTATAAGAAAAGGATTCTGAAACATTAATGAATCGTTGTCACTCTTGAAAATTATGTTTCAGCTCATTAAAGATTCTTGTGAAACTAGGAAATTCATAAAACAAGTTGTCACATCCTTTTAGAAAAAGGATCGTTGCCAAATAGAAAGTCCACATGTCAAAAAAAAGTAAATAATAAAATTCATACAGCCTATTCTAACCTATATCGCAAGTCCTTTCTGAACTCCGATTCATTTGAAACTTTACCCTAAATATAGAAAAATACTTTTGAAATCTTAAAGTTTCAACTCGATCCAACGATTGGATTTGGCGTTATGCTAAATAGCGTAAAACTGGATGGTAGAAAATTTTATGCCAAAATCTGAATCTGACCTTACTTGGGTCGTATTACAAGGTTGAACCGTATCACAATTAATAGTGAAATAAAATCTATTATGAACAATCATACATGAGAAATAATGAATTTTCCACTTGGAAGTAAGTCATTAGACTGTGGATCTTCAAAATGAAGATGAAAATTGATGAAACTATTAACAAATACAAACAAGATTTGTGGTTTAATAATTCAAGCAATAAGAAGGTATAGAGTATTTTAACTCATATTTGTCTATGTCAAGAATAACTTTTATATGAATTTTGATAGTCATGATCTCTTTTAACAAGCTTAAGATACATCAAATACATGTAAGATCAACTTTCTTAAATGGTAACCTTAATAAAGAAATTTACATGGAACAACTTAAGGGTTTGTTGTTAATGAATAATAACTAAAAGTTTGTGAGTTTGTCAAATCATTATATGTTTTGAAAAAGACATCTAAAGAATGGCATGAAAAATTCAAGAAGGTCATGTTATCAAATAAGTTCAAGATCAATAAAGTTGATAAATGTATTTATGTGAAAAACATATATAAATTTTATGTTATTGTATGTTTTTATGTGAATGATATGCTTATTTTGGGTAATAATGATTGTATGATCAAGTGTACTAAGAAAATATGAACTAATAAGATTGTTATGAAATACTTAAGTGTTGTGGATGTTATATTGGGAACAAAAATTACCAAAAAGCTTAATGAATTGGTATTGTACCAATTTCACTTTGTTGAGACAGTTCTAAATAAATTTTGTAAAGGTAACAATAGTAATATGAAAACACCAATGGACATGAATGTATATATGTCTAAAAATAAAAGGTGAGGAAATAAACCAGTTGAAATATTCTTGAATAATTAGGAGCTAGATGTACGTTATAAACTACACAGTACCTGATATTGCATACTCGTTCAGCAAACTAAGTAGATTTACTAGTAATCTGAGTATGGATCATTAGAAAGCAATAAATAGGGTACTTAAATATTTAAGGTACACTTTGGATTATGAATTACATTATATTGATTACTCAACAATACTAGAAGGATATAGTGATGCAAATTGGATATTCAATACTAAAAATTAAAATCCACTAATGGATATGTCTTCACACATAATGGAACAACTATATCATGAAAAATATTTTGAGCAAATGTGTATTACAAGATCATTTATGAAATCAAAATTTATTACTCTTAATAAAGCTGGAGAGGAAGGCGAGTGACTTTAGAATTTCTTAGAGGATATTTCATGTTAGCTAAAACTAGTGCCAATAATTTATGTCTATTGTGAATGTCAGACTATAATTTAAAGAGCATAAAGTAGTATATATAATAGTAAGTTTAAACATATATGTCATAGATATAATATCATCAAACACTTATTATTAAACAGAATTATTTTCATTGACTATGTAAAGTTAAAGAAAAACATCATGGACCCACTAACCAAATGTTAGTTGAGAGTGTTTATATATAATTCATCAAGGATAATGGGCTTAAAGCCTTTAAAAATAAAAGAGTGTAATGATAATAACTATACCTAGTTGACTAGAGATCTTAAGATCTAGGTTAAAATAGAAAACTAAGTCATATAACACTTTCAATATCATTCGGAAATTATGATTTCCTACTTATTCATATAATAAAAAAAGATGTTAGTTACAACGTCATAAATGGTGAGTTGTGCTCTTAATAATTTTCATATCTTAGTATATCAAGTGGAGTATCGTATAATATTTTTATTGAAAATTCACTTATATGAGTGAGAAATATGATTGTTTTTTAGAGTTTCAAAAAAGACTGAATTCACTAAAGCATTCGTGAATTTAAAAGATGTTCATAGTTAGAATAAACATACTAGTGAGAATCAAATGAAATCTCTAGGTAGACAAGTTTGTGAATATTATTATATTGATTTACACAAAAGGCTGAATAGTTCAAGACATTGTGTTCCCTATTTAGCTAAGTAAATCCGATAGTATTTCAATAAAAGAAGTTCAAAGCTAAAAGCTACTTATCTTGATGTAATGACCCACTAATTCAGTATCTTATGGATCTTTGAGTCTTTTATATTGGTCAAATAATTTTCATTCATGTGAGGGATTGTTGGAAAATTTGTTTTAAAACATTGTTACTAGACACATTTGAGATCAAATTATAAGTAGAGACCACTTACTTTTGGGTTTAGATTTTTTTTTAGGATTTACTCTTCAAAATAAACTCTTTAACGTGAAAAATTAACATAATTAAAATAAATAATGAGTGAAGGAGAAATTGATCTCGAAAAACCCATAGTTGTCATGCTTTTATGAAACCTAAACACTCTATCTCACAAGGAAAAGAAACAAGATTTTCTTGTTATTTATATAATGTGTCATAACCCAATTTTTTACCCTTTTTATTTTAATTATTATTATTATTTTATTTTCTAAAAAATTATAATAAAAAATGAAAAAAAAATGGTTATGAAAAAAGAAAATTAAAAATTAAAAAATGATGAAATAAATGAAGAATAAATTAAAATTTGGGTTAAGGACAATATGATTGGAAGTTTTGGGATTTAATTAAACTTTGGATTAGTTTTATTAACCAAATTAAAAGCTTAATTGAAGAATTGATAAGTTTTGGACTTAATTGAACTTGGAATTAGTTTAATTGATGAAATCATGGGCTTAATTGATGAAATACTAAAGTTTGGGGCTGATTCGGGTTAAAACTGTAAGAAATTGAAGTCTAAGGACCATTCTGTAAATGGTGCTAAAATCCAGGGGTCCAATTAAAGTTTATCCAGGGAGCTTGATTACAAAACTTTCAAAACTCCAAGGACCAAATAAAAAATAGCAGTTGAATGGAAAACGGAGTCGTTTCTTGGACAGCCGTTCACTGTCTTCTTCCTCCATTTCGACCGTTTGCAGCCAACCCTTACGTTTCATCATTGAAGGCGTTTTAAAGGGTCAATTATAGGGCATTTAGGAGGTTGGCCATTACCACCACCGGGGCTGTCTCTGGCTTTATAAAAGCCAGAGAAAGGCAACGGGATGGGGGACGAATAAAAAAGCAAAAAACAAAGAGATCACGGGGAAAGAAAAACAGAGAAAACAAACAGAACAAAAAACATAAAGGCGAGAAGGAAAGAAAAACAAAGGAGCAACGCAGAGACAAGGATTGGCCCTGCCATTGTCTTCATCCCTGTAGAAAAAAGAACGACCTAGAAATTATTTACCACGAAAAGTCGGTATCTGCATCATCTTCTTAGCTCCTTCATCATCTCAGAAGTTGCTGGAAAACGAAAGTGGACGGTGGACACAGAAGGAAGAAAGTAATAGACGAGAGTCACCACCAGCGCCGCAACCATCTTCATCGCCTCCCGAAGTAGGTATGCCCTTTTTTTTCTCCTTTCATTCTCTGCATATTTTGTTCATAAACATTGTGCGAAGGTAATTTAATTACCTTTACACTGTGCAGCACGCGTGAAGTTACTTCATGCATGCCTTTGACTTAGCCCAGCTAGGTCACTGGTTTGGGCCAATAACCGGGCCGGGCTGGCTGGGTCTAGCCCAGCCTCATATGGGTTAGGTGGACCCGGCCCAAGAAATAAAAAAAAAAATATGTGCATGCAATAAATATAAATTTATTGGTTTATTCACTGACGTCAGAGTTAGGAATAAAAATACTGATTTAAATTCATTTTATTTTATTTAGCTACATAAATAAAAAAGTAAAAAAAAAAACATATCTATGCGTAGAAAATAAACTTATGTTATTTGTTTACAGTTAGGAGTAAGGTAAATGATTTAAATTTATTTTGTTTTTATAGTTACGTAATATTTATCAACGCCAAAGTTGGAAATATCCGTAGTTGAATATTTACTGGCGCCAGAGTCAGGAATATTACAAGTAAACCATCATAGCACAAATCAACAAACTTTTAGCAATTTAAGACAAAACCAGCAATGCAGCTTACCTCAGGTAGGGTGTGATATGGGTGTTAATATGTTCTCTAGCCACAACCAGTCCCGAACCATAAAATCTTTGTTGACTAGTTAGGGTTCCTAGTGACCATAATACTAGGTGGCGACTCTTTAAATAAGACTTTTCCCCATCAAGAGAACAAGATGTCAGAAATATATTCTTTTTCATTTGAATTTTTAATGCCGCCGCGATGTCGGGTGCGACATAATGGAAAGTTGAAAAGTTGAAATTGAGCCTAAAAAACTCTCAAGCTTTTAGAGAGAAAATGACCTAAGCAAAATGGGCCTTGGGCTTTTTCAGCTTCAGCATGCCTCTAAGGCACTGTAATAACCTAATTTTTTCATGGTCAAAATTAATGGTAATTTTTTTTTGAAAACTGGTACGTTCTTAATGCTTCTCGCAATAGCGTCCCGAGAATTTATAATTAGGTTTCATTTATTAGCATGGCACAATACTTAAATGATTATGTAACTCAATACTTCCATATATATGAGAACACTTAATACATATACCACATAACATTATATTTACATGTACACAAGTTTACATTACATCATATTAACATTAACATAAGTTCACATCCCTAATCTAATATTGTTATTATTGCGAGTTTATACAAAAGTGTCAAACGACAACTATACAACTAGTACATTCGTTCCTATCAAATACATAACATCTAAAACATGTGAATATATAGTTCTTTCCAAAATATATGGACTCGTAGAATAGGGTTTCTTAAGTACCCTATTGGTGTGATGTTCCTGTTACAATACAAAGATAGAGACAAAAATTATAAATAATTTATACATAATATTAGGTAACCAAGGAATATTAACGTCACTGTTTGTTCATAATCTAGAAGAATATAATCGTTTCATTACTTTTTATATACGTTGTCGCACGTGTGCGGCGTCGCGACGATCATCCACCTTCTTAGAAAAAATGGTGAATGTCTATCTGGCAAATATGGAGAGACAAGGAATTCTTGTCTTTTATCATTGGAAATTTTGAATGGGAGTCGCCACCTAGTATTATGGTCACTAGGAACCCTAACTGGTCTCAGAGATCGGGTACGGAGACTGGTTGCGTAAAGGAAAGGTATTAGCACCCCAACTACACCCTACTGAAGGTAAGTTGCATTGTTTTATTGTCTGATAAAATCTAAGGTTTTGGTTGCGTTTTCTAATTGTTGGTCCGTCTAAAGGGTCAAGAAAAGTCCTTCTCAATAAGGACGTTCTTATCTTAATAAGGTAACCTAACCGTTCTAGCGTCTAAAAAAAGAATTTAATATCCGGAATACGTATTAGGTGTAATGTTGTACCTCGGATACTAAAAGACAAACAAAATAAAATTTTTGTTATTTTTGAAATTTTGGCCAATGTTCTCTTGACTTTAATAAACTGGTTATTAAAGCCAAAATGCATGCTAAAACATTGTTTTTTTGGTGTATGAAAAACACAATATGATTTTTTAGCTTTGAGACACTTGGCCACATGCACAAAAATATTTTTTTCTATTTTTCAAATTTTTTTGTACTTTGAAAGTTTTGACGAAAACCGAGTATTTTAATACCATATTTGTATTATTTTTTGTGGTATAAAAAGACCAACCAAATACTAAACAAAATTTAGTAAAAAAAACACGAAAAACAATTACAATTTTCGAAGAAATTTTTTTTTTTAATTGGGCCGGACCCGGTCCACCATTTTAGGCTGGGCCGGCACTGCCAGCCTATTAAATAGTAGGCTTCTCCACTGTTCACATGCAACGTGAACAGTGGAGAAGAAAATGTAGAAGAAGAAGAAGGAGGTGGAGGAGGAAAGGGAAGACGGCTTACCTATGGCGGCTCACGGTGCTTCTAGCGACTGTGGCAGTGGTGCTGACGGTGGGGGGGCTGTCGTTGCAATGGCCGGCGGTGCTCCTCTGTTTTTCTCTGCTGTTTTTTTCTTTCTTTTTCTTTCCTTTTCTCTTCCTCTTTTCTCTCTTTTTTGCTCTGTCCTCCTCTTCTCTTTTCACTTCTGCTCCCTCCCGTTTTATTCTGCTCCTCTTTCTCTTCGTCTCCCCTGTATTTATAGGAAAACAGGGGAGAGACATGGTTGGGGCAGCCACTATGCTACCGCCCTACAATTGCCTGAGGAGGCATGTCTCCTTCGTTTTTCCAACACGTGGGAGGCCACCGGTCAGCTGAGCAAAATAAGGTCTTTGGTCGGCGTCTTTTTGAATTAAAAGGAGGAAGAAAATGCAGTGAAAACAGAACAAAACTTTCTTCTTCCCCTGTTTTCTGCGCATCTAGGGGAAGAAGAAAGGCTACAGTGCCGTTCAAAACGACACCGTTTTGAGCTCTTTTTTTTTAACAGTGTATGAAACGACGCCGTTCTAGCCAAAACGCGCCGTTTCATTTAAATGAAAACGACACCAAACTTATGTCAAAGTCCAAATCAGTCTTCAATTTGTAATTTATTCACTCAAGTCCTAAATTGCAATTTTGATTTAAAAATCAATGCAATTGCATCCTTGCTAAAAATCAGGCAGTGGCCCTGAAGTTGGCCGCCTTTTTCACTTTGGTCATTGGTCTTGAATTTATGCAATTTGACCCTTAATTGATCAATAAACTTCGAATTTCTTTAATTTAGCCCCTGATTTAGTTTAATTACAGCCCTTCTATTTACGCGCGTTTTTCATTTTAGTCATTAGTTTCAGATTTCTTCAATTAAGTCCTTAATTGGCCATCAAACTTTAATATTTATGCAATTAAGTCCCTGATTTGACCAAATTAACTCTCAAAAATTATATTTTGACCCTAGAACTTTAATTTCTTCCAATTAAAACCCAAATCAACTCCAAAATCAATTTTACTTGCAATCAAACCCTCCATAAATTCAATTAAACCTTTAATGAAGTTTAATTGAGTCCATAAACATCTGATTTTGGACTTTTCTTCCTCAAATTGAATTTTTTTCATAAATAGGGCTCTCATCGGTCAACAATATACCGTCAAATTTCAAATCTTTGTATTTTTTAACCTCCTCAACCAATTTTTGACCATTTTCTTAGCGTTCTGGCATCTTCTTTTTACTGTTATATTTTTTGATAATATTTTTTATTTTTTTATATTTATTTTAAGAGAGAAAAAATATGAATTGAGGAATAACCCAAAAATGGGTTATGACATACGTAATGCATTCCTTATCATCGTATCAACTACCATAGATAATTACAATATTCAAACTCGAACATCCATCTCGGATACCATTAATTGTAACTAATCATTGAATACAACCCGACCATTCTTCTAAGATGCCTTTAACTGAAGTTAATCATCAACCATAACCTAGTCATCCTTCTAGGATGCCATTAGTCAAAGCTAATCATTAACCACAACCCAGTCATCCCTCTATGATGTCATTAGTTAAAGCTAATCATCAATCACAATCCGATCATCCCTCTGGGATGTCATTAGCTTGCTCATTCAATCATTTTATCTCAATTTAATATTCGCTACAACATAACAATAGATCTTTTATAAAGCATACATTTTGGAAAATTAGCATTTTGCTAGAAGGGGGTGGAAGTCACCTACTTGTTCCTCTTGTGGAATGCCTTCATCTAGTCGAAGGTTTGATCCCGATTGTACCACTTGACATATCAAATGGTTATAATCAGCATACTTATATTAAACAACCATATAACCATCATTATACATATTTCAAGAATACACATGTTCATATTCAAGTGTTCCACACATTATACAATCATACAACGAACATCATCATATCACTACACTTCTTTTTATTTTAAGTGTGGCCACTCGCGATGTCCTAGCGTTTAATTCTTGAGTTTCGTAGTGACTTAGGTTAGACCGACAACGAAGTCGTCATAAGCATTAAATCATTTCTAATATGGAATTCATCAGCAAACTAAGTTGCTGCTGTCACAGAAAGTCGTCAGTGAAATTTGGGGTCACTAGTGACACATAATTCGTCAACGAACACTGGGTCGTTGGTGACACAAAAATCATTAGCGAAAACTACTTTCATGATTGACGCTTGGAATCTTCAGCGAATACGTTCACTATCAATTTGAAAATCATCAATGAAAATTTAGTCGCTGCCGACTCAAAACTCATTAGGTTAGATCTAAAGCCAAGATTATTAGGTTTGATTTTGATTTATGACTGGTGATCGAGGCTGATAATGGTAAAAAATAAAATTGCTAGAATTAATTTTTTTTATCAGTTTTGGTTTCAAAACCTTCTATAAAGAAGAGATTGAAAAAGAGTGTTTTTGTATAGTTAAGAAGAGTGTTTATGTAGAGTTTTTTAGATTTTACAAACTCCTTTTCACCTTTATTTTTCCAACATATTCTCTTTTGTTCTAAGCCATGTTTTTCTTCCTTGTTTTTCTCTCAATCTATAGCTTAAATTCAATCTTTATAGAGAAAATTTTGAGTTATATTTTTCTTAGTTTATGGACCTTATTTAAAAGTATATATATACAATGTGATGGTGTTTGCATACATTCTATTTGCACCAAGTAAGGGAGCAATAAAGTTTCAAGGGCAATTAAATGATTTTTAATAATAAGTTTTTTTAGCTTAATCATATTATAAGTGTTTCAATAAGTACATACTCTATATTAGTTTTGTTTACGTATAATTTCAATATAAACATACTGAAATTGTGTTTCAATTTGTTATGCAAGTTTCTATATTTACCTAGTATATATATTAGAATTTTAGTTTTGATTGCAAGTTTGCTTTAAAAATACCAAATTACATGTTTATAAACTAAATATTTTTGAACATTATTTTTGGATTACACTTCTATGATCAAAACTTCTTGGTATCTATTTTTCTTCTTCTAATAACTATATCATGTAAAATTTTTGAATTTGTTTTTACATAAAAGATGTTTTTTCCTCAAATAAATATTAATTTTTATTTATTAACATGGATGCCCAGGCCAGCTTGCGCGCACCTCAACTAATTTCACGAGCCCTGAAGTTAACGACCATGTAAGCCTCCAGTGGCCTTGAGAGGACTCGAACTTGTGATAATTAGATAGCAAACCCAAGACCTGACCAGTTGAGCTACCCCTCAGGGTTAATAAATATTAATTTCATTATTAGGCTATGTACAAAAGAAATATAAGTGTTTGAAAGAAAATGATAAAAATTAATGAGTGAGGCTCATGATTTAATAAAAATATTGTCTTGTAAATATATTTTCTTCTCTTGAAAAATTTAAGTTATTTTTTACTTTAAATTTATTTTTTCACCATAAAATATTTTCATTCACCAATTTTGTTCTTAAAGTTAGTGAAAGATGAGAAAAATACTTGATGAAAAACAAACACTGTTAAATTAAATTTACTGTTGCAATTAAGTGTAAGGCTTAATTTAATTATATGGCTACAGTACCAAAAACCACTCACATACGTAATCTGTGTGAGCAGCCCAAATCACAACAAAGCCCAGCCCATAATTAAAGAACGAAACTCGGACTCACTCGCTCCACTCTAAAATCAATCTCCTTCCTCGTTCTCAATTTTCCCCATCATCTCCTCCATATTTCAATCAGCACAGCAGGCGAAAAGAATAAAATAAAAGGAAAAAGAAAAAAAACCCTAAAAATAAAGAGCGGCACACACAGATTATCCGTCCATTTATCACTTGTGAGATTGAATGATAATAAAAGCAAACACATCAGTAGTAGTTATTGACTTGACAGTGATCAAATTGTTGGACAATGGGAGCAAGCCGCAAGTTACAAGGCGAGATCGATCGTGTTCTAAAGAAAGTTCAAGAAGGCGTCGACGTTTTTGACAGTATCTGGAACAAGGTCACTAACTGACTCTCCCTTCTCTATCGCTATCTCTCTTAAATATTTTTTGTTTGATTTTTCATATTTTTTAGCTGCCAAGAAGTAACGAATTTAGAGTCTAAAAACCAATTTGAGAAGTATTGTTTCAGTGTGCTTTCTTTTTCTTTTTTAGATGTGTTTGGATGCTGAGAAAACGAAGGAAAGTGAGTTTTGGCGGAATTTCATTTTGTTTTCTCTTTTGTTAAACGTATAATGAATTGTTATTTTGTGCGGATGGATTTTTAACGGTTAGTTTGTTAATGCTGTGATTTCATTGATTGTGTGGGTTATTTTTGTTTCAATTTTTTTTTAATAATAAGTTAAAATAAAAAAAAAATCCCTAATTCTGTATTTCGTTTTTTGGTATTGTTCTTTGAGTTTTATTCTGTGTTTGTTGTCGAAAAAATGGTAAGCTTCTCTGTATATTTTTGTTTTTGTTATTTTGTTTTCTTGGTTTAAAAATTGATTTATTGATGCGATGTAGTGATGATATATAACTTTTACTCTTTGCATAATTGAGTTTTCTTGCACCTTTTGTTTTATTTTATTTTGTAGTATTTTGTTTGTTTGTTTTTCCCTCTCTAATTTGGTTGTTTATGAATGGGTTATTGCTGTTTGTAGGTTTATGATACGGACAACGTGAATCAAAAAGAAAAGTTTGAGGCAGACTTGAAGAAGGAAATCAAGAAACTGCAGAGATACAGAGACCAGATCAAAACATGGATTCAATCCAGTGAAATAAAGGATAAGAAGGTCACCCCTCTTCATTTTTATTTTCTGGTTATTGTGCTTGAATCATTTCAGCCTTGCAGATTTGAGTTCCTATTATGAATTATAGTTGCTAAAACGAGAAAAGTTACCCAGCCTTTTAGTTTGCTCTTAATCAATTATTTAATCCAAGTTTAGATATCAAAAAGTACTGTTAGTTTGGGTTATTTTGAGTCATCAAGTTGGTTATAGATGAAGGGACACTTTTTATTTATTTGATTGGTTTCCATTTTTGAATAAATCAATTCAATGCAGCTAAGCCTGGATGGCTACATGTATCTACCTTGTCTATTTAGTTACATTTTGTGCTAAACTTTCTGCTAGCTGTTATGAGATTATGTTCTTGATGACTTTAGTCATATGCCATGTTTGGTTTATCGCACCCCACCCCTCTCTAGGCTTTAATCATTTTACAACTGGTCTGTCCAAATTATCTTAAACCATCTTCATGTTCATTCAGCTTTTCCTGAATAGATGTAACCTTCACCTTCCAGCACATGTGTTCGCTTCTTATCTGGTTATTTTCTGTGTTATCATGCACCACTCTTATCTAAAGCTTTGAGGATATTTGATAGTGCAGTCATTTTCCATGATAAAATGGTTATTCATTTCTGTGACCCGTCGTGGCATTTTCTTCCTTATTATGTATATTTGACACTGTTGTTGAAGCTGAGGTTGATCTTGCTTTCTTTTGAATCATGTTGTAGGTTAGCGCATCTTACGAGCAGGCTCTGGTGGATGCTCGTAAGACTATCGAGAAAGAAATGGAAAGATTTAAGATCTGCGAAAAGGAAACTAAGACAAAAGCATTTTCCAAAGAAGGGCTGGGCCAGCAACCCAAAACTGTAAGCCTTGCATACTAACACTGCCTTGTTTTATGCCGGACCTTGAATCAAATTGGTCAAATGGGTAGTAAATTTGAGGCTGAGTAAACCATCAGATTGGTACTTTGGGAGCAATTGATGTGGTTACTTGGAACCACATTACTCTGTGAGGCAATCCCTTCTTAGGGTGATGTAATGTGCCATGACTGCTAGTACTTTCTCAATCTGATGAAGCCTGTTAAAGGGTTTCTAATTCACCTCTATTATCTGGCTTACAAATTTGGTGCTTTTTATTGTTTGTTTTGTGCTTAAATATGTTTTTCTTTCCCACTTCAGTGTTTACATGTGCAGACTTGCTGAAGTAGCTCAATTTAAAAGTTTTTGAGCTATTAGTGGACATCATTGACAGCATAGAATTGAGGTCTTCGTTAAATGGATTTTCTTATTCATTTTTTGCTCTTTGTGGTTTTTTTGGAGGAATGCTAATAAGTTGTCTTTTGGATTTGAGGCCTTGTTGTTGTTGCTGCTGCTGCTGTTAGTGTTCATCATTGGACTTGATTCCATCTCCCTGTAATTAGAAGTTTTATTTCCAATCTTAAAATTGTCTTTTGGGTTTTGTATGTGTTCCATGTCTTTAATCTTTATAAGTTCACAAAAACTATTATTAAAAAGTAAAATAGTTCTTTTTTCCAAGATGTCATAGCTTTTGCAATCAGAATCGCTTAGTATGCTTATATGCTTATCTTTTTTATTATTAGGATCCAAAGGAGAAGGCTAAATCAGAGACAAGGGATTGGTTGAATAATGTGGTATGTAAGTAAGCTGTTTGATTTGCTTTCTTCTTATCTTTATTTCTGAAAGTGTACATAAAATAAAACAATTCTGACTTTTCAAATTTCATTTCTTTGAGCTGGTATTATAAAATCTTTCATTATGACTTGTAATTGACCTGCCCCTCTCTGGTCCTACTGCATTTGGCATGTGCAGCCAGTTGATTTTGCTTGCTAATTAATGTCCAAAGCTTTATACTTATCCCAGAAAAAAATCAATGATATAGACGAACTATTGAAGTTATAAATGGTTTATGGCTTAGAGATCTGTGATCTGCCTGATAGCATTTAAAATAGTAAAGCTTTTCCCTTCGAGATAATTCCTTATTCAATACTAAAACATTTTTTTTCCTTTTGTTTTGCCAACTATGTTTATAAACTTTTAATTGTCTTAAACTCGTCCAAAATGAATGCCTGTAAGTCACATGAGAACCTCGTCATTCATACCGAATCTGAAACTTTGTATCTTGAGAACAAGAACTGGACCAATTTTCAAGCGATTAAAATTACTCCATTATATGTCAATTTGGTCTGGAAAATGTGGTTTGAAATGAATAAAACTTATTTTTAGTTTGACATCATCGAGTCTTAAATTGAAGTCCTTTTCTGTTTTATGAATTCTTATTTCATTAGTGGTGTTTTAACTTGTTCTTCCTTGAATAGGTTGGGGAACTGGAATCTCAGATTGATAGCTTTGAAGCTGAGATTGAGGGGCTTACTGTTAAGAAAGGAAAGACAAGGCCACCCAGACTGGTAGGACAGAAAAGGAAAATGCAGTTTTTAGAATTTATATATTCTTCCTGTTATAATTTTTTGTTTTCTTCCTTTTGTTTGACAGACACATTTAGAGGCATCCATTACACGGCACAAGCTTCATATAAAGAAGTTAGAGTTGATCCTGAGGCTACTAGACAACGATGAGTTGAGTCCTGAGCAGGTTAATGATGTTAAAGACTTCCTGGATGACTATGTGGAACGTAATCAGGTTTGTGTTTTTTAACCTTTTCTAACAGCACACAAATTTTTTATCATGCTTATTGTAAGAGTCATCATGCATTCTCTTGTGGATTTTCCCATGTTAAACTGTATATTTTCACTTCACTTCAACATTCTTGATGGGACATCACATTAATATTCTTTCTTTTTATGTCACTTCAATTCTCTTTTTATATGTTATCTTTTTTGTAGGAAGATTTTGATGATTTTAGTGATGTTGATGAACTTTACAACTCATTACCATTAGACAAGGTTGAATCTCTTGAAGACCTGGTTACAATTGGTCCTCCTGGTCTTGTGAAGGTAAACTTTAATGGGTGGCAGCCTGTGCTTCTAACTACTTTGCCATTTTAGAGATGGGAATGCAGTCATCTTTTGTATGTGTGGCTGTGCTTGTTTTCTCCTTCTCTTCTAACATTCAATGGAAGAATAATCTCAGCTTTTTCAAAATGTTTTGTTAACACATTTTTTTTTCTGTTATTTTTTTGGTGTTGGTTGGTGGGTGGGTGGGGGTGTTTCTTTTACTCAGTTTTGTAATAAATTTCTTTTTTCCTCTGCAGGGTGCCCCCGTTCACAGCTTAAAGACTTCCTTGGTGACATCTGCTCCTCAAATGCCTGTATGTCTACACTCTATCTAGGATTGTTATCCTATTATATCTTTAGCTTTGAATTTATGAAGGATCTCACGAGACATTAGTGGTTTTGATTAAGCCTTCCTTTTACCTATTTATTATTAGAGAGGTTGTGTTCTTCTTCTTGTGTTGATGTAGCAAGCTGCAAGGCCTGAATCAGATGTACCTTGGTGATTCAGTGACATGCATGGGCCAATGGATATTTGTTTGGCTTTAATTAGTTGCCAAGGGAGTTTTCATTATATTTTGCCTTAAGATTTAGTTGGACCTGTGATACTAGGGCTTGTGACTATGACACGTTCGATTCCTTCTTTATTTTGAAGTGAAGAAAGAAATGTGAAAGTTATATGTAATGTACATTGCTTTTGCTTTTG
>Ga0325400_1000925_pt1 | contig 23195 bp, 14 predicted proteins | sample PopdelMetagenome_2_FD_205662 | JGI IMG/M metagenome (GOLD analysis project Ga0325400, IMG submission 205662) | Populus deltoides microbial communities from Bellville, Georgia, United States - Xylem-PdKOR-R1 | ecosystem: Host-associated > Plants > Phyllosphere > Stem > Wood/Secondary xylem...
CCGAGCGGGCTGTAGGCGACGAAGCCGATGCCGTGCGCGCGGCAGGCGGCAAGCGGCCCCGCCTCGGCGTCGCGGCTCCACAGCGAATATTCGGTCTGCACGGCAGTGATCGGGTGCACGGCATGCGCCCGGGCGATGGTATCGGGCGCCGCTTCGGACAGGCCGAGGAAGCGGACCTTGCCGGCGGAAACCAGCTCGGCCATCGCGCCCACCGTTTCCTCGATCGGCACCTCCGGATCGACGCGGTGCTGATAGTAGAGGTCGATCACGTCCAGCCCCAGACGCCGCAGGCTGGCATCGGCCGCCTGCCTCACATATTCGGGCCGGCCGCTGATGCCACGGATGGTGCCGTCGGGATCGCGCATGTAGCCGAACTTGGTCGCGACCAGCGCCTCGCCCGGCCGCTCGCGCACAACGCGGCCGACCAGTTCCTCGTTGCGGCCCGTGCCGTACATGTCGGCCGTGTCGAGCAGGGTGACGCCGCGGTCGATGGCGTGGTGGATGGTGGCCGCCGACTGTTCGTCGTCGCGCGGGCCGTAGAAGTCGGACATGCCCATGCAGCCGAGGCCGAGCGCCCCCACCTCGAGCCCCTGCGATCCCAGCTTGCGCGTCTGCATCGTCACCTCCCTTTGCATGCCCTGCCGAACCGTCGGGTCGCGGGGCCGTTCCGCAGGTGACGCCGCGGCGCGAGCGCCGTAGAGCGAGCGGTACGAGCGGGAGGAAATGGGCATGCGCTTCGCGGTTGCGCTGATGGTGTCGGCCCTGGCGTGGGCAGCGACGGGATCGGCACGGCCGCCCGCCGACCGCACGGAGCGGCTGCTGCAGGAACTGGCCGACGCGCCCGGCCCGCCCGGCTTCGAAGAGCCGGTGCGCGCGATCATGGTGCGCGAACTGAAGCCGCTGGCCGACAGCGTCAGCTATGACGGGCTGGGATCGGTGATCGCCGCGCATGGCAGCGCCGGCCCCAAGATCATGCTCGACGCGCACATGGACGAACTGGGCGGGGTGGTGCGCCGCGTCACGCCGGCCGGCTTCCTGTCGATGCAGATGTTGGGCGGCTGGCTCGATCAGGCGCTGCCCGACCAGCGCTGGATCATCATCGGCGCCAAGGGTCCGGTGGAGGCGGTGACGGGCCTGCGCGACGTTCACGTCGTGCCCGCGGACGAACGCACCAAGGTGATTCCGCGCGACGACATCTTCCTGGACGTGGGCGCGAAGGACGCGGCGGGCGTGGCGGCGCTGGGCCTGTCGCCCGGCGACCCGGTCGTGCCGTTGTCGCCCTTCTCGGCGCTGGAAGGCGGACGCTACGTCGGCAAGGCGTGGGACGACCGCGTCGGCTGCGCGGTGGTGATCGAGGCGCTGCGCCGGCTGCGCGCATCCGGCCACCCCAACCGGCTGTTCGTCGCCGCCACCGTGCAGGAGGAGCCGGGCTTGCGCGGCGCGCGCACGTCGGCCTTCCTCATCCAGCCCGACATCGGGCTGGTCATCGAGGGCGGGGTGACCGGCGACAGCCCCCGCCGCAATCCGGAGGAGACGCAGGCGGTGCTGGGCGGCGGGCCGGGCCTGTTCCTGTACGACCTGTCCGCCATCCCCAACCGCAAGCTGGTGACGCTGGTGGAGGCGACCGCCAAGGCCAAGGGCATTCCGGTCCAGCGCGACCTGGTGGCGGGCTACGGGGACGACAGCGGGCCGATCCAGGCGACGGGTGGCGGCGTGCCGACGATCAACCTGGTCGTGCCGACGCGCTACACGCACGGCCATAACGGCATCATCGATCGGGCCGATTACGACCGCATGGTGGACTTGGTGGTGGCGCTGATCGGTCGGCTGGACGCGCGCACGGTGGCCGATATCCGCAATTTCGCGCCGCCCGGCTGACGCGTCAGATCGCCTGGCCCGCGCTCCACCCGCTCGCCCAGGCCCATTGGAAATTGTAGCCGCCGAGCCAGCCGGTCACGTCCACCGCCTCGCCGATGACGTACAGGCCCGGCACGGCCGTCGCCTCCATCGTGCGCGAGGACAGGCCGGCGGTGGCGACGCCGCCCACCGTGACCTCCGCCTTGGCGAACCCTTCCGTGCCGTTGGGGGTGAAGGCCCATGCGGCGAGCGCCTGCTCGGCCGCGGCAAGCTTCGCATCGGGCAGGCGGCCGAGCTCGCCGTCGAGCGCCAGTCGATCGGCGAGCGCGCTCGCCAGCCGATCGGGCAGACCGCGCGCCAGCAGCCTGGCGAGCCCCATGCGCGGGCTGTCGCGCTTGGCTTGCCGCAGCCAGCCGGGCGCCGCATCGGGGGCGAAGTCGATCGCGACGGAGGTGCCGTGCCGCCAGTAGGAGGAGACCTGGAGGATGGCGGGGCCGGACAGCCCGCGATGCGTGAACAGGGCCGCTTCGCGGAAGCGCCCGGCGCCGGCGCGCGCCTCCACCTCTGCCGAAACGCCGGCGAGCGTGCGGAACAGCGCCTCGTCACCGCCGAGCGTGAGCGGCACCAGCGCGGGCCGGGGCTCCACCACCTTGAGGCCGAAGCGTCGCGCGAGGTCATAGGCGAAGCCGGTAGCGCCGAGCTTGGGAATGGACGGGCCGCCCGTTGCCACCACCAGCCGGGGCGCAGCCACCTCCCGCCCATCCACCGCGACGCGGAACAGGCCGTTGCCATGATCCACCGCCGTCACCGGCCGGCCCAGCGCGAGGTCGACCGGACCACGCGCGCACTCGTCGAGCAGCATGTCCACGACCTGCCGCGCGGACCCATCGCAGAATAGCTGCCCCAGCGTCTTCTCATGCCAGGCGATGCCGTGCCGCGCGACGAGCTCGAGGAAGTCGTCGGGTCGGTAGCGCGCAAGCGCGGAGCGCGCGAAGTGCGGATTGGCCGACAGGAACCGGTCGGGCGCGGTGCCAGTGTTGGTGAAGTTGCACCGCCCGCCGCCCGAGATCAGGATCTTGCGACCTGCCTCGCCCGCATGGTCGACGACGAGCACGCGCCGGCCGCGCTGGCCGGCCGTGGCCGCGCACATCAGCCCGGCCGCGCCCGCGCCGAGCACGATCGCGTCATAGCCGGCCGCGGTCACGCGCGGGAGAGCGGGCGGGAGCGGGCCATGCCGGCGCTCTAGCGTGCGGCGGACGGGCGTGGGAGGGGTCAGCCGGAACCGGGGCGGTCGCCATCCTGGCGGTGCTGGCCGGCCGACCCGGTCATGCCGGTCGCCTCCGCGGCCGCCACGCCCGACGTTTCGAACACTTCCACCGTGCGGCCGTTCAGCCGTTCCTCGCGCGTCTGCTCGGCCGCGGGATCGGTCTCACGCGCGTGTGGGCCCGCCTTCGCGCCCTGGTCGCCCCCGGGTGCGGGGTCGCCGTCCGTGCGGGCGGTGCCGTTGCCCGCGGCTTCGCCCTGCCGCCCGGCCTGGCCGCTGCCATGATAGGCGATGTCCGTCTGCCCGCCATGGCCCATGAAGCCCGCGGCGTCGCCCTTCGGCGCGGGGGCGGCGTCTCCATCGGCATAGCCGCCTCCGCCGCTCTCGCCGCCGGCGTCGCGGCCGCGGCGCGTGGGATCGTTCGTTCCGTCGGGAGCGTGCTGGTCCGTGCCGCCGCCGTCGCTGGGCATCGTTGTCTTATCGTCCATGCATGCCTCCGCCGTCCGTGTAGTCCGCCAACGAACGGGGAGCGGGATCGTTCGGCCGCCGGCCGATCAGGCGGCGACGAGGTGGGCGGGCAGCGCGAGCGTCGCGCGGGTGCCGTTGCTCCGTTCGAGCCGGAAATCGCCGCCCTGGCCGCGCGCCAGGCTGCGGGCGATGCGCAAACCAAGGCTGGTGGCGCGATCGGGATCGTAGCCGGCGGGGAGGCCATGCCCGTCGTCGTGAATGGTGATGGCGAGCCGGTCGAGCGGGTCGTGGGCGACCGCCACCTCGATATGGCCGGACCGGTCAGCGAAGCCATGCTCGATCGCGTTGGCGACCGCTTCCGCGACGATCAGCGCGGTCGGGATCGCGGCATCGGGCATGAGACGCAGCCGCTCGTCCCCGACCATGGCGAGGTGGAGGTCCTCCCGCCCGCCCGCCTCCAGCACGTCGCGGCACAGCTGGCTGAGAAAGGGGACGAGCGGCTGCGCCGACCCCAACGGATCGTAGAGCTGGCGGCTGATGCGCCCGATCAGGTTGAGCCGGCTGGCCGCCTCGTCCAGCGCTGCGCGCGCGTCCGGGTCCGCGAGCTGGCGCTTCTGCACCGCCAGCAGCCCGGCGGCGACCTGGAGGTTGTTGGACACGCGATGCTGCAATTCGCGGAACAGCAGTTCGCGCGTGGCGGCGAGCGAGCGGCTGAGCTCGCGCTCGCGCGCGAGCTGGCGGTTGGCGGCCTGCATCCAGTGAACCAGCGCGAGGTCGGTGGCGACCACGAAAACATAGAAGGCGAGCGCGAAACCGGCGCCGTGCGTCAGGTTGAAGCCGGGCGAACCGGGCAGGAAGAAGTACCAGGCGACCAACCCGCTGAGCAGCGCGGCGACGCTGCCCAGGCGGACGCCGAGCAGGAAGGAGGTGACGATCACCGCCGGGAAGAAGGTGACGTAGGGGAAGCCGGGCGGCAGCAGCGGGTCCGCCGCCACGCGCACGACCCAGGCGACGCCCACGATCGCCAGCGTGACGCCGACGCCCAGCGCCGGCCGGCCGCGCGCGACGGGCAGGCGTTCGATCCAGCGCATTCGGCGATCATCGCTCGGCAAGATGACGGCGTCCTTCCGATCAACGCGGGTCGCATACCGGTAGGAATGCATGGTTAACGACGCGTCAATGCCGGGTTGTGGCCGCGCCCGGTCTGGACGGCGCCGGGTTCGGCGGCCAGTGTGCGCGTCCGCTCGCCCTTGCGATCGACGGAGCAAGCCATGGCCGAACATCCTATCAATGTCGCCGGCTATAAGGATGTCGTGACCGGCGAACGCGAGGCGCCGACCGAGCCGGGCGCGGCGCAGGTGCGCGCCGCCTCCGCGCCCGAACTGAAGAGCCTGCTGTCGGTGGTGGTCGGCACGCTGGTGGTGGCGGCGCTCTATCTCGGGCGGGAGGTGCTGATCCCCATCACGCTCGCTGTGATGCTGTCATTCGTGCTGTCGCCGCTCGTCAACCTCCTGCAGCGGCTGCGGCTGTGGCGCGCACCGGCGGTGATCGCGACCGTGCTGGCCGCGCTCGCCATCCTGGGCCTGATCGGCACGGTGATCGGCAGCCAGGCCGCCGCGCTGACCGCCGACGCGCCGCGCTACGTCGCCACGATCGAGGCGAAGGTGGAAAGCCTGCAAGGCTTCGCCACGGGCAAGATGAAGGCACTGACCAAATCCCTGGGCGGCGCGCGCCCGCCGGCCGCGACGGGGGCGCCCGCGCCGACCCTCGCCGCCACCGGCTCTGCGGCGCGCCGGCCGGTGCCGGTGCAGGTGGTGGGCAACGAGGCGTCGCCCTTTGCGCTGGCGCGGACGGTGCTGGCGCCGATCATGGGCCCGCTCGAAACCACCATCCTGGTGCTGATCGTCGCGATCTTCGTGCTGATGCAGAAGGAGGATTTGCGCGATCGCTTCATTCGCCTGTTCGGATCGAACGACCTCCACCGCACGACGCGCGCAATCAACGATGCGGGCGAACGGCTCAGCCGCTACTTCCTGTCGCAGCTGGCGGTGAACACCTGTTTCGGCATCGTCATCGGCCTCGGCCTGTGGGCGATCGGCGTGCCTTCGCCGGCCATGTGGGGGCTGCTCGCCGGGCTGCTGCGCTTCGTGCCCTATATCGGCCCGCTGCTGGCGGCGATCGCGCCGGCCGCGCTGGCCGCCGCCGTCGATCCTGGCTGGGCCATGGCGGTCGAAGTGGCGGTGCTGTTCCTGATCGTGGAGCCGTTCACCGGCTACGTGGTGGAGCCCTTGCTCTACGGCCATTCCACCGGGCTTTCGCCCGTGTCGGTGATCGTGTCCGCCATCTTCTGGACATGGGTGTGGGGCCCGATGGGGCTGATCATGTCTACGCCGCTCACCTTGTGTTTGGTGGTGATGGGCCGGCACGTGAAGAGCCTCGAGTTCTTCGACGTGCTGCTGGGCGACCGGCCCGCGCTGACGCCCGTTGAAAGCTTCTACCAGCGCATCCTGGCCGACAATCCGGATGAGGCGCTGGCCCAGGCCGAGGCGCTGCTGGCCGACCGGCCGCTCGCCGACTATTATGACGAGGTCGTGCTGCAGGGTCTGAAGCTGGCGGTGGAAGACCAGGCGCGCGGCACGATCGACCGACCGCGCGCGGTGCAGATGACGCGCTCCATGCTGGCGGTGATCGAGGACCTGGACGACCATGTCGACGTGCCGGCGGATGACGCGCCGGCCCGCATCGCCGACGCGGATGCGCCGCGGACCGCCTGCGTCGCCGGCCGCGGCCCGTTCGACGATGCCGTGGCGACCATGCTCAGCCAATTGCTGCGGCAGCGCGGCGTGTCCGCCCGCACGATCCGCCACCGCCAGGTTTCGCGCGAGGCGATCGCGAGCCTAGACCTGTCCGACGTGGCGGTGATCACCGTCTCCTACCTGGAGCTGACCGGATCGCCGGCCGAGCTGCGCTATCTGCTGCGGCGGTTGCGGCAGCGGGCGCCCCAGGCCCGGATCGTGGTGGGGCTGTGGCCGGAAGGGGAGGCGGTACTGAGCGATGCCGCCATCCAGCAGATGGTCGGCGGCGACCTGTACGTGACGACCTTGCGCGCCGCGGTGGACGGCGTGCTGCAGCTCGGCCGGTCCGAACGGCTGCAGTCCGCCTGACGTTCAGGCGGAGGGACGGTCCAGCAGCGCCGCCAGTTGCAGCAGGCGCTTGGCGTCGAGCGAGCCCACGACGGCGAAGGCGAGCGGTCCCTCCTCCCAATAGGCGACATGGTCGTCCTGCCGCCGCTCCAGCGACGGGGTGGCGCCTGCGGCCGCATCGGTGCGCATGCCGAAGAGCGAGAAGGTCTCGTTCTGCCGCGACCGGATCGACAGTTCCACGCTCGGCCCGCCGGTGGACGGGTAGATCTGCACGTCAAGCAAGGTCCAGTCCGCAGGCAGCGCCGGCATCGCCACGCCCGTCTTGCGGGCGATCTCGCCCGCGTCGAAGCTGCGCACTTCGGGCTGCGAGCGCATGTCGGCGCGCAGCACGGTCGCCCGGTGGCTGTTGACCGCCTGGTCGACAAAGGTCTCGGCGTGCGCAGGCGTGGCGAGAGGGCCGGTCAGGTCGCGCACCAGCCAGCCCGCCGCCAGCATCGCCGCCAGCGCGCCGACCCGGCGCGCGTGGCCGGCGCGGTGAGCGGGCGCCGTGTCGTTCGCGGCGGGCGGAGGAGCGATGATGGTGGGCTTGGGCGTGGCCGTGGACGTGGGCGTGGGCGCGGCCGCGGGCACCTCCTGCGAGCGACCCGCCGTCCACAGGCTGAACATGCACAGGGCGTAGAGGAAGCGGCCGTGGTCGCGGCGGCCGTCGCGATGCTCTGCGAAGACCCGATCCACCGCCGGTCGATCGAGATAACCGAGGTCGGCCGCGCCGCTGTCCTGCCACAGCTCGCGCGCATGGCGGCCGAAGTCACCGCTGAACCATTCGGCGAGCGGGATCTGGAAGCCCTGCTTGCGGCGGTCCACCACGCCGTCGGGCAGCCACGGCCGGATCGCCTCGCGCAGCAGATACTTGCCGGCCCCGCCCCTGATCTTGAGGTCGCGCGGCACGCCCATGCCCCATTCAACCAAACGCGGGCTGAGCAGCGGCACGCGTACCTCCAGCGAATTGGCCATGCTCGCGCGATCGACCTTGGTCAGCATGGCGCAAGGCAGGTTGAGCGTCAGGTCGGCATAGGCGAACTGTTCCACCGTGTCGGCGGAGATGCTGCGCGCAGGATCGGCGAAATGTTCATCACGCAGCCGCTCGCAATAACGTGCATCCTCGAACTCGGCGAGCAGGTCGGGGGCGAGCACCTCGCGGCGGAACGCGGGCGAGGTGATCTGCACCTTGGCGAAGAAGCGGCTGACCCCGTCGGGCAGGCCCGCGCTGCCGACCGCCTTCTGCCAGCGGCCGAGCCGCCGGTTAAAGCCGCGGTGCGGCGTGGGCGGCACTGCGACGATGCCGCGCGCGGCGTGGCGCAGCAGTGGCGGCAGCGCGCCCACCGTGCGTTCGGTCAGGTGACGCTTGTAGCCCATGAACAGCTCGTCGCCGCCGTCGCCCGACAGCACCACCTTGACCTGTTCGCGCGCCATGCGGCTGACATACCAGGTGGGAATGGCGGACGCGTCGGCGAACGGCTCGTCATAGGCCTGCGCCAGGCGGGGCAGCAGGTCGCGCGCGTCGGCAAGCTCCACGATGCGCGTCGTGTGGCGGCAGCCGAGGTGGCGCGCGACCGCCTCCGCATGGGGCGCCTCGTTGTAGCGCTCGACGGGGAAGCCGATGGTGAAGGTGCGCACCGGCGCCCCCGTGATGCGCGTCATGGCGGCGACCACCGCGCTTGAATCGACGCCGCCCGACAGGAACGCGCCCACCTCCACGTCGGCGAGCAGGTGGCGCTCGACCGTGCCGAGCCACTCCGCCCGGAACGCCTCGATCCAGTCGCGCTCGATCATGCGCGGAGCCGAACGATAGGCGGGGCGCCAGAAGCAGGACACGCGCTTGTCGCCCGCGGCATCGATCGACAGCACGTGGCCTGGCGGCAGCATGCGCACCTGCGCGTAGATCGACCGGTCGGTGCGGACGTGGCCGAAGGTGAAGAAGTCGTGCACCGCCCGCGGGTCCGTGTCGAAGCGATGGCCAGGCAGCGCCAGCAGCGCCTTCAATTCGGACGCAAAGGCGAGGCCGCCGGTCTGCTCCGTATAGTAAAGCGGCTTCACGCCCATGTGGTCGCGCGCCAGCACCAGCCGGCGCCTGGCCCGGTCCCAGATCGCGACCGCGAACATGCCCTCCATCCGCGCCCAGGCGTCGTCGCCCCATTCGCGGAAGGCGGCGAGCACGGTTTCGGTGTCGCTGCCGGTGCCGAAGACGTGCCCGCGCGCGATCAGCTCGGCGCGCAAGGCGGGATGGTTGTAGACCTCGCCGTTGAACACGATCGCCAGCCGACCGTCGGGCGTCTCGATCGGCTGGCGGCCGCCGGCAATGTCGACGATGCTGAGCCGGCGCATGCCGAAGCCGAAGTCGCCGTCGACAAGGATACCCTCGTCATCAGGCCCGCGATGCCGGATGGCGTCGCATTGCATGCGGATGGTCGCCTCCGGCACCGCCGCCGCCCGTCGCGCATACCAGCCGGCGATGCCGCACATGTCGTTCTCCCGAGAGGCGGACACGCTTAGCAGCAGGATGGGTCAATGCGGCGACGAACTGCGCCGTCGGCACGAAGCAGGATGTTGTGTGCTCACCACGCCTCACAAGGGGGACGTCGCGCCCCCTTTCTGCGCGTCGTGCTAGCCTCCCCAACTAAATCGCAGGCCGACGCGGAAGGAGCGGCCGAGAAAATCGTACAGCGTCTGGTTAATGCCGGGATCGACGTTGGAATTGTCGCTCGGCCCTTTGCCGACGCGCGCCGGGTCCTTGTTGAGGATGTTGGCGATGCGCAGGAACAGCTGACCGTCGACGCGCCCGACGGGAATCGAATAGGCGAAATAGGTGTCGAGGTAGAAGGCGCCCGGCAGCCGGTTGTTGAAGATGGTGCGCCGGATCGGGTCGGTTGCGGGGCAGGTGGTGCCGCACTCGATATATTGGTTGTTGTAGACGCCGGCGCTGATGCCGCGCCCGATCAGCTGCGTCGAGAAACGGCCCACATCGTAGCCGAGCGTCGCGCGATAGGTCCACTTGGGCGGGCCGGAGCCGCTATTCTCGCCGACGCTGTCGGTCGGGCGGTCGATGCCGTTCGATTCAGACGCTTCCAGGAAGCGCGTGGCGATGCCGCGCAGGCTGACCGTGCCGGGCAGGCCGGCGATCACGTCGCCGGGCTTGAAGCGGTAGCTCAGCTCGAAATCGAGGCCGCGCGAGCGATTCTCGAGGAAGTTGAAGGGCGCGATGGTGACGAGATATTCGGTGACGTTCGGCCCCGGCCCGGCGCCTTGTGTGAAGCCGGGCGAGCCGAACGCGATCGTCTGCGATGCGCCCGACGGATCGCGCACGATCGCCTGAAGACGCCGGCACAGGTCGAGGTTACCGGTGAAGCAGCGGTCCACCGTCTGCTGCGAGCTGACCGAGCCGATCGCGCCCTTGATCTTGATGTCGTAATAATCGACCGACAGGCCGAAGCCGGGCAGGAACTCGGGCCGGAACACCGCGCCCACGCCCAGCGTGTCAGCCTTTTCGGGTTCGAGGTCGCGGTTGCCGATAACGGATTGGGTGTAGCGCACCACCGTGCGGTTGTTCCACGGATCGCCGAGCGAGTTGGTGTTGCGCGATCCGGCCTGGAACAGTTCGGTCAGGTTGGGCGCGCGGATGTCGCGCGAGCGCGTGCCGCGGAAGCGCAGGCCCCGGATCGGCTCCCACGTCAGCCCCGCCTTCCACGTCTGCACCGAGCCTGATTCGCTGTAGCTGGTGAAGCGCGCCGCGCCGTCGAAATTGATGCGGAACGGCAGCGGCACGGAGGTTTCGACATAGCCTTCGGTGACCGTGTAGCTGCCGGTGGTGGCGAGATAATTGCCAGAGATCCAATTCTCCTGGCTGTAGGGATCGGCATAGCCGGAGATGGCCTCGCGCCGATGCTCCACGCCGAAGGCGAGGCCGATGGGGCGCGTGATCGGATTGGCGATGGTGGTGCTGACGTTGGCGGCCGCCACCTCCTGCGTGAACTTCTGGTCGCGCGCCGGCCGGCCCAGGAAATAATCGAGCGCGGGCTGCTGGGCGGCGCCGAAGATGCCCATGCGGTTGAACGGCACGCACCCTTGCGCCAGCGGATCGGTGCTGCCCTGGCGCGTGACGCGGCACACGATCCGCCCACTCGCGTCGAACACCGCGTCCTGCGCATAGCCGAGCTTGATGCGCTGCGCCGAGAAGGCGGTCTCATGCGACCGGGAAACGCCCTTCTGGTAGAAGGCGTCCCACTTCCAGTCTGAGCCGAACAGCGCAAACGCGCCGCGCCCGCCCGCGGTGTAGCGTTCGACCTCACGCGTATTGTCGCTGCTGCGCGGCGGGATGTCCGCATTCCACGTGCCGAGCGTGAAGCCCGCGCCGTTCAGCTGCGCGCGGACGGAGGCTGGGATGAAGGCGTTGTCGCCGGCGATCGCGACATTGGCCTTGTCCGTCTGGTAGCCGCCCGAGTTCAAGGCGTGGCTGCGCGCGTAGGACACCTGCCCGTACACCTCCAGCCAGTTGGCGAGTTCGTAGCTGGCCAGCCCGAAGATGCTCGACACGCGCTCCTCCGGCTGGAGCGAGGTGCCGTAATATTGCTGGCTGACCTGCCAGTCGCCGCCCACCGTCCACGGGCTGTTGCCCAGCCGGTTCTCGCCGTAATTGTAGCGGTTGACCGTGCCGCCCTGGCCGAAATAGGTGCCGCGCAAGGGACCGCTGGTGATGATGCCGCCGCCCGTCGTGGTGTTGAGGCCTGAGCGCGTGGTGGCGAGCAGTTCGGGCTGGCCGTTGCCTGGCACGTAAGCGGGGTTCTGCGTCAGGTGCATGCCGTTGCCGGCCCACGGGCGCGGCGCACCGTAGACGCCGTCGCGGCGGATCAGCTGTCCGCTCAGCAGCACGTGGCCGCGCCCGCCGCCGAACTTGAACCCGCCGGTCAGCGTCGCGCGCTTGGTCTTGTCGTCGTCATAGGTGGTCTGGCCGTAGTCGAATTCGCCCTTGAGGCCCGTAAAGGTGCGGTCGAGGATGAAGTTGACCACGCCCGCGACCGCGTCCGACCCGTAGACGGAGGACGCGCCACCCGTCACGATCTCCACATTCTTCACCAGCCCCTGCGGGATGGTGTTGATGTCCACCGTGCCCGAGGAGGTGGAGCCGACCGAGCGGCGGCCATCGATCAGCACGAGTGTGCGCGACGAGCCGAGATTGCGCAGATTGACCGTGTTGACGCCCGCCGTGCCGTTGGCGAGCGAGCGCTGGCTGTTGGCGGGCGTGACGCTGCCCGCGACCGAGGGCAATTGATTAACGAAGTCGGCGAGGTTGGCGGGGGCGGACGCCTGAATGTCGGCGGTGCCGATCACGGTCACGGGCGTCGGTTGGTCATAGCCGTTGCGCGCGATGCGCGAGCCGGTGACGGTGATCTCGCCGCCGTCGCCCGTTCCGTTCGCCAGCTCGGGCGAGGCGGCCACCGACGGTGCGATTTCGCCGGGCACGGCGGCTGGGGCGGCGGTGCCGGGGGCTACGCCGACCGTTGGGGCGGCGACGGGAGCCGGACCCGCATCCTGCGCCCCGGCTGCGGCTGCCCCGAACAGCAGCAGCCCCGCCGCCATCGCGCCGGAGGAGCAGGCGAGGCCGAACCGGCGGGCATGGCCCGCGCGCAGCCATGCGACGGCAACAGGTCGCGTCATCTCGGAACCGTGCATCGTTTCCCCTTTGGCCGGCCGTGCCGGTCATCACCGCCCTTTGCGGCATTCGATCGGGCCAGGTCTGCCTAGAGCCGGGCCGCACAGAACTCCTATCGGCTCGGTAGGATAGACGCAACGGGCTTGTGCGGCAGGGTTCGCGGGGTGGTGAGCGCGGCTTGTCATCCCGGCCGGGCTGGTGTCAGGGCGCGCTATGCCGCCTCATCTCCGCGCCACCATCGCCGCTGCCGCCCATGCCTTTGTGGGGCGAGGCAAGGTTGCGGGTGTGTACGACCACCATGCCGGGCGGCACCTGCGCATCGCCGCGGAAGCGCAGGGCGAGCATCTGCAAGGCTATGACGGGGAGCGCGGCATCCGCTTCGGCGGCACGCTGCCCGAACTCTACGACGCGGGCGATCAGGTCTTCGTCGCCACGCAGGTCGAGGGAGCGACCGTGCGCGGCTACGACCGCGGCTCGTCCAGCGCTTACATAGCGCAGGTCACCGGGCGGCAGGTACAGCTGTTCGACCATGGCGAGGGCGCCTGGTTCGCGTTCGACGTCCAGGTCGCCTGACAGGCGGCCCCGTGCGATGGGGCGCGTTACCGCCCGTTTCGCAACCGTTGCCGCATGGGCTTGCTACCTTGTGCCGCTCGCCGTCCTTCTGCACCGCGTCGACGCTCCGCGCTCGGCGCGCTTCAAGGGACAGCAATGGTTCGTTCGCAGATCGGCGCGCTCGCGCTCGCCACGATTCTTGTCATGCCGGATCGCGCGGGTGCGCAGACAGGGGAGGCGAGCGCGCCCGAGGCGGCCGCCGCGCCGGGCAGTACGGCCGGCGACGACATCCTGGTGTTCGGGCGGGGCGAGGCCAAGATCGGCATCGCCAAGGCATCAAGCGAGGGCACGGTGGCCGGATCGGACCTGCTGGTGCGCCCGCTGCTGCGCGTGGCAGAGCTGCTGGAGGCAGTACCGGGCATGATCGCCGCACAGCATTCGGGATCGGGCAAGGCCAACCAATATTTCCTGCGCGGGTTCAACCTCGACCATGGGTCGGATTTCACCACTTATATCGACGGCGTGCAGATGAACCTGCGCACGCACGGCCACGGCCAGGGCTATCTCGACCTCAACGGCCTGATCCCGGAGATCATCGACCGCGAGGATTATCGCAAGGGCCCGTACCGCGCGGATGGCGGCGACTTCGCGCTGGCGGGCGCCGCCTACATGCGCACGATCGAGGGATATGCCCGGCCGTGGGTGGCGGCGGAGGCTGGCTCCTATGGCTGGCGGCGGGCGGCGGCGGGCGGCACGATCCGCGATCTCGGCGGCGGCGACCTCACCTTGGTAGGCCAGTTCAAGACCTATGACGGCCCGTGGCAGCAGCCGGAGCGGCTGCGCCATTTCGCGGGCTTCCTGAAATATGCGCTGCCGACGCGCGTCGGGCAGCTCGATCTGACGCTACAGGGCTATCGCGGCACATGGCGCCCTACCGAGCAGATTCCCGACCGCATCGTCGGCTCGCCCGTCTGCGCCGACGTGTTCTGCTCGCCCGATCCCACCGCGCGCGGCGAGACGACGCGGTTCGTCGCCAACGCGGCTTTGTCGGGCGAGGGCTTCCGCGGCAACCTCTATGGGCAATATTACGACTGGTCGATGTATTCCAATCCGACCTACGCCAACCCGGACGGCAGCAGCGCGCAGATCTTCCAGTTCGACCGGCGCTGGATCGCGGGGCTGAAGGCGGAAAAGACGTGGGCGGTAGGCCGCACGCTCGACTTCGCGGTGGGCACGGAGGACCGCTACGATCACATCGGCAATGTCGGCGTGTATCAGACGAGCGCGCGCGACTTCGTCAGCTCGTTCGGCGCGTTCAAGGTCGAGGAGGCGTCGGGCGCGCTCTACGGCGAGGCGACGTGGCGCCCGCTGGCGGGGCTGCGCGCCACCGGCGGCGTGCGCGGCGATTATTACCATTACGACGTGGTGGCGAAGGACGCCGCCGCCGCCGCGAGCGGCACGGGTAGCGGCCACGACGCGCTGGTCTCGCCCAAGGCGGCGATCGCCTACTCGCCCGCGCCATTCCTTGAACTCTACGCCAATTGGGGGCGCGGCTTCCACTCGAACGACGTGCGCGGCACGGTGACGGCGACGCCCGTGCCCGTGCTGGTGCGGGGTACGGGCAAGGAGCTGGGCGGGCGCGTGCAGCTGCGCGGGCTGACGCTGACCGCGACCTATTTCTGGCTGGATGTCGCCAGCGAGCTGCGCTTCGTCGGCGACAGCAATGCGGTGGAGCCGACGGGTGCGTCGCGTCGGCACGGCTACGAGCTGGTCGGCTTCTGGCGGCCCTTCCCGTGGCTGGCGCTGGACGCCAACTATACCGCGACGCGCAGCCGCTACGACAATGGCGACCGCATCCCCAACGCGTTCGAGAATGCGGCATCCGCCGGCATTTCCGGCGTGCTCGACCAATGGGAGGGCAGCATCCGCATGCGCCACCTGGGCCCCTATCCGCTGGTCGAGGACAACAGCCAGCGCAGCAAGGGCAGCACGGTGGTGAACGTGCGCGGCGCATGGAAGCCGGGCAACGTCGAAGTCTATGCCGAGCTGCTGAACGTGTTCAACAGCCGCGACAAGGACATACGCTATTATTACGAAAGCTACATTCCTGCGTTCGACGCAGCCCCGACCGACGGCCGGCTGAGCCGCGTGGTGGAACCGCGCACGCTGCGCGTCGGCGCCAGGTACAAGTTCTGATGGGCAGGCCGCCCGTCAGAACTTGAAGTTGACGCCCAGGTAGAAGCTGCGGCCGAACAGGTCGTAATTGACCGCGTCGTAGGAGCCGCCGCGCACGGTGCCGGCGGGCGGGTTGGTATCAAATCCGTTGAGCGGCGGCGCCCGATCGGTGAGGTTGTCGACGCCGAAGCGGAGCGCGATGCTTCGCGTGAGCGCAAGGTTGCCCTGCAGGTTGAACAGGTCGTACGAGCGCGTGACGCCCTGCGTGGTGCTGGTCGGCACCAGGATCTGCGTGTTGGACTTGATGCTCGGCAGGTGGCGCCATTGCAGGCCGAGGTACAGGCCGCCGACGGTGTAGCCCGCCGTGGTCAGGATGCGGTAGCGATAGCTGCTGCCGTTGAGGCCATTAGTGTTGGGCCCTTGCGACCCGGCAAAGTCGACCAGCCGGTCGGTCGGCAGTTCGGCTGACCGGGTATAGAGCAGGTAGTTGAACACCGAGTTCAGGCTGACGGTGCCCGGCCCGAGCGGAAAGCCCCAGTCGAGCTGCACGTCGATGCCCGACGTCTGGAAGCGGCCGTTGTTGAGGAAGGTCTGCGCGATGTTGCCCAGCGCGCCCGTGGCGTTGCGCGGCGTGGCGACGCAGAACGGGCTGGCGGCGTCGTAGCTCGGGTTGAAGGCGGGATCGAAGCATTGCCGCTGGACGATGTCGGGCGATTGCTGGCCGATCGCGTTCGTCACCTTGATCTGGTAGTAATCAACCGAGAGCCGCAGCCGGCGCAGCCATTCGCTCTTGATCGGCGACGCGATCACGACGCCCGCGGTGATCGTCTTGGCGGTTTCGGGATCGAGGTTGGGATTGCCCGCCAGCGTCGGGAACACGAAGGTGGAGCCTGCCGCCTGCGGCACGGTGGCTAACGCCTTCACCGCCGCCGGGCTGCCTGCCGCCAGCAGCGTGCGATAGTCTGCACCATAATAGGTCTCGTCGGCGGATGCGGTGCCCGAGCGCTCCATCAGCTGTCCGCACAAGGCCAGCGCCTGGCGGTAGTTGCTGTTGACGTTGGGATTGGCCGAATAGCGCAAGCCATTGTTGAGCGAGCATACGTCGCCGCCGGTCGACGCGGCGAAGGTCTGCTGTGCGGCGAGATAGAGTTCGGCGATGTTGGGCGTGCGCTCGGCGCGGTTGTAGCCGCCGCGGAAGCGGAGCCAGTCGGTCACCTGCCAGTCGCCCAGCGCCTTGTAGGTGTAGCTCTTGCCCGTGGTGTTGAAGTTCGACATGCGGCCGCCGAGCTCGAGGTCGAACTCCTTCACGAACGGCAGGTTGGAGAGGACGGGGACGAGCAGCTCGCCGTAGAATTCGTAGACGGAGATGCGGCCCGACGAGTTGCCGGACGGATAGATGCCGACCGCCTGCTCGATGAAGCTTTCGCCCTGCGTGGTGAGATTGTCGTTCTCGAAGCGATAGTCGTTGGAGCGGTAGTCGGCGCCGATCGCGGCGCGCACCTCGCCCGCGGGCAGCCGGAACAGCGGACCCTGCGCGTCGCCTTCCCACACCGTCTGGCGCGCGATGGAGCGCGTCTGCAGCGTGCCGTCGATGGCGTTGAAGCAATCCTGGCTGATCGTGCCGGGCCGGAAGAAGTCGAGGCCCGTGGTGCAGGTGGCGGTGGCGGCGCCGAAACCGAAGTTGGGCGGGCCCTGGTTGCCTTGGCGGGCGAAGCCGCGGCCGAAATTGGGCTGGGTGATGATCGCCTGGAGCCGTTGCAGCGAGGCGATGCCCGTCTGCCGCGCGGTGGTCTGCGATTCGCCCTGGGTGCCGAAGATCTCGTAGGTCCAGTTGATCGCTGGAACCTTGCCCTGGATGCCGGCGACGAGATTGTAGTTATAGACGTCCGTGAAGGTGGTGCGCGGCGTCGGCAGGTAGCCGACGAGTTGGAACGGCGCGTTGGGCTGCGGCCGGCTGTCCAAGATGTTGAGGATGGAGGTCGGGATCACGCCACGGTTGATCGTGGGGTCGATCAATGCGGTCCAGCCGGTGGTGAGCGGCGACGGCTCGCCGTCATTGTAGGTGCTGACCTTGCTGAACAAGGCCTGCCCGAACACGCTGATATTGTCGCTCAGTTCGTAGCTGCCGCGCGCATAGGCGTTGTAGCGCGTGAGCGGGCCCGTGAGCAGGATCGACAGCCGGTTGGCGGTGAGCTGGCCGTTGGCGATGCGCTTGAAGGCGATGCCATCGGGCGTGAAGCCGGAGGTGCCCGGCACGCCCGCCACGTCCGGCCGGAACGCCGCCAGATAGCCGGACGACGCGTTGCCCTGGAAGTCGCTGTAGAAGATCGAACCCGCCGGCGGCGCGGTGAAGGTTGCGCCGCGGATGTTGGCGTTCAAGGCGGCGATGCTCGGCAGGTTGGTGAAGCCCGCATTGAAGCCGCCGAACGGCGGGAACAACTGGCTGCCGACCACCTGCGGGTCGCGGTACAGCTTCTGGAACCAGGGGCGGTCGACGCGGTAGGTGGTCTGCCGCTCGTTGGTGGACAGAGCGAAGGTGATGTTGCCGCGATTGTCGGGGAAGTTCGCCCCCATGATGCCGCTGATCGTGTACTCGTTGCCGTCGCCGCGCTGGGAGATGGAGTTCTGCGCGTCGAACTGGAAGCCCGAGAAGTTCTTCTTGAGGATGAAGTTGACCACGCCGCCGACCGCATCCGCGCCGTAGGTGGAGGATGCGCCGCCCGAGATGATCTCGACGCGCTCGATCGCGATCGAGGGCAAGGTGTTGATGTCGACCACGCCCGTGGCGTTGGACGGCGTCGCGCGGCGGCCGTCGACCAGCACGAGGTTGCGGTTGGCGCCGATGCCGCGCAGCGACACGTTGGCGGAGCCCGGCGTGTTCGTGGCATTGGGCTGGATGTCGCCGGCGCCGCCCTGCGGCGTCTTGGCGGTGGGGGTGAACTGCGGCAGCTTGTTGAGGTTGGCCTCGATCGCGGACGTGCTCGCCTGCTTCAGCAGCGTTTCGTTGGCGGTCACGATGGGGCTGTTCGCCTGGTAATCGCGGCGCGCGATGCGCGAGCCGGTGACCACGATCTCCTGCCCGCCCTCGGTACCGGGCGCGTCCACGCGCGGTTCGGGCGTGGGCTGGGTCGGTTGCGCCGGGTTGGGCGGCGCGCCCTGGCTGGCGGTAGCGGCGGCGGCGCCGTCCGTGCTCGCGCCTTGCGGCAGGACGCCGTCCTGCGCCAGCGCGGAGGCGGGCCACAGGCCGGCGATCGCCAGCGCGGCAAGGCCGACGCCGTGACGGATCGCAGCTGGACTGGTGCGGTGATGCCGATCGCTCATTGTCCGTCCCCCTTTGCGGGAGCGGCCTTGATGCTGCGGTTGGGTCGATCGAGCGGGGCTGGGCACAGGCCAGCCGAGCGCGGTGATCCTGTTCTCCATGCCAGTGCCGATCCGGCCGTTTCCGACCCCGGCGCTGGATGTGCCGCCGCGTAAAGCCTCTCCCTAGAGCCGCCTGTTCCGGCGGTCAGGAGGGACAATACAGGTGACCGGCATCGAGTCCAGCCCCGACCGGCCGGACACGGAATTAGCCGGAAGCGAGGCCGGCGCGCCGTGCGAGCAGTTCGCCGGCTACGCGGTGCGTGCGCGCATTGTCGACGTCGATCGCATGGGCGCCATCGTCCAGCACGACCGGCACCACCGTCAGGCCGAAGCGGCGCGACAGGCGGCGGAGCGCCCCCGCGAGCGTCAAGCGGCCGAGCAGCATCAGCGCGACATTGACGACGCCCACCGCGCCAACCAGCCGCAGCGGCTTCTTGGCGAACTGGCCGCCCGAGCGGAACCCTTCGGCCGTGCGGAGCGCGCGAGCACCGGCGAAGACGTACAGGTTGCAATTGGAGTAAGCGTCGTCGCGGAAGCGGTAGAAGCGGCGCTGCCCGTCGGGATGCGCGGCCAGCACCGCAGCCCGCCGCGCCATCGCCAGCCCGACGTCCGCGCCGTGGCGGATCGCGTCCAACGCCTGCGCCACCGCGCCCGGCGTCAGCAGCACGTTGTCGGCGGTGGTCACCACCGTCGGCCCATCCAGCCCAAGCGTCGCTTGATGCACGCTGTCCGCAAGATTGGCGGCGGACGGCACGTATTCCACGGGGCAGGAGCCTTCGGGCAGGGCGGCACGCAACATCGGCACGACCTCCGGCTCGACCGACACGCGCAGGGCGTGGAGGCCGGGCGTGGCGAACAGCGCGCGCACGACATGGGCGATCAGGGGCATGCCCTCCACCGGCACGAGGCACTTTTGCGATAGCCCCGCCGCCGCCGCGAGCGGGTCGACGACACCCGGCCGCTGCGCCGCCAGCACGATCGCGGCAAAGCCCTCAGGCGGCAAGGTCGAGCCGCCGCGGCAGCAGGCCATGCCGATCGAGGCTTTCGGCGAGGATCGTCTCCACCAGATCGTGCTGCGTCCAGCCGATCTGCCGCGCGGCCATCGCGATCGTCTTCTGCGACCACAGATTGCAGTTGAGGTTGACCTCCATGAACAAGGGCTCGCCCGTGGCCGCGTCCAGCCGGAACTCGAACCGGCCATAGTCGAACGGCAGGAATTCGCGCATGAGCAGCCGGGCGCGCGCCTCGGCCCGCTCGGCCACTGCGCCCGCTTCCAGCGGGCGGATGCGGTAGCCCTGGCCGGGAACGAGGTTGCGCTTCTCGGCATAAAGGCGGAGCGCCGCGGGATCGTCCTGCTCCACGATCTGGGTCGGCAGCAGGAAGGGCTCGCCGCCGAGCGTGACCGCCGACACCTCGATATCGTGGCCGGCGACGAAGGGCTCCACGATCGCGTCATGCCCTTCGGCATGGAGAGCCGCCACCGCCGCGCGCACGCCGTGCCAATCGTCCGCGGCGCTGACGCCCCAGCTGGCGGAAGATGCGTTGGGCTTGATGACGTAGCGGTCGGCGCGCGGGCAGGCGGCGGCTTCGATCGGAGCGCCTTGGCGGAAGATCGCCCAAGGCGCGGTCGGCAGGCCCCAGGCGACGGCGGCCTGCTTGGCGAGGTGCTTGTCATCGGCCAATCCGCGCAGGATCGGGCTCGCGCCCAGGAAGGGCAAGCCGTGCCGCCGGCACAGGAGCGGCAACATCATCTCCGAATTGAGGAAGCCGCCGCGGTTGAGGAGGGGGAAGACGAAGTCCACGTCCGGCCGCGCGAACAGGGCCTCGTAGCTGTCGGCGATGACGAGCGTGCAGCCGATCTCCTCCAGCACGCGGGCCATCTCGCGGTGGTAGAGGGCGTGGCTGCCGTCCTCCGGATGGAGGTCGCCCGTCCAGCGGGCGTGCTTGGCGACGAGCATGATGCGCAACGCGCGCGCGGCTTCGGGCAGGCGGCGGGGCAGGGGGGCGACGGGCATGGGAACGGCTCCAAGCGGGTGCCCGTCTGTCGCTACGCCCGTTCTGTTGCGGCCAGCCTACGCTTTGGTTGCAAGATGATGTGCCAGGAGCACGCCGTAGCGGCCGTCGGCTAGCCCCGCGCGCGCCGCGCGTTGCGGCATCAGCACGCCGGGCTTGCCGTTGCCCTCGATCAGCATGGGGCCGGCGGGCGTCAGCGCCACGTCCCAGCCGACCAGCGCGTAATCGGCAAAGGCGAGGTGCGCCGACTGGGCGAGGGCACACGCGGCGGGCCAGTCGGGCAGGACGCGGCCCTGGATCGCAGCGCCGGTGACCGGGTGGGTGGCGTGATCGACCCCGCCATATCCCTGGCATGCCAGGCCGAGCCGCCCGTCGCGGAGGTCCACGGGTGCGATCAGCCCACCCGCCTTCATGTTGTCGACGCAGGCGGCGGGATCGGCCGCGCAGCGGAAGGTGGCGCTCACCACCTCCGGCCGGCCGGCTTCGTCGAGGATGGTGACGATGCGCACGGTGGGCAGCGCCGCCAGCGCCACGTCGCGCAGGTCGGGGTGCACCTCTACCAGGGGCTGCACCAGCAAGGCAGTTCCGTGCTTACGCAGCACCGCTGGCAGTTGCGCGCGAAGGGTGTCCGCGTCCGCAAACGGGCCGAGCAGGCGGACGCCGTCGCCGCCCTCGCCATGCGCGGGCTTGGCGACCAGCGCGCGGCCGGCGGGGTCGGCCAGCACGCGCACGGCGCCGTCCGTGACCTCGGCTACTGTTTCGGGATGTGGCAGTCCGGCAGCCAGGGCGCGCGCGGCGAAGCGCCTTTTATCGGCCAGCACGCAGTCGCGCGTCCAGCCGAGCGGGTTGATGCGCTTGTTGAAGGCGGCGTCCTCGAACCGGCGGATGTAGCCGTCGAGCGCGTCGGCCCGGTCGAGGCGGAACAGGGCGAGGTCGTTGGGATCGGCGAAACGCGCGCGGGCGATCGCGGTCGCCCGCTGTCGCCAATCCGCGTCCAGGCCGAAGCGGCGCTGCACGGCGCGGGCGCGGAACGGCACCCAGGCCCGGAACGCCAGACCGACCACCAGATCGAGCGCGGCCCGTGCCGCTCCCCGCGCCTGACGCCGCCCGGCATAATGCAGCGCGAACACGGGCGCGGACACCGGCCGCCGCAGCCCGGGGTAGAGGGCGAAGGCCTTCTTGAGGAAGTAGATGCGATCGTAGCCCATGACGCAGTGCCGTCACCTTGCCATGGCAGTGTGACAGGCGCGCGTATGCCAGAGCTGTTCGTCTATGTTCACGACCTGCGATCGAGCGGGGTGGTGCGGAACGCGATCCGCTATGCGCGGCGGCTGGCGCAGGACCGCCCGACCACGCTGGTCGCCGGCCATGGCGGCGGCCTGTTCGCGGGGGAGGCGCGCGCGGCGGGCTGCGCGTTCGTGGCGCTTGCCGACCGGCCGGTCTCGCGCCCCACGGCCGCGCTGCTGCTGCGGCGCTGGCTGCGCGCGCGCCCGCCGGGCATCCTGTTGTCTGCGGGCAATCTGGGCCACCCATCCGCTTATTGGGCGACGCGCGGGCTTGCGGGCCGGCGCCTCTACCGCATCAGCAACGTGGTCGACCGCGGCGATGGGTGGCGAGGCGTGTTGCGACGGCGGTGGATGGCGATGCTGGTGCGCGATGCGGCGCGCGTAGTGCTGGTCGGACGAGGCATGCGCACGCTGCCGCTGCTCGATCGCGCGGTGGCGGAGGGCCGGGCGATGGAGGTCGACAACGGTGTCGACCGCGCGCACGCCCTGGCCCGCGCCGCCGCGCCATGCCCGCATTCGTGGCTGGACGATCACGTGCCGGTGGTGGTCGCGGTGGGCCGGTTGCGGCCGCAGAAGAACCTGACCGTGCTGGTCGCGGCCGTCGGGGTTGCGCGCCGTACGCGACGGCTGCGGCTGGTGCTGATCGGCGCCGGCACGGGGGAGGTGCGTACGCAATTGAAGGCGCTGGCCGCGGCGGCAAACCTTGGCGACGATTTCCTGCTGGCGGGAGAGACGGACAACGTCTTTGCCTGGGTCGCCCGCGCGACGGTGTTCGCCTTGCCGTCGCGGTGGGAAGGATCGTCGATGGCGCTGCTGGAGGCGCTGGCGGTAGGCACGCCGGTGGTCGCGTCCGTCCAGGCGGGCGATGCCGCCCATGTGCTGGCGGACGGGGCGCATGGCTTGCTGGTCGATGCGGACGACGTGGAAGGACTGGCGGCCGCCCTGCTGCGCCAATGCTCGTCCGCCGCGGTCCGCCCCGGCGACCGCGCCGATGATTTCGCGGAGAGCGTCGAACGCTATGCGCGGCTGGTGGCGGAGGTGGCTGGCGACTGACGCGCGAGCGCCTGCCCCGCGCGGATGCGGGCGCCCGGCGCGACCGCGACGTCCCAGCCGGGCGGCAGCAGCACGACGATGGTGGAACCCTGTTCGAACCAGCCCATCTCCTCGCCCTTGGCGAGCGCGGCCGAGACGGGCTCGACCCTGGTGCCGCGCGCGCGGAGCGGGGTTTCGGCGTCGTGGAAGGACAGGCGGATGCTCGCCACCAGCACGGCGGCCACCGCCACCAAGGTCAGCGGCGCGCCGTCGGGGAGCCGGCAGCGGATCGCGGCGCGCTCGTTGCGGCAGAACAGGCGGGCGACGCGCTTCAGGGC
>Ga0325400_1000928_pt1 | contig 23178 bp, 25 predicted proteins | sample PopdelMetagenome_2_FD_205662 | JGI IMG/M metagenome (GOLD analysis project Ga0325400, IMG submission 205662) | Populus deltoides microbial communities from Bellville, Georgia, United States - Xylem-PdKOR-R1 | ecosystem: Host-associated > Plants > Phyllosphere > Stem > Wood/Secondary xylem...
GACGTACCGCCACTTGGGCGGTGCGCGAACGCAGGACGTGAGGGTGGCCATGGCCCGCAAACATTTGAAACGAGCTTCCTCCACCGACCTGCCCCTTGAGGACGACGCGCCGCCCGCCGTGATCGCCTGCTGGCTCTGCGGCAGGCTGACGGGCAAAACCATCGTCTGGCATCATCCCGTGCCCAAGAGCCGGGGCGGGCGCGATGTCGTGCCCATGCACCCCATCTGCCAGCAGACGCTGGTCGCCAACTTCACTAATTCCGAGTTGAAGCGGCATGGAACGGACGTCGACACGGTGCTCGCCAACCCCAATTTGCGCAAGTTCGTCGACTGGGTGGCGAACAAGGCACCGGACTTCACCGCGACGACGGCGAAGAGGCAGCGCTGATCAGCCTGAGACGGACCCCGGGGTCAGCACTGCTCGCGAGGAAACGCTACGTGCCCCGGCTGCGGCCGGCTAGGGCCGATGGTATGCGGATGACTTCCCCCTGGTCGGCAGCACCCCATCAGACGTTGGCGCTTTCGCGCTTGAGCGGACGCTAGATGGCGGTCGCCACCAGGCCCGGTCGCGGCGGTGTGCCGCAACGTCCCACCACCTGGCGCGAGCGGTTAGGGGCGCTGCGCAACCTGCCGCCGTTCCTCGCCATGGTGTGGCGGACCAGCCGGCTGCTCACCACGACCACGCTGGCGGTGCGACTGGCACGTGCGCTGCTGCCTGTCGCGATGCTGTTCATCGGCAAGCTCATCATCGACGAGGTCGTGCGCCTTACCGGCCTCGCGGATCGCCCGACCGACCTTGCGGCGTGGCTGCGCTCCGGCCTGCTAAGTCGGCTGGAAACGCTACTACTGGCCGAGCTCGCGCTGGCGGTCGCCTCCGATCTCCTCGGCCGGATCGTCTCGCTGGTCGATGGCCTGCTCTCCGACCGCGTCAGCAACGACGCCAGCGTGCGGTTGATGGAGCACGCCGCCACGCTCGACCTCGCCGACTTCGAGGACGCGGCGTTCCAGGATCGTATGGACCGCGCGCGGATGCAGGCGAGCGGGCGCATGTCGCTGATGGGCCAGCTGTTCGGGCAGGCGCAGGACATCGTAACAGTGGTCAGCTTCGCCGCAGGCCTCGTCGTCTACGCCCCCTGGCTGATCGTGCTGCTCGCAGTCGCACTGGTGCCCTCTTTCCTCGGCGAGGCGCACTTCAACGCACTGAGCTACGCGCTCAGCCACGTGCGCACGCCGCAGCGGCGCGAGCTCGACTATGTCCGCCAAGTCGCGGCCAGCGCGGACACCGCCAAGGAGGTCAAGATCTTCGGCCTCAGCCCCTTCCTGATCGACCGCTACCGTACGATCTCGCGCGACACTTACGCGGCCAGCCGCCGGCTCGCGCTGCGCCGGGCGGTGTGGGGCTCCACCTTCGCGGGCCTCGGCACAATCGCCTATTATGCGGCCTACGCCTATATCGCTTGGCGCGCGGTCACGGGGTTGATCACGATCGGCGACCTCACCTTCCTGGCCGCCTCGTTCCTGCGGTTGCGCGGGCTACTGGAGGGGCTGCTCACCGGCTTCTCCTCAACCGCGGGTCAGGCGCTCTACATCGACGACCTGTTCTCGTTCCTGCGTACCGAGCCGGGCATCCGCTCACCCGCGGACGCGCTGCCGTTCCCGCGTCCGATCGGCCAAGGCTTCGTGTTCGAGGACGTAGGCTTCCGCTATCCTGCGTCGGAGCGATGGGCGGTGCGCCACATGTCCTTCGAGATGGCGCCGGGCGAGGTGCTGGCGCTGGTAGGCGAGAACGGCGCCGGCAAGACCACGTTGGTGAAGCTGCTCGCCCGCCTCTACGACCCCGTGGAGGGTCGCATCACGCTGGATGGCCGCGACCTGCGCGACTACGATCTTGACGCCCTACGCGCCGCAATCGGCGTGATCTTCCAGGACTTTGTCCGCTACAACCTGCCCGCCGCGGACAACATCGCGGTCGGCCGGATCGAGGCGCGAGGCGACCGCGCGCGGATCGAGGCCGCGGCATCGGCCGCGCTCGCCGATGGCGTCGTCGCCAAGCTGCCGGACGGCTACGACCAGATGATCGGCAAGCGCTTCCGCAACGGCGTCGACCTGTCGGGCGGCGAATGGCAGAAGATGGCGATCGCGCGCGCCTATATGCGCGAGGCGCAAGTGCTGATCCTCGACGAGCCCACCGCGGCGCTCGACGCGCGTGCCGAGTACGAGGTGTTCCAGCGCTTCCGCGAACTGAGCGCCGGCCGCAGTGCAGTACTGATCTCGCATCGGTTCTCCAGCGTACGCATGGCGGACCGCATCCTGGTGCTCGCCAATGGCAAGGTGGAGGCGTCAGGCACCCATGCCGAGCTGCTGGTCGCTGGTGGTCGCTACGCCGAGTTGTTCGAGCTCCAGGCGGCGGGCTATCGCTGATCCGCGATGACGGCATCGGCCAGTCTCCTGCCCGACAGCCACGCCGCCTCGACGCGTCCGCCGAGCAGCCAGTCACCGCACAGGCCGAGCCGCCGCTCGCCGTCCCACACGGCGTCCCGACCGAGCCGCCCCGACTTGGCGTATCGCCATCGATGAACGCTGGTGGCGATTGGCGCGGGCGGGTCCTGCGTCGTGGCGGCCGCGAAAGCCGCGAGCAGGTCTCGCTCGACCGCCTCTGGCTCGGCCTCGATATGCTCGGCCGACCAGGGTCCGATCGCTTGCAGCACCCAGGCTTCTGCAGCGGCACGGCCGGGCTTGGCCGCGTTCCGGACGGCGGAGGCGATGATCCCCAGGTCGATTAGCCGATCGAGTTCGATCGGCAAGCGGGAGCCATAGGAGGCCATCACCGTCCAGCACGGCTCCGACGGCGTCGCTCGCGCCTGCTCTGCCCAGTCTGCAGGCCGCAGCGGTTGTGATCGTGCGGCATCTCGGCGGACTCCCAACATCGTCAGCGGCTTACGATTGATCTGCAGCAATCAGTTTATAGTTGCTCAATGTGCAGCGTGATCGAAAGGACGGTGCTCGTGCGCCTAATGTCCACTCCACTGTTCAGGGATCAGAACTTGTCGAGGTCACTGGATTTGCCGGGAGATACCCCTCGCATCATTGCTCCGACCACGATCAGAAAGATGGCCGAAAGGCTGCTGAGTGCCTCATGCGAGATCGCTGCCTTCATGCCGCGGGGCTTCCACGGGCCGTGCCCTCTCGACATCCTGCTCGCCCTCTACATCGCCGAGGACGATGCAGACTATCTTCAGCAAGGCGACTTGACGATGCCCGGTGCGCTTTCGCCGGCATCAGTGGGGCGCTGGACCGCCGCCTTGTTGAGCGAAGGCCTGATCGAACAACGCAACATGCTGCTTGGCCTTAGCGACAAGGGCCACGCGCTGGTGACCTCGACGATCGAGGCGATCTATTTAGCCCAGCGTGCGTTGGACTGATGCTTCCTTTCGAGCTTCGACGTGACTGATCCAGCCTGCAATGTCGCGGGCCTACCGGCTCCTGGCGATAGCGAAAGGCGGCTCCGCTTCCTTTTGCGGTTGAGCGACACGCTTCGTGCCCTCGAGAGTGCCAACGAAATCCAGTCCACCGTGTCGCGCATGCTGGCGGATGAACTGGGCGCTGACCGGGTAGGCTATGCGGACTTGCTGGCCGGAGACGCTTTCATAGTCGTGCAGAACGACACGACGAACGGCATGGTCAGCCTAAAGGGCACCTACCCTCCCGCCGACATCAGGACGCAACTGTGCGATCGGCTTTGCTCGGGTGAGATAGACGTCCACGCAGATGTCGCTGCGGACCCGAGCCTCAGCCCAGCCGAGAAAGCGGTTTACGCTGAAATGAGGATCGGCGCGACCGTCAACGTGCCTTTGTTCGCTGCAGGTGAGGTGAGCGCCTTCTTCTTCCTGCACTATCGGCAGGCACACGCCTTTGAGCGGCTTGAGATCGCAGTCCTGCGCGAAGCCGCCGAACGCGCCTGGTCCGCAATCGAGGGTGCCCGCATCAAGGCGGCGTTGCGGGCTAGCGAGGCCAGGCTTGCTGCGGCGCTGGAGAGCGTGCCCGTCGGCATCGCCATGCTCGACATCGATGGCCGCATCGTCCTGGCCAACTCGGAGTATCGCCAGTTCCTGCCCCACGGCATCATGCCCTCGCGCGATCCGATTGCCTGCGCGCAATGGCAGGCCTGGGATGATCATGGTCAGACTCTGACTCTCGACCAGTACCCAGGCGCGCGCGCGGCCCGGGGTGAACGAGCAGTGCCCGGTCAGGAGATGCTCTTCACCAAGGAGGACGGCCATCAGGCTTGGACCAGAGTGGCTAGTGTTCCCATCCATGACTCCGCGGGCCGGGTCACCGGCCTGGCCAGCGTCATCAGCGACATCGATAGCTTGAAGCGGGGATCAGAGGCACTGCGTGAGAGCCAGGCGCGCGCGGATCTGCTCATCAACGGCATAGCACGGGCGACGTGGGAGGCTGCTGCCGACGGCTTGGTCGAAACGGACAGCCCGAGCTGGCGGGCCTATACCGGGCAAAGTTATGACGACTGGAAGGGGTATGGATGGTTGGGCGCCATCCACCCAGATGATCGCGAGTCGACGTTGCACAAATGGCGTAACACCGTTCACGACCAGCGCGGCGTCGATGCGGAGTACCGGCTGCGCGGCGCAGACGGCCTCTACCGCTGGATGAACGTGCGTGCGGTTCCCTTGCGCGGTAATGATGGGCGTGTCCTCAAGTGGCTGGGCATGAACATCGATATAGACGACCGCAAACAGGCTCAGGACCGTCAGGGCGTGATGGTTGCTGAGCTCCAGCATCGAACCCGCAATCTGATTGCCGTGGTGCGCGCGCTTGCTGAACAGACGTTGGATCGGGCATCGTCGCTCGCGGACTTCGAAACCCGCTTCAACGGCCGGCTCTGCGCGCTGGCCCGTGCGCAGGGGCTCCTGTCATATGCCACGGCCGGCAAGAAGGTGACCTTTGACGAACTACTGCAATCCGAGTTGCGGGCTCTTGGTGCCGTTGATGAAAACGGCATTGATCAGCGGATCACGCTGTCGGGACGCCGCGGCGTGCCGCTGCGCTCGGCCGCTGTGCAAACGTTCGCGCTGGCGCTCCACGAACTCGCGACCAACGCCGTCAAGCACGGGGCTCTCGCAATCCCGACCGGACGGCTCAGGATATCCTGGTCGGTCGCCGAGCATGATGGCCGATGCTCTCGTCTCTCGGTCGACTGGAAAGAGAGCGGCGTCGATCTTCCGGCAGTTCGTGATGAGGACAGGCGCGTGGGCTATGGTCGCGAACTCATCGAACGAGCCCTGCCCTACCAGCTCAAGGCCGGGACGACCTACGTCTTCACCGAAGATGGCATTCACTGCACCATCGACGTGCCGATCACCTCAAATCAAGCCGCTTCAGAGGAAGCATGATGGCCAACGCGCTGCTGCATAACCGCCGCGTCCTCGTCGTGGAGGATGAGTACATGATTGCCGAGGCGATGAGCCGCAATCTTCGCCGGGCGGGTGCGATGGTGCTTGGGCCTGTGTCGGACGTGGAGGGGGCGCTGGCGCTGCTGGCCCAGGAAGCGGACGTTCATGCGGCCGTGCTCGATATCAATTTGGGCGAGCACAAGGTCTACCCGGTCGTCGACGTGCTGCTCGCACGCGGTGCGCGATGCGTGTTCACGACCGGCAATGATCTGGCCGACGTACCGTCCGCTTATGCCGAGTTGGAGCGATGCGAGAAGCCGGTTGATCCCACCTGCATCATTCATGCGCTCACAGATAACTCACCGACGGGCCTCTCGGGCTCAGAGGCGCGCAGCCCCGATATGCTGGCGCTTATGCGTGGTCAGCTGCTTGAACAGATCCAGACCGCAAACCGTCTCGGCAAGACGCTACTGGCCGCGAAACTCTGCGAGGCGCTGGACATACTCGATGAAGTGCATCGCGGGTGAGGCGTCGCCAAGACCCCCAGCTATTTGCCTTCGGGCTCATGCTCGGGGTCGAGCCCGTTGTTGCCTCTTCTGCCACCCCAAAGTGTGACCATGGAGCCGCCGGTCTGTTTCCCCGACAAGTTGAGCATTGAGGCTTTAGCGGACAAGTATGCCGCCATATCCAAGAGGCTGCTCTCCTTAATCTGAGCTTAGGCAGCCTCGACCCAGAAGGCGACATTCATGGCGGGTTAGCCAGGTCCCCAACTCCCGCCATTTCTTCATCTCAACAAGGCGGTGGCGCTCGACGGAGCGAAAGTGCGCTGATCCGGCAGACATACGGGGACACGAACGTGGGCATCGGTAGCACGTCATCCAGCTTGCTTTCGGCTGTCGGGCGTGCAGCTATCCAGTTACTTGATCCAAGGGGGAATCCGGGTGAAACTTAGCCGACCGATAATGATCGCCGCTGCGGGTATGTTGGCCTGCGCGGCACCCTGCGCCGCAAACCCAACGGCGGAAGTCACCCTGCAGGTCAGCCCCCAGCGCACCACTTTGATGGACACGTGGGTGCCGGACAAGGTGAAGGGCGTGGTCCTGTTCTCGACCGGACATGGATCATGGCCGGAGAAGTATGACGCCATTGCCTCGGCATGGAAGGCGGCAGGCTTCGCCGTCATCGCGCCGGTCCACGTCGACTCCCTACACTACCCCGATCGCGACAAGTTCACCCGTGAGGCGAGCTTCGGCGAGCGCATCGCCGACATGAAGGCAGCGAGCGCCTATGCTGCCCGCATTTGGCCGGGTAAGCCGGTGATCGCGGCTGGGCACAGCTTCGGGACGCTGACGGCGCTCTGCCTCGGTGGCGGTTTGGCGAACCTCGGCAACTTCCGAGACCCGACTGTGAAAGCGGTGCTGGGCTTCTCCTCGCCCGGACGCATCCCCGGCCTGATCGGCCCGGATGCCTACGCCGGCGATACCCTGCCGGTGATGATCGTGACCGGCAATCAGGACACCGTGCCCGGTCTGGTGACCGACTGGCATGATCACCTCCTACCAATTCAGACCTCACCTGCGGGCAACAAGCTCGCGGTTACGTACCCCGGTGCCGCACACGAGCTGATCGGGCAGCCAGAGGATGCAAACTATGCTTCCGCCGTCGCGGTCAGCACCCACTTCCTGAGAGCGTACGGACTCGGTGATCCGAAGGCGATGACCACGCTGACCCAAAGCAAAGACGCGCAAGGCGTGGTCTGGCTGAAACGCTGATTGCGTTGTCGCGAGTGACCCAAATGCAGGCGCTCAGCGGCGGATGCACGCACCCTCAATCCGGACGCTCGTTCGGATGGCGCTGCAACCGCTATCGACAGCGGCGTCAGTTAAGAAGCACAGGATGCGGCTCCCTCTTTGTAGGTCCCGGTTGGTTGGGCAGTACACGAACCAGCCCCCGCGGTCGCTGAGTCGCTAAGTCCGTTGACCCCCGGCGATTACACGTGTAGTCGTTCCTTATGCAGCGTCAGCTTCTGGCACTCGCCGGTGCCGCCCTCCTTTACGCAGGCCCGATCCCGGCGGCCCAGCGCGTCCAAGTTCCGGAAGGGATCGGCCAGGCCTCCTTCCGCTTGGCCTCCGGGATCGATGCGGTCGTGCGCGAGCAGATGCGCCGCCGGGCCATACCGGGCGTCCAGGTTGCCGTAGTTCGCGGTGGGCGGGTGGTGTACGAGAAGGCGTACGGCATCGCCGACCTCGAGACGAGCGCGCCGGTGACGCGCGATACCGCGTTCACGCTCAACTCGTCGACCAAGAGCTTCACCGGCCTGGCCGTCATGCAGCTGGTGCAGGACGGCAAGGTGGCGCTGGACGCGCCGATCGGGCGCTACTTGCCTGATCTACCGCCTGCCTGGGCCTCGGTCACGGTGACACAGCTATTGTCGCACCTGTCGGGTCTGCCCGACGTGCTGATCCAGCCCAAGGGCCAGGGCACGGGATCGCTGGTTGGCAACGGCGGCGAGGCGTCCGCCTGGACGGCCGTGCAGGCCATGCCGTTCCAGTCGCCCACCGGTACACGGTGGACTTATAACCAAACCAATTACGTGCTGCTGGGCAAGATCATCGACCGGGTATCGGGCATGCCCTTCAAGCGCTTCATGCAGGAACGCCAGTTCGCACCGGCGGGCATGCGCCACGCCGCCTTTGGCGACGCGCGCGACGTGGTGCCGGGTCGGACGCGGACCTATCGCTACCAGGGAGGCGCGGTGGGGAGCGACACACGCGCGCTGGAGCACGCGTGGGACGAGTTCTCGCCCTTCATGCGCACCGCCGGCGGGCTGAACGCCAGCGCCGGCGACGTGGCGCGGTGGCTGGTCGCGCTGAACAACGGCACGCTGATGTCCGCCGCCAACCGGCAGGCGATGTGGATGCCCGGCCGCTTCAACGACGGCCGGCCGGGGCCCTGGGCGATGGGCTGGCCGGTGTCCGACCACGGCGGCCACCAGGTCGCGGCCGGCATCGGAGGGCGGCGGAGCGCCTTCTTCGTCTACCCGCGCGACAACTTGGCGGTGGTGGTGCTGACCAACCTGGCGGGCGCCAATCCAGAAGAATGGGTGGACGAGGTCGCCGGCCAGTTCCTGCCTGACCTGTTAGCGGCGAACGGCGGCGGCCTGCCTCGGCCCGTCAAGCAGCTGCGCGCCGCGCTGATCGCGGATGGCTTCCGGCACCCGGATACCACGTACCGCCGGCTCCTGCGCGACCCGAACTTCCGCGTCGCGGAGGACGATCTAAACAGCTGGGGCGGGATGCTGCTCGATGCGGGCGAGGTGCCCCACGCGATGGCAGTGTTCGGCCTCAACGCCCGGCTACACCCGGAGAGTGCCAACGCGCTGGACAGCCTGGCCATGGGGTACGAGGCCGCGAACGAGGTCCCCCGCGCGATCGCGAACTACGCGGCGTCGCTTAGGCTCGATCCGGCCAACACGCATGCGGTGGATCGGCTAGCGGTGTTGCGGGGAACGGCCAAGTAAAGCGGCTGCTCGTGGTGACGGTGCTGTCCCTAGCGGGTACCGCTGCGACCCCGATCCTCTACCGAGCGCATCTGAGCCAATGCTCAACCGGTGCAGGGCGAAAAGCTAGCTTAGGTTGAGGAAGCTCCAGGAGAGCGACCTAGATTACTCATCCGCGTTATGTTGAACAATGCCTGAACCGGTGCTGTCCATGCTCGTTGTTGCTGTTCCTTCCCTAAAAGGGTGAACGGCATGCTCAGCGCTCTCGAAGTCCGCCTGCACGCGACCTTCCTGCCCTTCGCGGCAGCTAAGCTCCCGTGGCAGGCCAGCGGCGTCGCCGCGCTTGTCGATCATGCCTCTCCTGCCGGCAACGTCCACGATCGTGCTTCGCGTGCTACGCTGCTCCAGCACGTCGCGGCGCTGCTTAGTCAGCCGCTACTCGACCCGCTGAACGCCGAAGAAGCGTCAAAGACGAATGCGCTTCTCGTGCCAGGCGATGCGCTGGAGGAGAAGGACGCCCTTGAGGCCGGAATCTTCGACCGCAGCGACATCCTTGGGGGCGTCGTGCCCGCGTTCTTCATTGGCACCAAGTCGATCACCCACGGGCTCGTTGACGAGTACGCCGCGCGACCGGACGAATGGTCGTTCGACATGGTCCGGCTAATGGGCGACGCTGCCTTGCCTGGCTATACTGCCTTCAATCATGCGGATGCCGCAAAGGCAGGTCGGCTGCTGCTCGCCAGGGGGCCGGTGCGGATCAAGGACGTGTGCGGCAAGGCAGGGCTCGGTCAGACAGTGGTGCGAAGTGCAGCCGAACTCGACGCCGCGTTGGCTTTCGAAGACGCCGATGATCTCGCACGCTGCGGCATTGTGCTGGAAGAGAACCTGACTGACGTGGTGACGTACAGCGTCGGCGTCGTCGAGCTCGGCGGCAAGACGATAAGCTACTGGGGAAGCCAGAACCTCACCACCGACCATCAAGGTCGCGAGGTTTACGGCGGCTCCGACCTGTTCATCGTGCGGGGTGGTTTCGCAGAGTTGAGCAAGCTCGACCTGCCAGCCCATCTTGCCCGCGCCATTCGCTGCGCGGCGATCTTCGACGAAGCCGCGCATGCCGCCTACCCCGACATCATCCTGACGCGACGCAACTACGACGTGATCGAGGGCGTCGATGCGGCTGGCGAGCGGCGGATCGGGGTGCTCGAGCAGTCCTGGCGGGTCGGTGGTGCGAGTGGAGCCGAGATCGTCGCGTTCGAGGCCTTCCATGCCGAACCTGACACGACGCAGGTGCGCTGTTCGACCGTAGAGGTCTACGACCTGGTCACCCCGCCAGTTGGCGCGACGATCTACTATCGGGGCGTGGACCCGGTGGTCGGCGCCATGACGAAGTATGCAGTGAGGTACGCGTGAGTGATCTTGGCGGGATCGAAAAGGGCGAAGTAGCGCTCCAAGTCGACGATCAGAAGGTTGCGGGAACGCTGCTCCTACCGGAGACGCCGGTGCCCGGCTTCCTGTTCATTCACGGCTGGGGTGGCGACCAGGCGGAGGACCTCAGTCATGCCGAAGAGTTGGCACGCCTCGGCTGCGTCTGCTTCACCTTCGACCTGCGCGGCCATGCCGATAGCGATGCGGACAAGAAACGGGTCACGCGACAGGACGGGCTCGACGACGTCATCGCCGCCTACGATTATCTTGCCTCGCGACCGCTGATCGACACGAGCGCGATCGGCGTCGTAGGCACCAGCTACGGCGGGTACCTAGCGATGCTGCTCACCGCACATCGGCCGGTGCGCTGGCTCGCCATGCGGGTGCCAGCGCTCTACCCGGACGAGAATTGGGACAGTCCTAAGTCGAAGCTCGATAAGGAAGCGGTGCGGGCGTACCGAGAGCAGCCGCACGAAGCTGGCGACGATCGCGCCCTGTCCGCCTGCGCGGCGTTCCGCGGCGATGTGCTGATCGTCGAATCCGAGAAGGACGAGCAAATCCCGCGTGAGGCGATGATCTCGATGCAGGGCGCCTTTCGCCGAGCGAACTCGCTCAGCCACCGGATCATTCCCGGTGCGACGCATGCGATGCGCGATCCGCGACACCAGCGCATCTACGCGACGCTGCTCACCGGTTGGATCGAGGAGATGGTGCGGGCGAGCAGGCTAACGTACCGCTAGCTTGGACTGGGCGCCACGAGTTCCGGCCACACGGCATCACCTCGTAGTTGGTCACCGAAGCTCACATCGCTTCGGCTTACTACCAGTTGCACCGAAGGCGTGTTCACCATTGGCTTGATTGCTCCATCCGGTGCAAATCTCTGACTAATACTGTAAGTCCACAAGCATGGTCCGAGCATAGGATGCTATCACCGGGAAATGGAATGTGCTTGGACCGGTAACATTGTCGCCAAAGTTGCAAGCGTCTTACCGGATATGGAACGCAAGGCAGCGCCACCGTTGATCCGTATGCACTCAGGAACAACAATCCTAGCGGTGTTTTGCTGGTCTTCGCTGAGCGCTAAGAAGTCTCGCACGCACGACATCAAGTTACCTCTCTTGGTCGGGGTCTTCCGAGCGGATAACAAGGCCATCCGAGACCACTCTGTCTTGTTCATCAACGGTCTCCCAAGAGCAAGGAATGAACGATGCGGCAGAAGTATGGTTCCGTTACGGACCTATGCTGAGGCCATGCCACGCATCCGGTCTGAAACAGGGTGTAACAAGGATCATTATTGCAGAAAGCGGAGCTAGGACTAAAATTATCAGCAAAATGCGATTTTAGGAGTGACCATGTTGGTCGATGACGAGGCAACCACGGCGTGGCGGCGGATGAGAGCGGCGCAAGAACGCAAGCTTGAGGCAGACGCCGTTGATGCGCAATCACGTGCCGTTCATCGGCAGTTGGCCGAGATGCATGAGAAGGCGCTAGTGGCTGGCGCTTACAGCCTGCAGATCGTTGGCGAGCGGTAGCGATGCGCGCGTTCGAAAAGGAACCCTCACTTCGTGTAGCGGCTCGACCCAGAATGCCGCTTTCCTATGGTGGTACCTCGATCATTGCACCGGAACACCATGGCTGACGGCACCCCCGAAACCCCGCGCGGTGGCCCACCACCGCACCTGCGAAGCGTCACCAACCATGACATGGGCGACGACAGCAACGGCATCTTCTTCGCGGCGGTGTCGACCACCCGCATGCCGATGATCGTCACCGATCCCAACCAAGACGACAATCCGATCGTCTTTGCCAATCCCGCCTTCATCAACATGACCGGCTACAGCTGGGACGAGCTCGTCGGGCAGAACTGCCGCCTGCTGCAGGGCCCCGACACCGATCGCGAGACCATCCAGGAGCTGCACCGCTCGGTGGAGCAGCGACGCGAAACCTCCGTGGAGATCCTGAACTATAAGAAGAACGGCGCGGCGTTCTGGAACGCGCTGTTCATGTCGCCGGTCTACGATGCCGCCGGCAAGCTGATCTACTATTTCGCCTCGCAGCTCGACGTCACCAGGCGACGCGACGCGGAGGACGCGCTGCGGCAAGCGCAGAAGATGGAGGCGGTCGGCCAGCTGACGGGTGGCGTTGCGCACGATTTCAACAACCTGTTGACGGTCATCCAGGGCTTCGGCGACCTGATCCTCAACCAGCTGGAGCATCCGGAAAAGCTCAACCTGGCGAAGGCGGCGCGTTCGATGCGCGCCGTGCTCCAGGCAGCCGAACGCGGCGCTACGTTGACGCAGCAGCTTCTCGCCTTCTCGCGCAAGCAGACGCTGCAAGGGCGCGTCGTGAATTTAGTCGATCTGCTCGACCAACTGCGCCCCCTCATCGAGCGGACGGGTGGCGGCGCGGTTGGCATCAGGATCAGTCACGAGGACGGCCTGTGCAACGCACGCATCGATCCCACCCAGGCCGAACTGGCCATCATCAACGTGCTCCTGAACGCGCGCGACGCGATGCCGAACGGCGGCACGGTGAGCATCGAGATTGCCGGCCGCTCGATCGAACCCGGCGACAAGGGCTTCGGTGAGCTGGAGCCGGGCGCCTATGTCATGCTGACGATCACCGACGCGGGCACCGGCATGACGCCCGAGGTGCTCGCACGCGTGACCGAGCCGTTCTTCACCACCAAGGATCAGGGCAAGGGGACGGGTCTCGGCCTCTCCATGGTCTACGGGTTCATGAAGCAGTCCGGCGGAGCCTTGCGACTTTATTCCGAGGAGGGTTTGGGCACGACCGTGCGCATGCTTTTCCCGTGCGCGGATGCCAAGGCGGACCCACAAGGCGCCAAGCCTTCGCGCAACCTCGCCGACAAGCATGGCTCGGAAACCGTTCTGGTCGTGGAAGACCAGACCGATGTCGGCGACTATGCCGAGGCGGTCCTGACCGACTTCGGGTACACCGTCCTTCGTGCCGACAATGCCGACGCGGCGCTGGAGGTGCTCGAGGGCACCGATGCGATCGATCTGCTGTTCAGCGACCTCATCATGCCCGGAGGCATGAACGGCGTCATGCTGGCCCGAGAGGTAAAACGGCGTCGACCCAGGATACGCGTGCTGCTGACCACCGGCTACGCCGAATCCTCGATCGAGCGCGTGGATGCGCGCGGCGCCGAGTTCGATTTGATCCAGAAGCCGTACAAACGCACCGAACTTGCTACCAAGGTACGGCTTGTAATCGACGGACCGACCGGCGTCGGTTGAGGAACGAAAAGGGGGAACAATGGAGACGTATTACCGGGAACGAGCTGCCGAGTGCGCACGCGACGCCGCTGCAGCATCACTGGCGAAGGTGCGGGAGCGTAGCTTACGCGCTCAAGAAGTGTGGCTGGGCTTGGCGGAGCGAGCGTCACAAACAGCCAGCTACCGACGGGAGCGGGAAACGACTTCGATCAAGGCTGCCGACGTTGCCCACAAGATAAAGGCTCGGTAGAGCGTTCCCGCTTTGGACCGTCAACCCCTGCCCTTCACACCGACCGAGCCGTTCGAGCCGCCTGCAGCGGTTCAGGCGGCGGTGGAGGCATTTGCAGAGCGTCTGACTCCCAGCGATCCTCTGGCGGCCGCCTTCGCCGATGCCATCGTGCCGATGGTGGTCAGCGATCCGACGCTGCCCGACAATCCGCTCGTTCACGTCAACAAGGCATTCGAGGTGCTGACCGGCTTTCCCGCCTGCGAGGTGATCGGTCGCAACTGCCGCTTCATGCAAGGGCCGCTCACGGACCAGGCTGACGTGGAGCGGATCAGGGATGCGGTGAAAAGGCGCGAACGGGTCGAGATCGATCTGCTCAACCACCGCCGCGACGGCACGCCTTTCTGGAACCGGCTCATGGTGGCACCGGTCTTTGACGAGACTGGCAACCTGCGCTGGTTCGTCGCATCGCAGCTCGACGTGACGTTGGAGCGACATCGGCTTGCCCGATTGCAGCAGGACCATGAGGCGCTGGCGGCGGAACTCGCCGAACGCGAGGCGGCGCTGGCGGAGCGTGAAACCCGCTTGGCGCTCGCGCTCAAGGCGGGCGGTCTCGGCGCCTGGACGCTCGATCCGGACACCAGGGAGCTCATCAGTTCGCCAGGATGCAAGGAGGTGTTCGGGCGGAGCGCCAGCGACCCCTTCACCTACTCGGATTTTCTAGGCTCGATCCACCCGGACGACATCGATCGCGTTCAAGCTGCGATCATGGACACGATCGAGCACGACCAACCCTATCGCATCGAGTACCGGATTCTGACGCCAGCCGGTGAGCAGCGTTGGCTGGCCGTGCAGGGAGATCTGCAGCACCGCGCGGACGGATCACCTCTCGCCATGTCGGGGTTCGCCACCGACATCTCGGATCGTAAGTTCGCTGAAGAGCATCGAGCGGTTCTGGCGCGTGAGCTGACCCACCGGGTCAAGAACACGCTGGCAACAGTCGGCGCCGTGGTGAGCCAGACGCTGCGAGACGCTACATCACTCGCAGATGCGCGCGAGGCGGTCAGCGGCCGCATAGCCAGCCTGAGCATGGCACACGAGCTATTGATCAAGGACGAGGTCGAAGGTGCGGCGATCGGCGACGTGGTCGAGAAGGTCCTATCCCCCTTCAGCGATCGCGAGGGCAAACGCATCGCGATGGATGGTCCTGTCATTCATCTGACACCTGAGGTTACCCTTGCCCTGTCGATGGCGCTCCACGAACTTGCGACCAACGCGGTCAAGTACGGTGCGTTGTCGCAGGCTTTTGGTCGCGTGAACATTCGGTGGACAATGATCGGCGAGGATGCCGACCGACGATTTACCTTTGCGTGGGTCGAGGAAGGTGGTCCTCCCGTCAACCCGCCCACCCGTGTCGGCTTCGGCACGCGGATGATCGAACGTGTCCTATCGCGACATGTCCGTGGACGGGCGGAGATCGCCTACCCTGTCGAGGGCGTGCGCTTCGAGATTGAGGCGCCTATCTGAAAACGACCAGCCGAGGCGCGGCGTGGCACCCTTTTAGCCGACTGGGACATTGATGGACGGTTGGGGAAAACCGTCATGTGTCACGTGCTTATCATCGAGGATGACTGGCTCCTCTCGGATTACGTCTCCCAACTGGTAGAGGCGGCAGGCGCATCGTCCATCGACATGGTCGCGGGTGAGGACGATGCTGTCGCCGCTGCCCGCCGCAACCCGCCCGACGTCATCATCTCGGACGTGACCTTGATCCAGGGTAGAGGTCCCATCGCCGTTCAGCGGATCGTCGACGAGCTTGGTCCACGAGCTGTCATGTACGTCACTGGAACCCCGGAGCTCTGCCATCCTTGCCCACCAGAGGCGCCCCTTCTCGTCAAACCCGTATCCGACGCCGTGTTGACGGCGGCGTTCAGGAGCTTAGCCCAGTTGTAGAGGCCTCAGAGGTTCGCCTGCTCGCTATCCGGAAGATCGTCATCCGGCCCGTAGTATAGTTCCGCGCACTCGTCCCGCAGGCAGCCTCCCTCGATGGCGATGTCGTCCCGGTACGCCTTGGTGATGAACGACAGCGTGTCGACGCCGCGCGCCTCGAAATACATGGGGTGCACGTCGGCCGCCTCCGCACCGTAGACGACGCGGCCGACCTTCGACCAGATCGAGGCCATGGTGCACATGCCGCAGGGCTGCAGCGTCGAGTAGAGCGTGGCGCCGCGCAGCTCGAGTTCGCCGGTGCTCTCGCAGGCGCGCCGGATCGCCATCATCTCCGCATGCGCCGTCGCGTCGGGAAGCTCGTGCGTCTGGTTGCGCTCCGCTGCGATCACCTTGCCTTCAAGGACGATGACGCATCCGAGCGGCGACGTCGATGGATCGGAGCCCTTCGACTTGGCGACATCGAGGGCGGCTCGCATCCACTTCTCGTCCTCGGCCTTTGGCATTTCACGTCTCCTATACAGGTGATGGGGAAGGTCGCAGATCGGGTGCTGCGCTGGGCGGTCGTTGCACGACGACGGCGCGGACGATCCGCTTACGCTAGAAGGCATAGCGCACCTCGCAATAGGGTAGTGCTTCGTCGAGCCAGCCAAGGAAGCGATCTAGCCACTGCCGCTTCCAGGACGCCTTGTAGCGAAGGTTCTGCATGCCCGACTGGCTCCACTTGCGCTCCTGGATGTCCGGCCGCCACAGCCACTCCTCGGCGCGGGGATGCCACCGGAGGTTGAGGTCGTGCAGCCGCTCGTTGTGGGTCAGGAAGATCACCTCGCACTTGAGCTGCGCCTTCGCAGCCGGCGACAGCGCCGCATCGAGCTCGGCGAACAGCGTCTTCCACTCGGCCTCCTAACCTTCGTGGACGATGACCGGCGAGAAGTTGGCGTGAACCTCGTAGCCGGCCGCGACGAAGTCGTTGATGGGCGCGATCCGCTCGCTCATTGGCGAGGTGCGCACGTCGACGATCCGGGCGACTGTCTCCGGCATGAGCGAGAAGCGGATACGGGTGCGGCCTTGGGGATCGTAGTCGAGCAAGTCGCGGTTGACGTACTTGGTGGCGAACGAGCCCTTGGCGCCAGGGATCGTGCGGAACGCAGCGACGAGATCGCGAACGTTGTCGGACAGCGACGCATCGACCGACAGGTCGCCGTTCTCGCCCAGGTCATAGACCCAGTCGACCGGATCGATGGTGTTCGGCTCGGGCTTGGGTCCGAGCTTCGCCGCGTGCCGCGCTAGCGCCCGAGTGATGTCGTCGATGTTGACGAAGACGCTGATCGGATTGGCGTAGCCCTTGCGCCGGCCGACATAGCAGTAGGCGCACGCCATCGCACAGCCGTTCGACGACGATGGCGCGATAAAGTCGGCCGAGCGTCCGTTCGGGCGCATGGCCATGCCCTTCTTTACGCCCAGCACCAGCGTGTCGCGCTTCACCTTCAGCCAATCCTCAGCGAGTGCAGGGTCTGCCAGCTGCGCGATCTTCCAGTGGCTGGCGACCTCGACGAGCTCGGCGTCTGGGTACCGCGCGAGCACCTCCCGCCCTCGCGGATACGCGCGGACGATTGGCTCCAGGTAGATGAGCTTGGGGTCGATCAGCGTGCGCGGGAGAGCCATGTGGAGCGGCTCAGGCGGCCAGCTTCTCCGAAAGGCGGCGCTGCAGGAACGCGAGCACCAGCGCCTCCTCAGGCCGCAGCCCGGCGACGTTGTCGCGCAACTCGCGCTCGACCTGCTGCTCGATTTCCAGCACCAGCGCTTCCGACATGTAGCTGTCGATCACCTCGGGATGCACGTAGCAGCGTCTGCAGACCGCCGGCGTGTTGCCGAGCTTGGCGGACACCTTCTCGATCGCGGCCCGGACGTTCTTCTTGGCGGCGGCCTCGCTGTCGAACTTCTCGAACTCGGCCAGCGCGAGCGCGGCCAGCACCGTGCCCGTCCAGGTGCGGAAGTCCTTGGCGGTGATGTCGCTGCCGCTGATCTCACGCAGGTAGGCGTTGACGTCGCTCGATGTGACCTCGCGCTGCTCGCCCTCCTCGTCGAGATACTGGAACAGGTGCTGGCCGGGCAGATCCTGGCTCTGCTTGACGATCTTGGCCACCCGCCGGTCGGCCAGCTTCAGGTTCCACTGCTTGCCGCTCTTGCCCTTGAAGCGGAAGCGCAGCTCGCCGCCTTCTACCTTGACGTGCCGGTCGTTGAGCGTGGTCAGCCCGTAGCTTTGGTTCTGCTTGGCGTAGTCGGCGTTGCCCACCCGGATCATGGTCGTCTCGAGCAGGCGGACGACCGTCGCCAGCACCTTCTCGCGCGGCAGGCCTCGCCGGTCCATGTCGGCGTCGATGCGCTCGCGGATGCCGGGCAGCACCTCAGCAAAGGTCAGCATGTGCTCGTACTTGGTACTGTCGCGCACCTCGCGGAAGCGCTCATGATAGCGGTACTGCTTGCGGCCTTTGGCATCGCGGCCGGTCGCCTGGATGTGGCCGCGCTCGTCGGTGCAGATCCACACGTCGGTGTAGGCGGGCGGGATGCCGATCCTGTTGATGCGCTCGATCACCGCCTTGTCGCTGATTTTCTCGCCGGCCTCATCGCGGTAGCTCCAGCCCTTGCCGCTCTTGCGACGGGTGATGCCGGAGCTCTGGTCGTCGATGTAGACCAACCCCGCAGTCTCCGCCGCGTCACGCGCGTCGATGATGTTCTCGCCTGCCTCGTCAGCCATCGCTCGTTCCGCTTCTGCCATTATCGTAGAACGTGCCGCCCTGCCGCTGTTTCCTTGAGACAGCGCCAGGGTGCGCCAACGTTGCCCCATGTCACCCTTACCAGCATAGCCTCACGCTCGAATTGACAACCCTGGACGCAGCAGTTCACCTCTCGCGCAGAAGTCAGCCGCCTCGGCGGCTCGGAGATCGAGGGAGACCGACAAATGGCACGTACGGCGACGAAGCGCGGCAAGGACGAAACCAAGGCAGCCGAGAAGAAGGTGGAGGAGACCGGCAAGCCGGCGGGTGGGGCGCGTGGCGGCATTACCGCTCCAGTGACGCCGTCGCTAGAACTAGGTGAGATCGTCGGAACCAAAGACCTGCCGCGCAGTGAGGTCGTCAGCAAGGTCTGGGAGTACATCAAGAAGCACGATCTGCAGGACGCCAAGGACCGCCGCCAGATCAACGCGGACGACAAGCTGGAGAAGGTATTCGGCCAGAAGTCGGCCAGCATGTTTGAGATGAACAAGCATCTCAGCCGGCACCTGACTACCAAGAAGGACTGACCGGGTCACTAAAGGCTACTCTGACCCATTTGTGGACGCTTAGCGGCCCGTTGCCAGTTCCAGAAAGCCGCCGTTTGTTCATGGAGCGGCGGCGCAGGCACGAGGCGTCGGATGCTGCCCAGCGAATCAAGTATTGTATCGAAAGGGATCATCGCGCAGGAAACCGCCTCCGCTGAACCTACCCTTCCAAGTAGGCAGCCAGTTCCTCCGGCGCGCCCTGCGGAACGGTCCTCGACAGAGACCGCCGTCATCGCCTAAGTCGCGGTAGATGTACTCGGCGCAGCAGATCGCGGCGGTTGCCGGCCCGGCCGGGCTGACCTACGCCCAGAACAAGAACCGAGGGGGCCGATCCGGCGCCAAGGGGCGAGACTTCGAGATCGCCTACGGTGCCTACCGCGTCGCTCTCGCCGCGGCGACCGCGTTCAGATCGAGGAGCCTAGGGACCGGGGTGTCGTTCCACGATCAGGTGCAGTGCTTCATCGATGATTTCATAGAGACCACGCCGGCCGGGTGGACACTTGCCCAGCTGAAGAGCGGCGGCGCGAGCTGCAACGGCGGCGACCACCCCCTGGCCGACGACTTCCGGATGCAGTCCAAGCTCGACGCCGCCTGCCAAACGACGGCGCACTACGCGCTTGTAGTCAGCGATCCCGAGCGAAGAGACGCGCTGATCGCGTCCCGTCCAAGCGATTTGGCGGCGGTATCGGTACTCTCCTTCCCGGAGGGCCTCACCGACATCGAGCTGATTGCCGGCCTAGGTGATCTGTCTGACGCACTGTCGGAGCTGAGCCCGAGGTCGCCGGAACGCATCGTGCGCGAGCAGGTGTGGCGAATGCTCCTAGGCACTTGGCAGGCGTCGCGCGGGGACCAGACCCTTGCCGAACTGATCAACGCCGCGGCGAACGGGCCGGGTGCCGTGGTTTCGCCCTTGGCACCCTCCTACGAGCTGCCGGAAGATGCAAAGAAAGCGCTCGACAAGGTGCCCGGCCTTCGGTTCAATATTCGAAAGAACTTCTTCGTGTTCGATGCTCTAGGTGGCAGGCAGCATGGCATTGCGGACTACCACTGCCATACTCCTCAGTTCGAGGCGTTCGTGACGGAGCTGGTCGCGGTTCAACCAACCGACTTCTTCGCGTTCTGGAGCGTGCTGAAGGCGCATATATGACTCACAACCGCACCTTTTCCGATCTCGCCTCCGAAGCAGGTCCGGCCGCGCTTGACGCCCTCACGCGACTGGCGGACGCGGCGCTGCCCGCCGGCGCCTACGGCGACGCCATGCTATCGGTTGGGCGCGCTCTGGGGCGTTGCTTCGCCCAAGATCTTGGTCTCGAAGGCAAAGCGGTCTACCTTACCATCACAGTCGAGGACGCAGACTACCTAGCGGCCGGCATCGCCGAGTCCCTCAATGCCGCTGGCGCTCGGCTGTCTGTCGCCTGCTTCTGGAATGTCCGTAAGAAGGCCGCTGGTTATAAGTCGCTCGACGTCGCCCCGATTGTGAACGAGTATCGGGAGCCAATCCCTGAGGCGCTCGACCATCTCGTGGTTGTCAAATCGATTATCTCCGGCGCGTGCGTGGTGAAGACAAACCTGATGCACCTGCTCGAAACGGCCAGCCCGCAGCACATCCACATCATGGCGCCCGTGATGCTCAAAGGGGCGGAGAACCGCTTGTCTGCCGAGTTCGACACTGAGGTGGCGGATAGGTTTCGATACTGGTTGCTCGCCACCGACGACGAAAAGGACGAGGACGGCAACGTCCTGCCGGGGATCGGCGGCGAAATCTACGGCCGACTGGGCTTCGACGGACAAGCGGGTAAGAACGCATACTATCCAAGGTTCATCCGGGAGCGTGTGCTCTCCGTCGCGCAGGTCTAAAACGGCTCAGAGGAGGTACTCCAGATCGCGTACCCTCTCAGATTTGACCCACAGTTGGTCATTCAGAGCGCCGGTTGCGACCCTCAGCTTCGGTCATTTGTTCATGTCCGCTCGGAACGCCTCAGCGTGCCGATCCTGCGTGTAAGCACCCGCCTTCAGCGCGGCAGCCGGTGCGGAGACGGTGAGCATATCCTACAGCACTGCACGTTTGTCGCTCGCCGCGGCGTAGCGTCGCTCCCAGATGCGCATACCCATCTAGTAGGCGCCCTCGCTTGGCCAACCGGCCGGGCACTGTTGTAGTTGCCGATCTCCAGGTGGCCGCTGTCCAGCGAGATTGCGGAACGGGTGGGGCCGTCCAGACGCCTATGTAGCAGGAAATGTTAATCGCCTTCTGTCGATACGCTTCGCTGCCTCCTGCCCCGCTCACGAAACCAGAACCATGCCCCTCACGATTGAACGTACGCCCGACTACCTGCTGGTCAGCGGTGACGGATTCGGCTCGCTTGTTGAAGCTCAACAGCATTTCCGCGACCTCTCGTCCCTGCTTGTCGCCGAGCGGAGAACCGTCAGGGGTCTGCGCCTGCTCATTGATCTGCGGAAGGCGGCGCCGCATTCGTCCGAAGTGGCCAAGCACATCGAGCAAGTGTTACCTGTGCTCTATCGAGAGGGCGACCGCGTCGCCGTGCTAGTCCGGAACACCCCGATCAAGGTTGAAACAAAAACCTCTCACGACTCGCTGTATGCCGACGTCTTCCTCAGCAAAGAAGCCGCAGAGGCATACCTTAGCAGATAGCGGTCTGAGCCGGTGTTGCCGTACTGGCCTTCATCATCGCTCACCCATATCAGCGCCAAACCCGACCCACAACTAGCCATTCGAAAGCGCCTCGCCACTTTCCACTTTCTGCCGATCATTCAGAGTGCCCAGGCTACTCGAAGCTGCGCCAGATTGCGCGATCGAAAGGGACCCCGGTAGCGCACCTCCAACTCGCGACGATCACGTGTTAACTAGGCCGAAGCTACGTCTCGTGTATCGGGAGCCGCATGTCGCAAGCTGACTTCTCGATCGACCTTGATCCCTCGCGAGATTTTGTCCGCGTTCGCCTTTCCGGCTTCTTCAGCGTGGAAGACATCGAGCGCTTCCAGGCAGAGCTTCATTCGGCGCACCGGCGGCTTGGCTGTTCATCCCGAGGCGGTCCGCTCACATTGAACGACATCAGCGGCATGGCCATCCAGAGCCAAGATGTGATCGCAAAGTGGCAGGCGTTTCTTACCAACCCCGCCCACCGGTCCCGCCGGCTCGCCTTCGTGGTCGCCTCCGCACTTGCACGCATGCAGCTTCAACGCGCAATCGGCGACCGTGACGCCCAAGTTTTTACGAATGCGCAAGAAGCGGAGCAGTGGCTGTTCGCCTGACCCTTCAACAACTCGATCAGACGCTCTAGGGCTCAAACCCAATCAGCGGATTGAGGCGGAGCGGCTTTCCTGATTCAGTGCGGGTGTGGTCACGGGAGGCTGGGCATGGCGCTGTTCTGGTTGTCGGACGAAGCATGGGCAGCAATCGAGCCGCACCTGCCCAAGAACCAGCCGGGTGCACGGCGGGTGGACGACCGGCGGGTGATCTCCGGCATCCTGCATGTGCTGAAGGTCGGCTGCCGCTGGTGCGACTGTCCGGCCGACTACGGGCCGTCGACGACGATCTACAACCGGTTCAACCGCTGGTCGCATCGGGGCTTCTGGCTCAAGCTGCTGGACGCGCTGGTAGACGCGGGCGCGGTGACGAGGAGCACCGCGATCGATAGCACCTACGTCAAGGCGCAGCGTGCCGCATTTGGCGCAAAAGGGGGCGTTCGGCGCAGGCGATCGGCCGCTCGCGCGGCGGCTGGACGACCAAGGTCCACGCGCTCACCGACGTCATCGGCCGCCCCTATGCGCTGATGCTGACGCCCGGCAACGTCAGCGACGTGAAGGCCGCGCCCGCCCTCCTGGAGCGCGCCGGGCGCATGCGCTACCTGCTCGGCGACAAGGGCTACGACGCCGACCGGCTGCGCTGCCTGGCCCGCGATGCCGGTGCCGTCCCGGTCATCCCGGGCCGGCGCAACCGCAAGCGCGCCATCCGCTACGACAAGAACCGCTACGCCGGCCGCCATCTCATCGAGAACGCCTTCTGCCGCCTCAAGGACTTCCGCCGCGTCGCAACCCGCTACGACAAGCTCGCCGCCAACTTCCTCTCAGGTGTCGCTCTCGCCACCGCC